>WNFD01000099.1_pt1 | contig 73294 bp, 69 predicted proteins | sample 5400491 | NCBI WGS metagenome assembly WNFD01 (sample SAMN13153343, study PRJNA577476) | soil metagenome | isolation source: 120 cm saprolite under Douglas fir tree site 2 hole 2 replicate 2 | place: USA:California | collected 2015-04-18 | reverse complement strand
TGTTCGCCGCGGCACTGTTCGCGGTGCTCGGCCCCACCCAGTTCCTCGGGGCGCTCGCCACCTACGACGCGATGGCCCTGTTCCTGCTGGCCGTCGCCGCCTGGTGCGTCGTTGCCGCGCGGGACCGTGACGACTCGACGCTGCTCCTGATGGCCGGTGCCGTGGTGCTCGCCGCCGCGAACGCCACGAAGTACGCGACCACGCTGTTCGATCCGGCCGTCGCAGCCCTCGCGGCACTTGTCATCGCCAGGAAGCGGGGCACGAAGGCCGCCTTCGGCCGGGGCGGATACATTGCCGCATCGACGCTCGGCCTGATCGGCGTCCTGCTCGCCCTCGGCGGCCCGCGGTACATGGCCGGGGTGCTGTCCACCACCGTCGCCCGCCCTGACGCGAACATCGCGGCGCAGCAGGTTCTCTCGGACGCGTGGAAATGGGTCGGGGCTGTCTGCGTGATCGCGGGGATCGGCGCCGCGCTCGCGGCCCTTCAGCGCAGCGACCGGGTACAAGCGGCCCTCGCCACGGTCCTCGCCGCCGCTGGGCTGCTCGCGCCGCTGAACCAGGCCCGGATCCACACGACGATCTCGCTGAACAAGCATGTGGATTTCGGCGCGTGGTTCGCCGCCGCGGCAGCCGGGTACGGCCTCGCGCGGCTGTCCCGGGTCGGCGGCCGGAGATGGCTGCGTGCCGGGGTGGCCGGCGCCATGTCAGCGGCCGTCGTGCTGCCGGCCGGGGCGCTCGGGCGGCAGCAGGCAGCCTGGTTCTTCCGGTGGCCGGACTCCGCGCCGCTGGTTGCCGCGCTCGACTCGTTCACCCGATCCCACCCGGGTCACTACCTGGCGGAACAATTCGATATCCCTGCCTACTACCTGGCAGACCGGATCCCCTGGCAGCGATGGTCGGATACCTGGTACCTCGCGTATGGTGCCACGCCGCGCGGCGCGAGGGTAACGGGCGCGGCGGCCTTCCGGGCGGCCATTGACGACCACTACTTCTCGCTGATCATCCTTGACTTCGACGCCACGCCGGGGACCGACAGGGAAATCAGGACTGACATGCGCACGGCGGGCGGCTACCACCTGATGGCAACGGTGCCCTACCTGGACCGCAACGGCGCCGGCGCGTTCATGATCTGGGCATACCAGCCGCCAGGCAAGCCGGATGGGAGCCGTCGTGGTCACCACCGCTGAGCGCAGTGCCCCTGGCACACCCTCCGGGCGGCGCCTGAGCGGCGCGCTGGTCCTCCCCGCCGCGCCCACAGCGGCGGAGAAGGCAGCCTACGCTGACCGGAACATCGCGCTGATCATACGGACATCGATGGTCGCCTTCGGCAGCCTGATGATCAGCCAGGTGCGGTTCGTCCTCATGAGCCCGATCCTGCTATGGATCTTCCTGCCGCTGACGGCGTTCACCGTCATCTTCTACGTGATCTCGCTGTTCGTGAACGCGGGGACGCGGGGCTTCGACCTGGCGGCGCACCGGATGCTCGTAGGGTCGTGGCGCCCTGCCGCCTACCCCGACCTGGATGTGTTCCTGCCTGTGTGCGGCGAGCCGCAGGAGATCCTGCACAACACCTGGTCGCATGCCTTCGAGCTCATCCAGGCATACCCCGGCACGGCAACCGCCTACGTGCTTGACGACGGGGCCAGCCCGCAGGCGCGGGATATGGCCGCCGACTTCGGCTTCACCTACCTGTCGCGCCCGGATCGGGGCTGGTACAAGAAGGCCGGCAACCTCCGCTACGGATTCACCCGGTCGCGGGGCGAGTTCATCCTGATCCTGGACGCGGACTTCGCGCCGCGCCCCGACCTGCCGCAGGAGATGCTGCCCTACTTCGACGCTGACCCTGGCCTCGGCATCGTCCAGTCACCGCAGTTCTTCCGCACCCACTCACGGCAGTCGTGGACAGAGCGCGGCGCGTGCGCAGTGCAGGAGCTGTTCTACCGGCTCGTGCAGGTTTCCAGGGACCGCCACCGCGCGGCGGTCTGCGTCGGCTCTGGTGCCATCTACCGCCGCAGGGCGCTGGAGGCCAACGGGGGCACCACGCTCATCGAGCACTCCGAGGACGTACACACCGGGTTCGACCTGTACCGCGAGGGATGGGGCCTGCGGTACCTCCCCGTCCCGCTCGCGACCGGCCTGTGCCCCGCCGATCCCGATTCGTTCCTGACCCAGCAGTACCGCTGGTGCGCCGGCTCGATGAGCCTGCTCGGGTCCCGGAAGTTCTGGACGGCGAAGATGCCGCCGCGGACTCGCTGCTGTTACCTGTCGGGGTTCTGCTACTACCTCCACACGGCGCTGTTCACGTTCGTCGCCCCGGCGATCCCGCTGGTCCTGCTGATCTTCCTGCCGGAGCGCGTCCGCCTGATCAACTACGTCTTCGTCGCCCCGGCGATGATCTACAACCTGGTCGTCTTCCCGGCCTGGCACCGGTGCCGGTTCGGCCCGGAGGCGTACATGGCCAAGCTGCTGTATGGCTGGGCGCACGCGTTCGCCTTGTGGGACATCTGCCGGGGCCGGCGGATGGGCTGGCAGACGACCGGGGCAGCGGCACGGAAGTCGAAGACGCTCCGCATCTGGGCAGGGCTTGCGGTGTGGAGCGGCGGCACCACACTCGCCTGGACAGGGCTCGCGCTGTGGCGCGTGTCCCGGCCCGGCGGCGCGAACTTCATCGTCCTGCTCGGCGTTGGCGTGTTCGCCTGCGCTGTCACCTGGATGGCCCTCGCCTCCCGGTGGGCCCACTACAGGGCTGACCGTGTGCAGCGAGCGCGGCAGAGCTAGAGATTTTATTCCGAACGGCTTCGCGGTTACGGCCCTCCGGCCCGTGCCTGCGCAGGCGCGCGGTTTTGACCAACGCTCTAGATATTCACGGCAGTTGCGTTTCTTCCCCCCTTTCCTGGACATTCCACATCTGGCAGTACCGCCTCTGCCGAATCTGAGCATCGCTCACGGACCCCGGGGAAAGGAGTCAGCGTGCATGTGCCGAGGCTCTCGAGGCCCGCGTTGACCGCCGCCATCCTTGCGAGCGCATTAGCTGCCGCGATCGCTGCGGCGACGCCGGGCGAGGCTGGCCCCGCGCGGGCTGGTTCCGTGCGGGCGGCCAGCGGGGTCCCGGTCCAGTCCGACTGGACGTCCGCCGGCCAGAACGCTCACAACACCAGGGACGCGGCGACCGAGCAGGTGCTCGGCCCGGGGAACGTGTCGCGGCTGACGCCGCGATGGGTCCTGACCACCGGCGGCGACGTGGCCGCGACGCCAGCGGTTGCCGCTGGCGTGGTCTACGCGCCAGACCTGGCGGGCAACCTGTGGGCGGTCAGCGCCGCGGACGGCACGGTCATCTGGTCGAGGAAGGTAGGCGACTACACCGGGGCTGCCGGCGACTCGTCAAGGACCAGCCCCGCGGTCTACGGCAACGAGATCGTCATCGGAAACGGGTTCCTGACCTCGGCCCTGGTGTCCAGGGTCGGTGCCTACCTGCTGGGAATCGACGCCAGTACCGGGGCGCTTCGCTGGCGGACCCGGGTCGACAGCAACCCGTACGCGCTCGTGACAGGCTCGCCCGTGATCGACGACGGCGTCGTTTACGCGGGCGTGTCATCGGCGGAGGAGACGATCCCGGGAATCACCCATACGTTCCGGGGAAGCGTTGTGGCGCTCAGCGCGCGGACCGGCAGGATCCTGTGGCAGACGTACACGGCGCCGCCCGGCTACACAGGCAACTCGGTATGGGGCAGCACCCCGGTCGTGGACCACGCGACCGGGCTGGTCTATGTCGCCACCGGCAACAACTACACCGTTCCCGCCGGCGTATGCGCCACCCCCGTCCAGGCCGGGTGCGCACCGCCCGCCGCGGATGACTACCTCGACTCGGTTCTCGGGCTGAACCTCGCGACAGGGGCGGTGGCCTGGGCACGCAAGACCCTCACCGCCGACGTGTGGACGAACCTCACGCCCGAGGGGCCCGACTACGATTTCGGCTCGGGACCCAGCCTCTACACCGTCAGCATCGGCGGCAGCCCCGCCGACCTGCTCGGCATCGGCCAGAAGAGCGGGCTCTACTGGGCTCTCGACCCGGCGACCGGCGCGGTCGTCTGGAAGACGCAGGTCGGCCCCGGCGGCCTGGACGGCGGAATCCAGTGGGGCTCCGCGACCGACGGGACCCGTATCTACGCGGCGATTTCCGATTTCCCTTCCCCCCAGCCATACACGATCACCTCGGCGAGCGGTCAGGCATCGACCATCACCGGGGGTTCCTGGTCGGCCCTGGACGCTGCCACGGGAAAGATCCTCTGGCAGATCGCGGATCCGCTGGGCGCCCCCGACATGGGCTTCGTCTCGACAGCCAACGGGGTCGTCTACGCCGGATCGGCCGCCCTGGCCGGGAACACCATGTACGCGCTCGACGCCGCCACTGGCACGGTCGAGTGGGGATTCCCGAGCGGGGGATCGGTGATCTCGGGCGCCGCCGTGGTCAGCGGCTCCGTCTACTGGGGCTCCGGCTACTACAGCGGGGCGGACAACGACAAGCTCTACGCCTTCTCCCTGCCCGCCGGCCAGTGACGAGCCGCGCTAAGAAGGGATGAAGCCAGACCAGCCCGGAACCGCGGCGGGTTCCGGGCTGGCTCCGGCTCCGGCTACGTCGCGGTACAGGTCAGGCTGGAGAGCGTCGAGTTCGCGCCGTTGACCACCATGCCCCAGGTCGTCGAGCCGCCCGCGGAGATGGAGCCGTTGTAGCTCGCATTGCTGGCGGTAACCTGCTGCCCGGTCTGGGTCGGGACCGCGTTCCAGGAATTCGAGATGCTCTCCGCGGAGCTGGCGAACGAGAAGCCGGCCTTCCAGCCGTTGGTCGGCACCGTCCCGGTGTTGGTGACGGTGAGCTGGAGCTGGAATCCGGTGGACCACGAGCTCGTGATCGACGAGGTGAGGGTGCAGCCGCCCGCCGGCTGGCCCGTCGAGGTCGGGCTCGGGCTCGCCGTCGTGGTCGGCGTCGGCGTCGGACTCGGCGTCGGGCTGGTGCTCGTGGTGTAGGTGATCGGCGTGTTGGCGGGCCCGCAGCCGGTAGAACAGCCCGCGGGGAGCGTGAAGTTGTAGACCCGGCCGCTATTGATCAGCGTGTCCGAGGCGTCGAGCACGCGGATCTGGTACTGGCTGCCGCCGGTTCCCGTACCCGTCGTGGGCCCGATGATGTAGTCGTTACCCTGGTCGCTGTCCATGGCGGCGGTCACCCACGCGCCGTTGGCGAAGTACTGCACGCCGTGGATGCCGTTCGCCAGGTGCGAGACGGAGATGGCCGGCCAGAACGGCTGCGCGCCCTGGATGGCCCCGATCTTGATGTCTCCCGTGTAGCCCGGCGCGGCCTCGAACTGCCACGAAACATGGCGGTTGTTCCAGTGGTCCGGGTACATGTTGCCGACCGGGGCGCCGTTGAGCACGAACTGGTTGAGCGACGCCTGGGCGAGGTCGACGTGGAACGGGTCGTCCTTGCACCAGGCGTTGCCGTCGTCGCAGCTGTCACCGACGATCATGTCCAGGGTCGCGCCGTTGTAGGCATCGCTGACGTATGACCCGTTGCGGCAGAACGGCTGGCTCGGCGCGCCGTCGTTGGTTCCGGTGCAGAAGTCGCTGATCGTCACCTTCACCCACCGGCCGCAGTTGAGGCCGTTGTCCCACATGCCGATCAGGCCGGCGTTCGCCGCCGATATCGGCCGGGGCACGTCGCTGTAGTTGCCCGGCGAGTTCTGCACGTTGAGTGCGAGGAAGTTCTGGCTGTCCAGGGACGACTGTGGCAGGCCGCAGCCGCCGTAGGGCTGGCCGAGCCCGGTGAACCAGGTGGCGTTGCCCGTCACGGGCGTCGGCGTGCCTGTCACATTAAGGGCACTGGCGGGAAGCTGCGACAGCATCAGGGTGGCAAACGAGAACGCCACGGTAAGCAGGGAGAGCCGTACGCGGGCCGTACGCCGCGCGGGCCGGGCCCGGTAGCGGTTGAGCATTGTCCGCCTCCATGGAAGAGCCTCGGATCGGCCCCCCGGAATCCACCTCAGGTCCCGTACGGGGCGTGGTCACATTAGGGTTCTTCCGGTGCCTGCTCCAGTCCCGGCGAGCTGCCCGCCGCGTGTCCGCGGTGATTCCCCAGCTCATCGCCCTGCGCACGCCGCCAGACAATGAAAAATTCGCGCACGAGTGCGGTTGCGGGAGGCGGTGCCCGCACGGCAGGGCAGCATCCTCGTGACGGCCATATACACCCATATTTAGCCGAACGGGAGCGTCATGGCGGCCCTGCGCCCCGTGCCTGCCCTGCTCCCGGATGGGAGCGTCGTGGCGGTCGTGCGCCCGATGTCACGCTCCCGGTGCATCCGCACGCCCGCACGGCGGCGTTTCACGGCGGCCTGCTCGGTCAGTCGGCCATCGCCGCCATGGCCAGGCCAGTCGTGAGCGACTGGCCAAGCGCGAGCGCCGGGATGACTGGCCTGGCGAATCCTTGTTGGACGCGTCCCGGGAGTGGGAGACTAGTCGTAGCCGAGAGCACTGGAGTCCGCATGTCCGCAGTTCATGACCTGGACGGCGATTCGTCGGTACGCTACATCTTCGGGCGGCAGGCAGGCGGTCCGACGGCGCCGCGCATCGTGCTCGGCGGGCAGCTGCGCCGGCTGCGTGAGGCCAAGGGCATCACGCGCGAGGCTGCCGGGGACGCGATCCGCGGGTCTGCCTCCAAGATCAGCCGCCTGGAACTCGGCAGGGTGAGCTTCAAGAACCGTGATGTCGCCGATCTCCTCACCCTGTACGGGGTGCTCGATGAGCGCGAGCGGTCGGGCATGCTGGGGCTGGCGCGCGATGCCAGCACGTCAGGCTGGTGGCACCAGTACGGCGACGTCATGCCGGACTGGTTCGAGGTTTACGTCGGGCTGGAGGAGGCCGCCGCCCGGATCCGTAACTATGAGGTCCAGTTCGTGCCCGGCCTCTTGCAGACGGAAGATTATGCCCGTGCGGTCATCATGCTTGGCCACCCGAGCGCGCCGGACGATGAAATCCAGCACAGGGTCAGCCTGCGGATGAGGCGCCAGCAGATCCTTACCCGTCCGGGGGGCCCGAGACTCTGGGCGGTGGTGGACGAGACGGCGCTGCGGCGGCCACTGGGCGGACCCGACGTGATGCGCGCCCAGCTGACGCACCTCATCGAGATCACGAGGCTGCCCAATGTCACCCTGCACGTGGTGCCGTTCCACGTCGGCGGCCACGCCGCGGAGGGCGGCTCATTCACCATCCTGCGGTTCACCGAGCCGGACTTGCCCGACATGGTGTACCTAGAACAGCTCACGAGTGCTCTCTACCTCGACAAGAGAGAAGATATCGACCACTACACGGCCGTGATGGACCGGCTGTGCGTGCAGGCCGAGCCTCGCGCCGCGACCCCGGGCATCCTCGCCGAGATCCTCAGCGAACTGCGGTTACCCGAAAAGGCCGCGACGATGCCGATGATCCCGGCGAGCAGCGCCACGAAGACCCCGCCGAATGCCGCCAGGATCCCGGCGATGACGGCGGCGGCAAGGGCGCCGGGATCAGGACCTGACCTGCGGCGTGTCTGGCTGGCGCGCATGGCAGCGACGAGAGGGCGCCGTGCCGGAACGGCTACGTCCGGCGGCGCGCGAGGGGCAGGATGAACCAGAGGCCGCCGAACATGCAGACGACGAAGACGGTGATGAGCGCTACCGGCAGGCCCCGGTCGACATAGCTGATCACCAGCAGGACGGCCGCCGAGATGGCCAGGCCCACGGCGGCCAGGCCACAGATCGCCATCACGTTGGCGGCCCGGACGAGGCGCTCCTTCTGGTGCCTGCGGAACACGAGGCGGTGATAGGCGACGGGGCCGAGCAGCAATGCCGTCGCCACGGCGGCCAGCAGGAGGCTCACGACGTAGAGGTCACGCTGCAGATGGCTGAGCGTGACGAACCTGGCCGTGAAGGGGAGGGAGAGCAGGAAGCCGAAGAGCACCTGCACGCCGAGACCGGTGACCCTGAGTTCCTGGAGCAGCTCAGCCAGCTCGCGGTCGTCGCGCGCGGCCTCCGACTCATGCCGGGGATCCCCGGAGCTCACCGACGCCATCGCGCCCATTCGGCGGCGAGGAGCGCGTAGGAGCGGACCCGGTCGGCGTGGTCGTGGGTGATCGTGGTGACCAGGAGCTCGTCGGCCTGGGTCGCTTCCTGCAGAACCCGCAGCTTCGTCACGACGGTCTCCGGCGAGCCGACGAACTGGGTGTCCACCCGGTCGGCGACCAGGGCCCGGTCCTCGCCGGTCCAGTCGTGCGCGGCCGCCTGCGCGGGCGTGGGGAACGGCACCGCGCCGGCGCCGGTCCGGATGCTGCGCACCCACAGCCCGTAGGGCGCGGCGAGTTCCCTGGCGGCGGCCTCGTCCGGGGCCACGACCGCGTCGGCGGAGACCAGGACGTGCGGGGCGGCCAGCGTCGCTGACGGCCGGAACGCCTTGCGGTAGGCGTCGGCGGCCTCGAGGACGGTGGCGGGGCTGACATGGTAGTTGGCGGCGAACGGCAGCCCGAGCTCGCCGGCGAGCTGTGCGCTCTGCCCGCCGCTGCTGCCGAGGATCCACAGTTCCACGGCGGCGCCCTCGCCCGGCACGGCGTGTGCCTCGAGCCCGTCGGCACTGCGGTAGGTGCCGCCGATCAGCGCGATGATGTCACCGACCTGATCGGCGAAGTCGGGCGACTGCGCGCCTGGCTGCTGCAGCATTGACGCGTGCAGGGCGAGCCGCGGGGACCTGGCGACCCTGGCGACGGAGAACGGCGCGGGGATGAGGAGGCCGTTCACCGTGCGGGCGGGCCCGGGCTGGCTCGCGCGCTCCTCGTTCGCGCGCCGCAGCATCTCGGCCCGGCGCTGCCCGGACCGGCCGAGACCGAGATCGATCCGGCCCGGATACAGCGCGTCGATGATGCCGAACTGCTCCACCACCGCAAGCGGAGTCTGATGGCCCAGTTGCACGGCGCCCGCGCCTACCCTCATGCGGCTCGTCGCCGCCGCCACAAGCGCGATGAGCACCGCGGGCGCCGCGCTCGCGACCCCCGGCGCGAAATGATGCTCGGCGAGCCAGTACCGGCGATAGCCGAACCGCTCCGCCTGGCTGGCGAGATCGAGGGTGTTGCGCAGCGCATCGCCCACGGTTCCGCCGGAGGTGACCGGCGCGAGGTCCAGGATCGAGAGCGGAACCGGCTGCGCTGTCATGCCTGTCTCCCGGCCGAGGCTGCTGACGCTGACGCCCCGCCCGTGCCCGCTGGCCGCGCACCGACGGTGTCGGCTGGCGGCGCGAACGGCCTGCTCGGGATCTCCCTGCGGAGCACCGGAGCGATGTCGCTCTGGAAAAGCTCGAGCGCGGCGCGGTGCTGTGCCTCGGTAAGCCCGTCGGCGTCGGCGTGCAGGTGCATGACCTCGTGACCGAGCCGTTCGTGGTAGCGGTGCACCTTGTCGATGATCTGCTGCGGGCTGCCGACCAGGATCGAGCCGCGCTCGATCGCGTCTTCCAGCGAGCCGAACACCGGCTCGAGGCCCAGCCGGCGGAACATGGCCAGCCTGGCATTGTAGACCGGGCGGTAGGTCTCGACGGCCTGCTGTGAATTCCTGGCGGCGTAATAGCCCGCGGAGCCAGCCCCGACCAGGGCGTCGGCCGGGTCGTGCCCATAGAACTCCCATCGTTCCCTGTAGTAGCGAACCAGCTCGGCGTAGGGCTCGACGGGGTTGGTGACGTTCGCGGAAAAGAGCGGATCCCCCCAGCTGGCGGCCAGGTCCACCGACTCCCTGCTCGTGGCGCTGCCATGCCAGACCCGGATCGGCTGTTGCAGCGGGCGCGGCCAGGTCTCGGCATTCTCGAGACTGGGCCGGAAACGGCCGGTCCAGGTCACCGTGTCCTCCCGCCACAGCCGGCGGAACAACTCATACCCTTCCCTGTTGCGGTCCCACTGGTCCGCGCTCGTGACGTGGAAGAGCTGCGCCTGCGCGGCCCCGTTGCCCTTTCCGATGATCAGCTCGAGCCTGCCGCCGGACAGGTGGTCGAGGGTCGAGTAGTCCTCGAACGCGCGCACCGGATCCAGCAGGCTCAGCGTGGTCACGGCGGTGAAGAGCCGGATCGTGGAGGTCAGGGCCGCGATATGGCTCAGTACGACGGGCGGGGAGGAGGAGATGAAGGGGCGCTCGTGCCGCTCCCCGACGCCGAAGCCGTCGAATCCGAGCTCCTCGGCCAGGACGGCGTTGCCGGCGACCTCCCGCAGGCGGGCGGTGGTCGATTTCCGCTCGCCCGTGATGAGATCAGGTCCGTGGACGATGAGCGTGATCGCCAGGAACTTCATGCGGTCCGGTCACCTTCTCTATCATCGCCGGCTCCTGATCGGTGTCCGGCGGTCAGCCCAGGAAGGCAGCGTAGCGGCTGGCGGGACGGGCCAGCCCGAGCAGCCCCCGCAGGGTGGCCGCCTCGTACCGGCGGCGGGCGGCGCCGCGGCGCCGCAGTTCCGGCACCAGGCCGCGGGTGATCGCCTCGAGGTCGCGCGGCAGCACGCCGGGGCGCAGCCGGTAACCGTCAAACCCTGCCTCCCGCCACCGGAGCAGGAGGTCGGCGAGCTGGTCAGGGGTGCCAGTGAAGACGGCCGCGTCGGACCGCTGCGGCGCGCCGTCGAGTTCATCGAGCCGGGACTTGCGGTCCGCGGCGGCCTGGACGCCGGTGTCGAGGAAGACGACGAGATCCGCGAAGATCCGCAGCGGCTCGCCGCCGCGTACCGCGGACGCCTCCGCGGTACGGACCTCGTCGACGATCACGCCCGCCTGGGCGTCGTCATGCGGGGTCACGTAGACGACATCCGCGCCGCGCGCGGCGAACTGATAGGACAGGCTCGAGTGGGCGAGCGCGGTGATCACGGGCTGCCCCTGCGGCGGCCGGGGCGTGATCGAGGGGCCCTTGACGCTGAACCACTGGCCGGCGAAGTCGATGTAGTGCAGCTTGCCGCGGTCGATGAACCGGCCCGTGGCGACGTCACGTATGACGGCGTCGTCTTCCCAGCTATCCCACAGGCGGCGCACCACCTCGACCGCGTCGGCCGCCTCGCCGAGCAGGTTCTCGGCATGGCGCGCCAGCTCCGGCGTGTCGCGGGCGGAGGCGCGGAACTCGGGAAAGTCCCGGCGGCCGAAGTGCGCGGCCTCGCCGCGGCGGCCGGAGACCTGCGGCCGCCAGCCAGCCCGCCCGGAGCTGACGTAATCGAGCGTGGCGATCGCGGTCGCCACATGGAAGGGCTCGGTGTGCGTCGTCGTCGCCGTGGGCACGAGCCCGATCCTGGCTGTCAGCGGTGCGATGCGCGCGGCGATCAAGACGGCGTCCAGCCGCCCGCGGACCTGATCGGTCCGGTCGTCGGGTCCGTCGTCGCGCGTGGACTGAAGGCCGAGAGCATCCTCGATCGTCACGAAGTCGAGCAGGCCCCGCTCCGCCTCGGCGGACAGCCCGGCCCAGTACCGGGCGGTGAGCAGTTCTCGCGGGCGGGCGCCAGGGTCCCGCCAGGCGGCGGGATGCCACCCGGCGCCGTCGAGCGCGACCGCGAGGTGCAGCGGGCCTCCATGCATGATCGTCGCCTCCGCAGCCATGCGTTCGGGTGTCACCCGCCCGGCGGTCCGTGGCCCGTCCAGGGCAGCCGGTACGCACGGTAGGTATTGACTCCCGCGGGGAACTGGGCGTTGAAGAGCAGTGTGCCTGAGTTATCGAATTCGGAGAAGTACGGCAGGGCTCCCCAGCCGACGAAGAGATCCCCGCTCACGGTAGTCTGCGCGTTCCCCTGCGACGGAGCTGACAGGTGCTCCGGCTGGCTGTCCGACGACACCAGGGTGGCGACGCGCGTCCTCGTGTTCAGCCTGACCGTTACCGCCCGGCTGTAGGGCAGCAGGGGAGTGCCTGCCGATTCGTTGTCGAACAGGGTGTACGTCCCGTGGCCGAGCGCCTCCGGGTCATGCTGCCAGGCGAAGATCCTGCCCGCGCTGTCGAGGCTCTGTCCGTCGGCCGCCCGGAGGCTGAACGTGCTCTGCTTGCCGCCGAGCTTCCAGATGATGGCGCCGGTGGCCGCGTTCACCTTGTAGGTGGTCCAGGTGTCCCGCGCGTCGATGAGCAGGTTCCCGTCTGTGTCGAGGTGGACGGCGTTGACATGGAACCAGTCCCAGGGCGTGGCGGCCGAGGCGGGCAGCGGCTGCTCGCTGTCGCTGAACGGTACGTGCCCGTCGCTGTCCCACTGGAAGATCACCTTGCCCGTGGCGATGCTGACCTCCTGGACGATGCCGTCGATGACGGTCTGGCTGGCGCTGCCCCCGATGGACGTCAGGTCGGCGGTCGTCGTGGTGTAGGCAAGGATGAGCGCCGTGTTCCATGGTGTGATGAGGAACTCGTGCCCGTCGGCGTGATATCCGTTACCGGCGTTGACGGTGGCGATCTGCCGGTAGTGCTTGTCATAGATGTAGTCGGTGCCGCTCGACAGCCCGCCGAGGCCGGTTCCCTGCCACCAGGTGAGAACCGGCTGGCCATGGTAGGTCTGGGTACGGAAATCCGCCGCCGTCTGGCCGGCCGGCACGGCGTGGAACCAGAGGATCCGGCCCTTGCCGCTGATGATCTCCGGGCCGTTGGCGTAGGTGCTCGCCGCGCCGGTCGGGGTGATGAAGATGTCTCCGTCGTGGTTGCCGCCGCCGGATGTGAGCACGGTGACCGGGGGCGGCGCGGTCGGCGCCGCACCAGCCGGGCCAGCGCCCGCCAGGACAGCGCCCGCCAGGACAGGCGCGATCGCGAGGCCAGGGATGCCTACGGCACCCAGTGCCGACCGGGGCCGCCACCGCGGGCGGCTCGCACCCGGGCGGGTAGCTGAATCACTGTGCACACTTCCGTTGCCGCTTGTCACGCTGCCCAGCGTCACATCAGCTGAGGACAAATGTCAACAATTTAAGTCAGGATAGTAGGGATTAGCGGTTCCCCGCGAAGACGGACAGCAGCTCGTACACCACCTGGGACGCGGCGGCGGCCGTGATCTCGGCGTGGTCGTAGGCCGGCGCGACCTCCACGACGTCGGCGCCGACGAGGTTCAGCGCGGCCAGGCCGCGCACGATCCCGAGCAGCTCCCGGCTGGTCAGGCCGCCTGGTTCTGGTGTCCCCGTGCCCGGGGCGGCGGCCGGATCCAGCACGTCGATGTCGACCGAGACATACAGCGGCGCCTGGCCGATCCGCGCGCGGACCCGGTCGACCACTCCCCGGATTCCGAGATCCTCCAGGTCCATCGAGGTGACGACATGGAAACCGAACGACTCGTCATCGAGCAGGTCCTTCGGGGTGAAGAGCGGGCCGCGGATACCGATGTGCATCGCGTGGCCGGCCAGCAGCAGCTCCTCCTCCCAGGCGCGGCGGAACGGCGTGCCGTGGGTAACCGCGGCGCCGAAGTAGGTGTCCCAGGTGTCGAGGTGGGCGTCGAAGTGCAGCAGCGCGACCGGCCCGTGCCGCTCGACGACGGTGCGGAGCAGCGGCAGCGCGATCGTGTGATCGCCCCCGATCGCCACGATCGCGCCTGCCCGGCCGAGCAGCTCCCGCGACGCCGCCTCGATCTCGGCCACCGCGTCCGCGATGCTGAACGGGTTGCACGCGATGTCGCCCGCGTCGCACACCTGCTGAACGCGGAATGGTTCCACGTCGAGCGCGGGGTGATAGCCCCGGAGCAGCCGGGACGCGGCCCGCACGGAGGCCGGGCCGAACCGCGCCCCGGGCCGGTAGCTCGTTCCCGCGTCGAAGGGGACTCCGGCCACGGCCACGTCGCAGGTGCCAGCCTGGTCGAGCCGGGGCAGGCGCGCGAAGGTGGGCGGGCCCGCGAACCGCGGGACGACGCGCGCGTCGGGGGGTCCGATGTAACGGTCCGTCATCACGGCTCCCTGCGGTCGGAATGCCCGGCGTTGCACGACTACCCGGCTGGCGATATATTACTGGCCGCTGGGATCCTCGCCGTCCTGCTCGCCTGCTGCGCGATGACCTACCGGCTCGTCGAGGCGCCTCCCCGGCCAGGACCATGTTTGGACCCGGCGGCGCTGACCGGCATGATGGGTTTGTGCACGTCGAAGGGATCAACATTGGCCCAAGCGACGCGATCGTGCCCGTTGACTCCGTCAGCGCGCTCGCGGGCAAGGGACTCAGGGGCGACCGCCACTTCCGCGGACAGGGCTCGAAGCCCGGCCAGGCGCTGACGCTGATCGAGGCGGAAGTGCTCGAGGACGTCGGCCTGACAGGCGCCCAGTCGCGCCGTCAGGTGGTCGTGCGCGGCGTGCGGCTCGGCGAGCTGGTCGGCAAGCGCTTCCGGGTCGGGGACGTCGAATGTCTCGGCGTCGAGATCTGCGAGCCGTGCCTGCATCTGCAGCAGCTGACGCGGCCCGGGATCATCAGGGAACTCGTCCACCGTGGCGGGCTCAACGCGGACATCCTGGCTGATGGCCAGATCTCCGTCGGCGACCCGGTTTCAGGAGGAACGGAACGGAACCCGACCGTCTCGAAGAGGTGACGGGGCGGACACCCCGCGCGATATGATGTGACGCCCGTCCGCGCGACGAAGGCGAGCCAGGGATGAGGCGGGCGGTTTACGGGGATGCAATATCTTGTTACATGTTGTAAACAAGACGAGGCTAGCGTGATCCAACCCCGGTGACCATCGGCGAGGCGCAAGCGCGAGGCCATCAAAGAGGTCACGAAGAAGCATTCTCCCGCTGGGCTTGCGCGATGTGCGGGCCTGAACGAAAGTCGGACTTGGACATGGCCGTCTGGGAATGGTTCGAGCAGCGCTCGTTCCACCATCGGGAGTTCTCCGGCCTCGCCAGCCCTGACCGGGCGGGGCGTCGGCCCGATACGACGCTGATCCTGCCTGCCCGCGACGTCGCCGATACCATCGGCCCGATCCTGGACACGGTGGCCCGGTTGAACGACCGGAGCGGGCTGGTCAGCCAGGTCGTGGTGGTCGATGCGGACTCAGCCGACGGCACAGCGGATATCGCCAGGGCACGGGGCGCCGAGGTGTACTCCGAGAATGAGCTGCTGCCCGCTTACGGGCCGGCCCAGGGCAAGGGCGACGCGATGTGGCGCAGCCTGTCGGTGGCACGCGGCGATATCGTGCTGTTCGCCGACACCGATACCCCTGATTTCGGCGAGCACTTCATCTACGGCACGCTCGGGCCGCTCCTGGAGGTGCCGGGAGTCCAGTTCAGCAAGGCCGCCTACCGGCGCCCCTTCACCAAGGAAGGCCAGTCCGTCATAGATGGCGGAGGCCGGGTGACCGAGCTGATGGCCAAGCCGCTGCTGAACTTCTTCTGCCCGGAGCTCACCGGATTCGTGCAGCCGCTGGCCGGCGAGTTCGCCGCCTACCGCGAGCTTCTGTGTAGTGTCCCCTTCCTCACCGGGTACGGGGTGGAGCTCGGGCTCCTGATTGACGTGCTCGCGGAAGCGGGCCTGCCCGCGATGGCCCAGGTGGATCTCGGCACCCGGCAGAACCGCCACCAGCCGCTGTGGGATCTTACCCGGATGAGCTCCACCGTGCTGCGGGCTATGGCCAGCCGGGCTCAGGTGCCGGAACGAGAGATGCTCGCGGCGGGCGCTGCCGGTGACTGGGCGCTGCGCCGGGCGGAAATCTACCTGCACGCGGTCGCCACCGAGGACGGGCTGCGCCTCGATGAGCACTTCAACCAGTTGCTTGAGAGGCCCCCTCTCGCTCAGGTGCTTGCCGCCGGGCAGGAACGAGCGGATCCCGTGCACATGCCGCTGCCGGCTTCGTGACTAGGGCACAAGGACGATCTTGCCGCGGGTGTGCCCCTGCTCCAGGTCCCGGAAGGCGGCCTGGACTTCGGACAGCGGGTAGACCCTGGCGACCGGGATTTCCAGCTGTCCCTTGCCGATCATCGCGGCTAGCTCGGCAAGCACCCCGGCGCTTGCCGCGGCGCTGTTGCCTTCCGTCTTGACGCCGTGCTCGGCGGCGGCGGCGAAGTCGGCGATGGTATCGATCCGGCCGGGCCGGACGCCAAGCTCGAGCGCGAGTTCCACGTAGCCGGTGCCAGCGGTGTCGATGAACGCGCCCACGCGGCCTCCGGAGGCGGCGCGGATCCGGTCGGCGACTCCCGCTCCGTAGGCGACCGGGGTCACGCGGTGGCCGGCCAGCCACTCGTGGTTCGCCTCGCTGGCCAGCCCGATGACGGTGGCTCCGGCGTCGGCCGCTAGCTGAACGGCGATGGAGCCGACGCCGCCCGCGGCACCGGAGACCACGAGCGTGTCATCCGGCCCCGCCGCCACCGCCCGCAGCGCCGCATAGGCGGTCGTGCCAGCCACGAACAGGGCGCCTGCCGCTTCCCACGAGACGTTCGCCGGGCGGGGCACCAGGTTGTCGGCCTCGACGAGGACGAACTCGGCGTGGCTGGCCCGGCTGTCGGTGAATCCGATCACCTCGTCACCCATCGTGACTTCCCCGGCATCCTCGCCGACCTCCGCGACCACCCCGGCCAGGTCGCTGCCCTGGCCGGATGGGAACGTCGAGGGCCACCGCGCGGCGAGGGCCCCGCTGCGGATCTTCGCCTCGCCCGGGTTGATCCCGGCGGCCTTCACCCTGACCAGGGCCTGCCCCCGGCCGGGAACGGGGCGGCTGACCTCCACCACCCGGAGCACGTCTATCCCGCCGTACTGGTCGTACCTGACAGCCTTAGGCATCGCCGAACCTCCGTCATAGGTGTCGTGCCGGGGGGGAGAACCATGCGCCGCGCCGGTCTATGCCCCGCACTCCGGCATGGCTCGCGCGCCCCCGAGGTGCCCGGCTGGGCTCCGCAGCGCCGCTGACCGCCACCTGACGCTCGCGCTTGGCCACGCTCTCGTTCGGATGCATAACGGGCTTGCGCAGCCGTGACACCGTCCCCTGCCGGGTTCAGGAATCCCGGCATCGACGATTCAATCTTTCCGCCCCGTTGACACTCAGAATAGCTGACATTATCGTTCGCACTACCGGCTAACCGCTTACCCGCTTTGTCACTGGCGTCCTATCAGTTGCCTCCTAGCCGCGCCGAGGGATGACATGGGCTCTTTCCTTGTGAGCGTCGGTATCGGGCTCTCGGCGGCGGCGATCCTGTCACTTTCAGCGGTCGCGTTCACACTCGAGTACGCGGTCAGCAGGGTCGCCAATTTCGCGCATGGTGAGTTCCTCACCATCGGCGCCTACGCAGCCTACGCCGGGCAGACGCTCTTCCATCGGAACGTGGCCGCGGCCGCGCTGATCGCCGCGGTCGCCGGCCTGGTCGCCGGGCTGGTCCTGAATGCCGGGCTGATCGAGCAGTTCCGGGGTCGCAGCAGCATCACGGTCTTCATCGCGACGCTCGGAGCGTCGCTCATCCTGCAGAACGTGCTCGTGATCGTGTACGGGGCGGCGAGCGTCTCCTACACGTTCACGCAAGGCGGCCTGCACCATATCGGGCCGTTCCTGTGGACGACCTCTGACATTGAGGTGATCTTCTCTGCACTGGCCGTCGCCGGCCTCATCTACCTGCTGCTGCAGCGGACGCGTTTCGGCAAGGCGGTCAGGGCGGTCTCGCAGGACCGGGCGCTCGCCCAGGTGAGCGGGATCCCCGCGCGGCGGATCGTCATGCAGACCTGGGCGCTCGCGGGAGCGGTCGCCGGCTTCGCGGGTTTCGTCCTGGCGGACACGATAGGAACCTTCAGCCCGACGCTGGGCTTCAACTTCCTGCTGCTCACCATCACGGCGACCGTCGCGGGGGGCATCGGCCGACCTTACGCGACCTTCGGCGGCGCCCTCGTCGTCGGGGTCGTCCTGCAGATCGCCGGCACCTACACCAGCTCGGCCTACGAGCTCGTGTTCGCCTTCGGCCTCCTCGTGCTGCTCATGCTGCTGCGGCCGAACGGCGTCTTCGTCCGCGGTGCCGCCACGGCGGTGCGTGCCTGATGTACTGGGTCGCCGTCATCACCGAGGCGGGCATCTTCGCCATCCTCGCCCTCGGACTCGACGTGGTCTGGGGCTGGTGCGGCGACTTCGACCTGGCGTTCTACGGGTACCTCGCGCTCGGCAGCTACATGACCTTCGTGCTGTCGGTCGGCAAGCCGACCCCGCCGGTCAGGTACATCATCGGCTGGCATCTCCCCGTTCCCGTCGCCATGGCGGCGGCCGACGTCGTCGTCGTGGCCCTCGCGGCCGTCATCGGGGCCATCGCGCTGCGGAACCTGCGCGACATCTACTTCGCCGTGACGACCCTCGGAGCGGTGAGCGCGCTCTACCTTATCGTGGAGAACTACACGCCGCTATTCGACGGCTACAACGGCGTATACGGGCTGATCAACCCGGGCCAGGCGGCGCTTAACCTCACCTACAACGGTTACCGCATAGTCCTGCTCTTCGTCGTACTCGGCATGCTCTTCCTCGCCTATCTCCTGCTGCAGCGGCTGTCGCGGAGCCCGTTCGGCCGGATGCTGCGGGCAGTGCGCGAGGACGAGCGCGCCGCCGCGGCGTACGGGCGCACGGTGTTCTTCGCGAAGTACCGCGCGTACCTCTTCGGCGCGGCGCTCGCAGGCTTGACCGGCGGGCTCTTCGCGGTCTTCATCAGCGCGTTCAACCCGTCCGCCTGGACACCGCAGGAACTCCTGGTGATCTACGCGGCAATCCTGGTGGGCGGCCGCGGCAACCCCCGCGGGGTCATCATCGGCGTGTTCGTCGTCTACACCGGCTTCATCGAGCTGACCCGGTTCCTGCCGTCGCCCGCGTCGCGGCCCGAGTTCGGCCCGGCGATGCGCCAGATCCTCATCGGGCTCCTGATCATCCTGATGCTCAGGTTCCGGCCGGAAGGGATCTTCAGGGAGCGGCCGGGGCTGGACCGGGGGCCGGGGCCTGGCGAGCGGCCTGTGCCGTCCCAGGAGCGCGAGGAGAGCCCTAGCGTTATTCAGAACCGACCAGCGAGTGCAGGCCCGGAGGGCTTGCGCGAGCGGTCGGCCCAGGTCAGGACCCACGATCACTTGGATAGGTAATTTTGAATGACGCGATTTGAAAGAAGCACAGTATGAGCCCGGCGCTGCTCGAGATCGAGGGCCTGACGAAATCCTTCGGCGGGGTCCATGCGGTGCGAGAATGCACCTTCTCGGTTCCCGAAGGCCAGGTGGTCGGCCTGATCGGGCCGAACGGCGCGGGCAAGAGCACGGTGGTCGATCTCGTGTCCGGCTTCGGGCAGCCGGACTCCGGCAGCATCAGGCTCTCGGGCGTACAACTCGTCGGGAAACGCCCCGACGTTATCTCCCGTCTGGGGCTTATCCGGACATTCCAGACTCCGCGCGAGTGGCGGAACCTGACCGTCATGGACAACGTCCTGCTGGCGCGGCGCCGGTTCGCCAGCGAGTCCCTCTGGCGCTCGATGACCCATGCCCGCCGGATCCGCCGCGAGGAGGAGGCAGACAGGGTCGAGGTCAGGGCCATCCTGCGGCGCTTCCAGCTTGCCGAGATGAAGAACGAGCGTGCGGCGAGGCTGAGCGGCGGCCAGAAACGGCTGCTCGAATTCGCGCGCATCGCGGCGGCCGGGCCCCGCGTGATCATCCTCGACGAGCCGATGGGAGGCGTTAATCCCGTGCTCGGCGCGCGGATCGGCGAGGCCGTGGGGCTCTTCGCCGCTGAGGGCGCCACCGTGATCGTGGTCGAGCACAATCTCCCGTTCATCGAGAAGACCTGCGATCGCGTGATCGTGATGGATCTCGGCGAGGTCATCGCGCAGGGACCATTCTCCGGCCTGCGCGACAACCCCAGGGTGATCGACGCCTATCTCGGGATGGATCAGAGCCATGACTGAGCCGGTACCCGAGGTCGTGTTGCGGGCCGAAGGGGTGACGGCCGGCTACGGCGGTCCGCCGATTATCGAGGACGTCTCGCTGAGCGTCTACGCGAGGAAGATCACGGCAATCGTCGGGCCGAACGGCGCCGGCAAGTCAACGCTGCTCAAGGCGCTGAGCGGCGTGCTGAGAATCTCGCGTGGCGAGGTGTACGTCCGCGGCGGGAATACGACGAACGTCTCCCCTGAGAAGCTCGTCAGGCGCGGGCTCGGCTATGTCCCCCAGGTCTCTAATGTCTTCCCCGATCTCACCGTGCGGGAGAACCTGGAAATGGGCGGGTACACGCGCCGCCACGGCACGCGTGAGCGCATCGGCGAGCTATGCGAGCTATTCCCCGACCTCGCCGCGTCGCTGCGCCGCCGGGCAGCGATGCTCAGCGGAGGTCAGCGCACCATGCTCGCCATGGCCAGGGCGCTCATGCTCGAGCCCGCCGTGATGCTGCTCGACGAGCCGAGCGCAGGGCTGTCCCCCCTGCTCCAGGGAGCGCTCTGGGAGCAGATCGAGAAGATCGCCGCAACTGGCGTCGGGATCTGCGTGGTCGAGCAGAACACCCGGCGGACGCTTCGCCACGCGCACTGGGGCTACATCCTCGTGCTCGGGCGGAACAGGCTGGACGGTCCAGCACAGGAACTGCTTCACGACGAGAGCGTCGTGGAGCTTTACGTCGGCCGCATGAATTGACCACGCGAGCCTGAGGGCCCGAGGTGCCGCCGGAGTTTCCGCCGGGCGCCGCCGGACGGCTCGCGCCGGATGGAGGAGAACTAGCGTGAGACTTCCCACGATCAGCAGGTCAGTCGGCACCTGCGCGGCAGCCGTCCTGCTGGCCGCCTGCGCGTCCTCGAACGGCGGATCGGGCGGCGGCGGCAGTTCATCCGGCCCGGTCACCTACGGCGTCCTTTCCTGTTTCACGGGCCGGCTGGCGAGCCTCGGGCAGGCGATGATCCAGGGAGCCAAGGTCGCCCAGAGCGAGATCAACTCGGCCGGCGGAGTGCTCGGCCGCACGGTCCAGCTGGTGACGGGTGACACCGGCTGCGACGTCGCTGACGGCGTCACCGCGGCGGATCAGATGCTGACCAAGAGCGTAAGCGGGGTCATCGGCCCCGAGACGCAGGAGATCAACGGGGTAGAGCCGATCCTGGAGGCCAGCCACATCGTGGACGAGTTCCAGGGCGGCGACACGGCTCGTGACCACCAGGCCGATCCGTACTTCTTCAGGGACAGCCCGTCCGACTCGCAGCTGGGCGTCGCCATGGCGCTGTACGCGCACCAGAAGGGCTACACGCGGGCTGTCATGCTGTTCTACTCCGACCCGGCCGCGCAGACCTTCCTGAAGCCGGTCGCCGCCACGTTCACGAAACTCGGCGGCACGATCCTCAAGACCATCATCGTGACCCCGGACCAGACGTCGTACCTGAGCCAGGTGCGGCAGGCGCTCGGCGCGCACCCGCAGGTGATCTTCACGCAAGAGGATCCGCCGACGGCGGCCGTCCTGTTCCGGGAGTTCAGGCAGCTCGGCGGCCAGGCGATCCCGTGGGTCGGCACGGATGTGACCAGTGGCAGTGACTTCCTCAAGGCGATCGGCTACCCGACCGCGCATTCCAGCCTGACCTCGGTGTACGGCACCTCGGTGACCGGGACGGCGGCCAGCGCCTTCCTGAGCCTGTTCAACACGCTCTATCCGAGCCAGAAGTCAGCCGGCCCGCTGGCGAACGCGAACTACGCCTACGACGCGGTCGTCTCGCTCGCGCTGGCCGATCAGTATGCGAAGACCACGAACGGCACCACCGTCGCCCGCGACATGACCAAGGTGACGAACCCGCCGGGCACCGCGTGCTTCACGTACGCGGCGTGCCTGACGCTCCTCAAGGCCGGAACGAAGATCAATTACGAGGGGGCGAGCGGAAGCCTCGACTACAACCAGTACAACAACACCTTCGGCCCGTACGGTGCCTTCCAGTCCACTACTGCTGGCCTGGAGACTCAGCTCTCCGTAATGACCGCGAGCGCGCTCGCGGCAGCGACGCCGTAGCCGTCGGTCAGGCGGTAGATCCGAGGTAGTCAAGTGCTGCGCTGACGCCGTCGCGCGCGATGGGCACTCCCGCCTGCGCGAGCCCCATCTCCACTCCGCACAGCGCGCCGGCAAGCGACAGCTCGCCGAGATCCCCGAGGTGGCCGATGCGGAAGACCCGCCCGGCCAGGCGGCCGAGCCCGGCGCCGAGCGACATGTTGTAGCGCTCGAGTATCAGCTGGCGCACGCGGTCCGCGTCGTGCCCGTCAGGAACCATCACGGCGGTGAGCGTGCTCGAGTAGTCGTCCGGATTCTGGCACAGGATCTCGAGTCCCCAGCCGCGGACCGCCCGGCGGGTAGCCTCCGCGTGCCGGGCGTGCCGCGAGAAGACGGCGGGCAGTCCCTCCTCACCGAAGATGGCGAGTGCCTCGCGGAGCCCGAAGAGCAGGCTGGTGGCCGGCGTGTAGGGGAACAGGCCGGTCTCGGCGGCGGCGAGCACCGGCTGCCATTCCCAGTAGCTGCGCGGCAGGCGGGCCCGCTTCGCCGCGTCGAGTGCCTTCGCGCTGACCGCGTTGAGACCCAGGCCCGGGGGCAGCATCATGCCCTTCTGCGAGCACCAGATGGTGACGTCGACACCCCACTCGTCGTGCCGGTAGTCGACCGACCCGAGCGAGGAAATCGTGTCGACGATCAGCAGCGCGGGATGGCGGGCGCTGTCCATGGCAGCCCGGATCAGCGGGATCTGGCTGGCAGCCCCGGTGGAGGTCTCGTTCTGAACGATCGTCACCGCCTTGATCCGGTGACCGGGGTCCGCGGACAGCTTCTCCTGGACCTGGCCGGGGCGGACGCCCCGGCGCCAGTCCCCGGGCACGACGTCGACATCAAGGCCCAGGCTCCGGGCCATCCGGGACCACAGGGTGGCGAAGTGACCGGTGTCGAAGGCGAGTATGCGGTCTCCGGGCGACAGCGTGTTGACGAGCGCGGCCTCCCAGGCGCCGGTACCTGACGAGGGATAGAGGGCGACGGGCCTGGAGGTGCCGCACAACCGCCCGGCACCCGCGAGCACCTGGCGTGCCAGCTCGGCGAACTCAGGGCCGCGGTGATCGATCGCGGGCGCGGCGATGGCTCGAAGCACCCGCTCAGGGACATTCGTCGGCCCGGGGATCTGGAGGAAGTGCCTCCCGCTCTGGTACGCCATGGACCTGTCCTTTCCTCGCCTAATACCATGTTGTCGCGGGGCCGGAGGAGGTGCTGGCTATCAGCGATCCTGAGGAGATCGCGGAAGCGCTGCGCCGCGTGGTCGGGGGCGAGGTCCGCTTCGACGCCTACAGCAGGCACCTGTTCTCCCGCGACGCGAGCATGTACGCGATCGAGCCGATCGGCGTGGTCTTCCCCCGCGACGGCGACGACGTGACCGCCGTGGTATCCACCGCCGCCGAGTTCGGCGTCCCTGTGCTGCCGCGGGGGGCCGGCACAAGCCTGGCCGGCCAGACGGTCGGGCACGCGATCGTGATGGACCTGTCCCGGCACATGAGCAGGATCATCGAGATCGACGCGGAGCAGCGCGTGGCCCGGGTGCAGCCCGGCGTGGTACAGGAACAGCTGAACATGGCGGCCGCCCCGCACGGGCTCATGTTCGGCCCGGACACGTCTACGAGCAACCGGGCGACGCTCGGCGGGATGATCGGCAATAACTCAGCGGGCAGCCAGTCGGTGCGGTACGGCATGACGATCGATCATGTGCTGGCACTCGACGTGGTGCTTTCCGACGCGAGCCGGTCGCGATTCGGCCCGATGAGTGCTCAGGAACAGCGTGACCGCGCCTCCTCGCCGACCCTGGACGGGGCCATCTGCCGGGAACTGCCCCGGCTCGCCGAACGCCACCGGGAGGCTATCGCCACCGGCTTTCCCCGGTTCTGGCGGCAATCCGGCGGCTACCGGCTGGACCGGCTGGCCGGGTCAGCCGGGTCGGCCGGGCTTGATCTGGCGAAGTTCGTGGTGGGTTCCGAGGGCACGCTGATTACCGTCGTCGAGGCGGCCGTCAAGCTCGTGCCCGCGCCGCGGCACCGGGTCATCGCCGTGGGCCACTTCACGTCCGTGTCAGCGGCGATCGAGGCAACCGAGGACGCGCTGGCCTGCCAGCCCGCGGCCGTTGAGCTGCTCGACCGCACCATCCTCGAGCTGTCCCGCCAGAAGCTCGAATATCAGGCGCTCGGATCGATTCTCAGCGGCGACCCGGATGCCCTGCTGTTCGTGACGTTCTCTGGCGAGACGCTCCCCGAGGCGGTGGCCGGCCTCGACCGCCTGGACAGGCTCTGGCAGGCCCACGGCCACGGCTTCCATACCCTCCGCGCGGTTCACCCGGAGGAGCAGGCGGCGCTACTCAAGGTCCGCCAGGCTGCCCTGGGCCTGCTCATGGCGGCAAGCTCCGGTGCCCGCAGGCCGCTGGCATTCATCGAGGACACCGCCGTAGAGCCGGCCAGGCTGGCTTCCTATGCCAGCCGTGTCAGGGAGATCCTGGACGCCCGCGGCCTGACGGCCGGCTTCTACGGCCACTGCTCGGTCGGCTGCCTGCACATCCGCCCGTTCGTGGATCTCACCGCACCTGGGCAGCCGGAGCTGATGCGCGCGGTCGCCGAGGAGGTGCGCGAGCTTGTGATGGAGTACGGCGGGGTCAACTCGAGCGAGCACGGCGACGGGCTCGCCCGGAGCGAGTTCAACCGCCGCGTTTTCGGCGACGCGCTCTATGCCGCCATGCGGGAGACGAAGCGGCTCTTCGACCCCGGGAACCGGATGAACCCGGGGAAGATCGTGGACGCGCCCGCCATGACAGATCACTTGCGTGATGTGGCGCTGCCGGCCGCGCGGCCGCTCACGACCCTGCTGCGCTTTGAGGCTCCGGGCGGAATGCGCGGCGCCGCCGACCGCTGCATGAACATCGGACTATGCAGGAAAACCTCGACAGGCGTCATGTGCCCCTCGTACATGGCCACTCGCGACGAAGAGCACTCGACAAGGGGCCGCGCGAATGCCCTGGTGAAGGCGCTCTCCATGCCCGACCCGCGCACGGCGCTCGCGGACGAGCGGCTGCACGGCATCCTCGACCTGTGCCTTGAGTGCAAGGCATGCAAGAGCGAGTGCCCGCTCGGCGTCGACATGGCCTCGCTGAAATCGGAAGCGCTCGCCGCCTACCACGATCAGCATGGCGTCCCGCTGCGCTCGCGGATGTTCGGATCGATCCGGACACTGAACCGGATGGGCTCTGCCGCGTTCCCGCTGTCCAATCTCGCCAGCCGGTGGCGGCCCGCCCGCCTCCTGGCGGAGCGCTGGCTTGGCGTCACCTCGGCCCGGCCGCTCCCGCGGTTCCAGCGCCAGGACCTGCGCGGCTGGTTCCGGCGGCACCATAGGACAATGGCGGGGCCGGCCCGCCCGGCGTCCCAGGGCGAGCTGGTCTTTCTCGCTGACTCCTTCACCACCTTCACCGAGCCATCCGCGGGAAGGGCCGCCATCGAGCTCCTCGAGCTCGCCGGGTGGCAGGTCCGGCTCGAGGATGCCGGGTGCTGCGGGCGGGCCAGCCTTTCCAAGGGGCTGCTCGGCCAGGCCCGGCGGATGGCGGCGGGCATGGCCGGACGCCTTGGTGACGCGGCGGCCCGCGGCGTGCCGATCGTCGGGGTGGAGCCGTCGTGCCTGCTGACCCTGCGCGACGAGTATCCGGCCCTGCTCCCCGGCGACCCGCGAGCCCGCGCCGTGGCAGCGGCCAGCCGGCTGCCGGAGGAACTGCTCCTGGAAGCCATCGCCGACGGCAGGCTCGTCCTGCCGCGGGAGAGCGCGGTCAGCGGCCGCCGCGTCTTGTTCCACGGCCACTGCCACCAGAAGGCGCTCGTCGGCACCGCCGCGACGACGGCCCTCCTCCGCGGCATCCCAGGGGCCGACGTCATCGAGGTTGATGCCGGGTGCTGCGGCATGGCCGGCTCGTTCGGCTTCGAGGCGGAGCACTACGAGCTGTCCATGAGCATCGGCGAGCTCCGGCTCTTCCCTGCCATCCGGGCCGAGGCGGCAGACGTGATCATCGCGGCGACAGGTGTTTCCTGCCGGCAGCAGATAGCGCACGGGACCGGGCGACGCCCGCGGCATCCGCTGGAGATCGTCCGGCAGGCACTACCCCGCTAGCTTGCCCTGCGTGCTCTTATATGTACAGAATGTGTTCGCCGTGTCGCTGGGATGCGGCGCTGAGGGAGGGGAACGGTTATGCCACTTCCCATCGGTGCGGGCCTTCCCGCCGCGGCTGGCGCTGTCCGAGGCGGGCTTCGGCAACGTCATCTCCTGGATCGCCGAGCCCGCGGACTGAAAATCGGTCGTTAGACGCACCAATCTCTCAGGGGGTGCGATGGCCAGTGCCGAGCTGCAACCGCGGGGGCGGCGGGAGAGCGAGTCACAGCGAGAGCTCAGGCTCACCTGCATGAGCAACCTGCTGTCCACCACCGAGGAGCGGGTGTACTTCAAGGACCACCTGAGCCGGTTCCTCTTCGTAAGCGCGGGCTGGATGGCCGCGTACGTCCCCGGCCGCAGCGCGGATGAGCTGACCGGGAAGACAGACTTCGATGTCTTCAGCGATGAGCATGCCTGTGCCGCCTTTGACGACGAGCAGCAGATCATCCGCACCGGCGAGCCGATCGTGGGGAAGGTGGAGCAGGAGACCTATGGCGACCGGCCGGACGCCTGGGTGTCGACCACGAAGGTGCCGCTCAGGGACGCCCGCGGCCGGGTCATCGGCACCTTCGGGATCTCCCGCGACGTCACAGCGCAGATCAGGGCTGAGAAAGCCCTGGCCCACCAGGCTCTGCACGATCCGCTCACGGGGCTGGCGAACCGCATCGCGCTGATGGACCGGCTATCCCAGGCGCTGCTCGCCATGGAACGACGTCCGTCACGGCTGGCGGTACTGTTCGTCGATCTGGACAACTTCAAAGAGATCAATGACTCGTTCGGTCACGATGCCGGCGACCTGGTGCTCGCCGAGGTCGGCCGGCGGCTCTCGGCCCTCGCCCGGCGTGCCGACACCGTAGCCCGCCTCGGGGGCGACGAGTTCGTGATGCTGTGCGGGGAGCTGGACGATCACATCGACGTCCGTCTCATCGGCGTCCGGATCATCCGGGCGATCGGTGTGCCCTACGTTGAGAACGGGCGGGACCTCTCCGTCACCTGCAGCGTCGGCATCGTCGTGACCAGTGACGTCGTCGCCGAGCCCGACCGGCTGATCCGCGACGCCGACGTGGCGATGTACGAGGCGAAGAAGGCGGGGCGCGACCGTTATAAGGTCTACCACCCCGCCCATCGCGCCCGCGCGGAGAAGAGCGCGCTCCCCACCGGGCTGGGCCGTGCCATCGAGGGCGGCGAGCTGTTCCTGGTCTACCAGCCGCTGTTCTCGCTGGGAGCGCGATTGACGACGGGCGTCGAGGCCCTTGTGCGCTGGCGCCATCCCGAGCACGGGATCGTGCTGCCCGGCGAGTTCGTCCCCTTCGCCGAGGAACATGCGCTGATCGGGAGGATCGGCTCGTTCGTACTGGATGAAGCCTGCCGCCAGCTCGCCGAGTGGGCCTCGAGGGACGGCTGGCCGGTCGCTTTCACCATGGCGGTCAATGTTTCCGGGCGCGAGCTTTCGGATCCCGGCCTCCCCGGGCGGGTTGCCGAGGCGGTACGGCGCCACGGCCTCGATCCGCCGCGGCTTTGCCTGGAGATCACCGAGACCGCGCTCATCAGGGAGGTTGGCGACGTCCAGGAGACGCTGTCCGCCGTGTCGGCGACGGGGGTGCGCATCGCCCTCGACGACTTCGGGACCGGCTATTCCACGCTCGCTCATCTGCAACGGCTGGACGCGGACATCTTGAAGATCGACCGCAGCTTCGTGGAGCAGATCAGCCGGAGCGCCCGCGACCGCAAGATCGTCGCCGCTCTGACGGCGATGTCTCACGCGCTCGGGATGACCGTCGTCGGCGAGGGCATCGAAACGAGCCACCAGCTCGCTACCCTCGCCGCCCTGGACTGCGACGAAGGCCAGGGCTCCCTCTTCGCCCGCCCGCTCTCCCCGGAAGCGGTTGTCACGCTGGTGGACGCCGAGCATCGCCCTGATGCGCGGGCCAGCCGTGCACGGCCGGATCGTGAGCCGGGATTAGGGTGTGCACGACGGCGGACCAGGCGGCCTGCAGGGCCGCCACGACGTACCCGTTCGGCTAAAAATCCTGTGGCCTTACGCCAGCTGCGAAAACCCTTTCTCTGGCCAGGAGGTACTGGGTATGGTCCCTGACCAGGCCCGTGCGGCGGGTCATCAGCGCAGCCAGGGAGGCAATCGCGATGGCGGGTCCTGCCATGATCGGCCCGGGAGGACGCGAGCAGCGATCCAGGCCCCTGCTGCGGACGATGGTCGGCGGGGTACTGCGCCGGATCCGGCTGGAGCAGGGCCGGACCCTGGCCGACGTGTCGCGGGCCGCGAGGGTATCGATGCCGTATCTATCCGAGCTCGAGCGCGGGCGGAAGGAAGCCTCCTCAGAGGTCCTGGCCGCGGTCTGCGATGCCCTGCGCACTGACCTGTCCGACCTGCTGGCGGTGGTCGCGCGCGACCTGGCCGATGATCGCGCCGACCGCGCTGCGGTCGTCCGGCTGGCGGCCGTCCGCGGTCGCCGTGCCTCGTCTCAGCCGCGCGGTCCGGGCGATGTCCGCATGATGGCAGCCTGATCTTCGAGCGCGGGAAGGCCGGCTCCGGCAACCTTGCGGCTGGTGATGACCTCGTCCGCCAGGCCGTAGCCGACGGCTTCGCGGGCGCTGAAGGTCTTGTTCCTGTCGGTGTCGCTCCTGATCTTGGCCACGGGGTGGCCAGTGTGCCTGCTGAGGATCTCGTCCACCTCGGCCCGGACCCTGGCCACCTCCTTGGCCTGGACAGCTAGGTCAGGCAGGGATCCCTGGGCCCGGCTCGAAGGCTGGTGCAGCAGCACCTTCGCATGCCGCAGGACGGCCCGCCTGCCCGGCGTGCCGGCGGCGAGGAGCACCGCGGCCGCGGACGACGCCTGCCCCATGCAGATGGTGGCGACGTCAGGCCGGACGTACTGCATCGTGTCGTAGATCGCGGTCAGCGCGCTGAACGAGCCGCCCGGAGAATTGATATAGAGGCTGATCTCGAGGTCGGGACTAGCCGATTCGAGATGAAGGAGCTGTGCCATCACCACGTTGGCGACACCATCGTCAATCTCGGTGCCGAGGAAGACAATCCGCTCCGACAGCAGCCGGGAGTAGATGTCAAAGGCCCGCTCGCCTACCGGGGTCCTTTCCACCACGGTGGGGATCGTGTACTGGCTCATGATCACAGCCCTGCTTTCCGGCTGGCGGACGCGGGACGCACATCGTCGAGCCGCTCCACGATGTGATCGATGATCCCGTAGTCGCGAGCTTCCGCGGCGCTGAACCAGCGGTCCCGCAGGCTGTCCTTCTCGATCCTGTCCACCGGCTGCCCGGTGTGCTCCGAGATCAGCCGGATCATCGTGGCTCCCGTCCGCTCGAGCTGCTCGGCGTAGATCTCGACATCGGCCGCGGTGCCTCCGAAACCGGCTGAGCCCTGGTGCATCAGCACCTGGGCGTGCGGCAGGCTGAACCGTTTGCCAGCGGTCCCGGCGCACAGCAGGAACTGGCCCATGCTCCCCGCCAAGCCCATTGCCAGCGTGCTGACGTCGTTGGGAATCAGCCGCATCGTGTCATATATCGCCAGCCCCGCACTGACCGAGCCGCCAGGCGAGTTGATATAGAGGCTGATATCGCCGCGCGGGTCCTCGGCCGACAGCAGCAGCAGCTGGGCACAGAGCCGATTGGCAACCCGGTCGTCGACCTCGGTGCCAAGGACGATAATGCGCTGGTAGAGCAGCCGGGTGGCCAGCTGCTCATCGAGTGTTCCGGCGGACGAGGCGGGCTCGGCAACGGCAGTCTGCATGATCTCCCCTGCTTTCAGTTCCGATTCCGGAATCCCGGCATCACCACCAACAATGGTCCGCTCAGCAGGAACAAGCCAAGCCAATCTGCTGATAGCAGAGGAAGGAACACCTTTTGCGCGTGCTCATGCCTCCCGGCGGCTGTCCACATCCGGCTGCCATCCGTGCCGGTGACTGCCACGGCGCTCCCGTTAGGCTGCCTGATCTGCTTTTGCAGGCTTGCGTAGATGGCATCTATGAGTGCCCGGTTGCGGAGGTCGCAAACCCCGCAGGCTGACGTCACCAGATCCCTGGAATCAGCCTCTTGGTGCGCTTCCGGTACGCCGCATACGACGGGCCCATGCTGAAGACAAGCACCTGTTCCTCGACCTGGATCCGCCGCGCCAGGCCGCCGAGGGGCACCAGCAGCGCCACGGCAAGGGAGAGCCAGTTGCCCAGCGCGAGCCCGAACCCGGCCGAGGCCAGCACGAGGCCGGTGTAGGAGGGATGGCGGATCCAGCGGTACGGGCCCCAGTCCACCAGCTGCTGATCAGGATCGACCTCCACCGTGGTCCGGAATGCCCCGCCCAGCACCACGACCGCCCATATCCGCACAGCCAGACCTAGCCACATCATCACCAGCCCGGCGCTGACCTGCCAGCCGCCCGTGCCGCTGCCCAGCCTTAACGAAGTATGGCCCCGCAGAGTTGTCGCCGCGACCTGGGCGACTACGGTCGCGCCAATGATCGTGATCCCGATGAACATGCGGGTACCGCGATCGCTGCCGGTAGTCCCCTTGCCGCGTACCCGGTCGCGAGTCCGCAGTCCAACTTCCAGTACGACCCAGAACCAGAACGTGATGCCGATTGGAAGATCGCTCACCCTGACCTCCGCAGTCGGTGCATATCCGGCCCGGCTAGGAAAAAATTCATACTTCAGCCTAGCGAGAGCGTGGTGACGTCCTCTCGGCGCCGCCGGGTTAGCGCGCAGGAAAAAGAGGTGGCAGCCGTTGAGCACGGACAGCACGGCGCTTGATGAGCTGCTCTGTTTGCTCGACCTGTAGCAGGTAAATGTCAACATTTACCGCGGGCGCAGCCCAGCGGACCGGATACAGCCGGTATACGGCGGCCAGGCCCTGGCCGCCGCCGACCCCGCCCCGCTCGACTTTTTCGCCGATAAGGAGTGCTCAACGGCCAGAAAAGAAAAATCAGGCAGCCTAACGGGAGCGCCGTGGCAGTCACCGGCACGGATGGCAGCCGGATGTGGACAGCCGCCAGGATCTGCCAGCTGATGGCCTCGAGCTTGCCTCCAGTACTCTTGCTATATAGAGTTATGCTGTGACGCGTATTCGCCGGCCGTCCGCGCAGACCGCGGCGGTCTTGCAGGCCCTGGCCGATGACCCTGACCGCTGGCGGTACGGGTACGACCTGTGCACCCAGCTCGGCGTGCCCGCCGGATCGATGTATCCGATCCTGATCCGGCTCGCCGACCGGGAGCTCCTTGAGACGAGCTGGGAGACCGAGCGGGTGCCAGGCAGGCCCGCCAGGCACCTGTACCGGCTCACCGGCACCGGCCGCGCCTACGCTACAGCGACCGCCGCCGCCGCACCCGCCAGGACATCCGCGCTGGCGGGTGCGCGACGGTCCCGGCCGCGATGGGAGGGCGCGTGATGTTTGTCCTGGTGATACTTACCGTCCTTGTGGTGGCCGGCCTGCCCCATCTGATACCGGTGCTCTGCGGCAAAGGCGGCGACGCACCGGCGCGGATCGTCGCCTTCGCGGCGAGCCGGCTTCCGGCGCACCGGCGGGACTGGGGGCAGGCGATGGCCGCGGAACTGACCCAGATCTACGGCCGTGCCCGCCGGTGGCGGTTCACCACGGGTGTGCTGCGGGTCGTGCTGTTCCCGCCACTACGCCGCCGTAACCAGGTGCTGGCCGTCGCCGTCGCGGGGTTAGCGGTCGCGGCAGCCGCGACCGTGGCCGCCGCCAGCGAAGTCCCGACCCTGTCGATGTTCATCGCGGTCCTGGGCCTGCTGCTGTGCGGATACGCGACGGTTGTGACGTCGCGGTCGCCGCGACCGCGCACGACCGCTCCCCGCGTGATCGTCGGCGCTCTGGCGCTGGCCGGGGTGGCGGTCACGATCGCCGACGTGGTCCGGATCGCCGCGGCCCACCCGGCCGCGACCACCGACGGCACGCACGTGTTCTCGGTCCTGTTCGCGCTCACCCTGACCGTCTGCCTCGCCTTCACGCTCACCCCGCCCCGCGGCGGCCACCCGAACACCGTGCTGTGGTGGGCGCTGGCCGGTGCGCTGGCCATGGGCATCTTCTGGACCGTCGCCGTCCTGACCACCCCTGCCTCGACCGGAAGGGCCGCCGGCAACCCGTTGCTGACCGGTGCCGCCGTGGCACTGATCGCTTCGGTCGGCGCGTCCGCCGCCACCCGCAGCAGGTCGGCGGGCGCCCAGGCGGGGCTGCTCACCGCAATCCTCGGCGGACCGATGTACTTCGCCATCGAGATGACCGCGATCCTGCACCTGCACCACTACACGCTGACCAGCCCGTACGACATAGCCGCCTACGCCCGCAGCGGTTACCCCGACGTCGCCAGCTACCTCCTCAGCGATGCCCTCGGCGGCTTCATCCTCTCCGTCCTCCTGATCTACCCCGCCATCATGCTCGTCTTCGCCCTACTCGGCTCCACGGCAGGCACCGCCCTCGCCCGGCTCGCCACCACAGCGAGCGCGAATACGTCAGCTCTCAGGAGGCGGGCACGCTGGTGATGACGGAGAACGACGCGCCGAACGGGTCAGCTAGTGCCGCCATGCGGCCGACACCCTCCACGTCCATCGGCGGCATGCCAACGGTGCCGCCCCGCTCGGACGCCCTGGCCGCCACGGCGTCGCAGTCGGCGACCTCGAAGTACGGCCGCCAGTGGGCCGGTGCCCCCGAGGCTGCCATCTCCCCGCTGATGGGCATGATCCCGCCCTGGCTTGCGTCCTGCCCTCCGCCGGCCGGGCGGAGCACGGTGTAGCTGAACTCGCCCATCGGCATATCCTCGATCGACCAGCCGAACACCGCCTGGTAGAAGGCCTTGGCCGTCGCCGGGTCAGTGGTGTGCAGCTCGGTCCAGCACAGCGTGCCGGGGATGCTGACCGCTTCCAGGCCCTTGGTGTCGCCGGGCTGCCAGATGGCGAACTGCGCGCCGGCGGTGTCGGTGAGCGCGGCCATCCGGCCCGCGGTGAACACGTCGAATGGCCCGGCCCTGACCTCGCCGCCCGCCTGCTTCACGGTCTTGGCAACGGCATCGGCATCCGGGGTGTGGAAATACAGCGTCCACGCCGGGCTGGCGCTCTGCTCGGTGAGGGGGCCCACCGCGGCGACCGTCTTCCCGTCCAGGGTGAACATGCCGTAACCGCCGGCGTCGGGTCCTGCCGACTGGAACTGCCAGCCGAACAGCGCACCGTAGAAGGCGGCGGCGGCGTCGATATCGGGGACGCCAAGGTCAGTCCAGACCGGCGAGCCAGGCACGTAGTTGGTTGTAAGCATGACGTTGGTCCTCCCAGCGTTCAGATCACCGCACCGGGCCGCACCGAGGCGGGCCGGTGCCCTGCAGATCAGAGCATGGCAGACCCCTCTGACAATCTGCCCCCACACCGGCCTGCCCCGGCTATCCCTACCGCAAGACACGAAATGAGGCCAGTGCTCACCAGGGGTGCCCAGGCCCTGGACAGTCGTCGTGAGGCCCCAGTCCTCGTGGGTGGGAAGTAGCATCGAGTCGAAGGCGGCGTCGACGAGGCCGGTGACCGGGTGGCGGTGACGAGCAGGACATGCCCCCACATCACGGCGGTTGGCTTAGAACTCTTGTATGAGGTCGTATGCAGGTGAGCGAGACCCGGATGGTGCGCAACCCCGTGCTGCCGGGCTCGCATCCCGACCCTTCCGTCCTGCGGGTGGGTCCGGATTACTACCTCGCGACCTCTACCTTCGAGTGGTGTCCCGGTGTGCGGCTGCACCACTCCCGCGACCTGGTGCACTGGCGGCCGCTGGGCGGGGCCCTGGACGGCACGCGGCTCCTCGACCTGACCGGGTGCCCGGACTCTGGCGGGGTGTGGGCGCCGAGCCTGAGCTACGCGGATGGCCTGTTCCACCTCGTCTACGGCAACGTGTCCGCGTACGCGGGCGGATTCACCGACTGCGTCAGCTACCTGGTGACCGCGCCCTCGATCGATGGGCCCTGGACTGAGCCGGTCCTGCTGCACGCGCGCGGGTTCGACGCCTCCCTCTTCCACGACGGGGAGGAGAGCTGGCTGGTGAACCTGGTCCACGACTGGCGGCCCGGTCACGGCGGCTCGGCGGGCCTGGAGGCCACCCGGTACGACCGTTCCGCCCGCGGCCTCCTCGGCGATCCCGTGCCCATCGCGCTCCCGCCCCAGGACGGGTGGGTCGAAGGACCGGGCCTGTACAGGCGCGGCGACTGGTACTACCTGATCACCGCGGACGGCGGCACCGGCTATCAGCACCAGGTCACCGTCTCCCGCTCCCGCTCGCTGACCGGCCCGTACGAGCGCGGCCCTCACGGCCCGGTGATCACCGCACGCGACCACCCCGGGCTTCCCCTGCAGAAGGCCGGGCACGGCAGCCTGGTGGAGACCGCGTCCGGCGAGTGGTACCTGGCCTACCTGGTCGCCCGCCCCTGCACCACCCGCGGACCGTGCGTCCTTGGCCGGGAGACCGCGCTGGCAGCGGTCACCTGGACCGCGGAGGACTGGCCGCGCACTGCCACCGGCCTGCCGGAGGCGGCGGTACCGGCCCCGGACCTGCCCGCTGCCCCGCTGCCCGCTGCACAGACCGCCGACGGCTTCGACGGCCCGGCGCTCGCGGCGCACTGGTCGACCCTGCGCCGGCCCCCGGCCGCGGACTGGCTCTCGCTCACCGCCCGCCCGTCCCGCCTGCGGCTGCGCGGTGGCCGCTCGCCCCGCAGCCTGATCGGGCCCAGCCTGGTGGCCCGCCGGGTTACGGCAGCACGCTGCTCCTTCGAGACGACCATGGAATACCGGCCGCGTCAGTTCCAGCACCTCGCCGGGATCACTGCCTACTACAACACCCGCAACTGGTACTTCCTGCACGCCACCGCGGACGATAACGGACGGGCCGTGCTGCGCCTGGCAGGGTGCGACAGGGGCGTTCTGGCACTCCCCGAATCGGCCGGGACGCCCCTGGAAGATGCCGGACGGGTGCGCCTCGGGCTGGACTTCGACGGACCCGGGCTGCGCTTCCGCTACGACACCGGCTACGGCTGGCGCAGCGCGGGACCCGCGGTCGACGCGACCGTGCTGTCGGACGAGCACGCCGAGGAGATGGAGAACGGCCAGATCCAGTCCCTCGGATTCACCGGCGCGTTCGTCGGCTTGTGGGTGTGGGATCTGACCGGCCATGGCCACCACGCGGACTTCGACGACGCGACCTACTCCACCCACGATGGCCACGAGATGTGACGGCCTGCCGGACGTCGTCTACCGTCACGAGATCAGGCCAGCACTCACCAAGGGTGCAGAGGCCATGGACAAGATCATGAACAGGCGGACTAAGTCCGCTTAACGTACTGGCTCCCCGTTTGGCCACGGGAAACGGAGGCGATCCGCGGCGCTGCCGATCGGGATCATCTGGTCAGGAAGGGGTTCCGCACCCGGACGCCTTCGTACTGCTGCCCCGGGTTGAGAGCTTCGGAGTACAGGATCCCGCAGCCGAGGCTGGCCGCACTACAGACGATCATGGCGTCCCAGAACGAAATGTCCTGCCTGCGATGGCTGTCTATCGCACTGAGTACGTTGTCCGAGCCCGGCGAATGCACGCGCCGCCGGGCTCATCAGGTCCCGGCAGGTGATGCCCGATGTGGAGCCGTGCTGCTGCCAGGTGGGCTTGAACCGTCGCAGGCGCGGCGGCTGCCCCCTGGGCGGCCGTGGCCGCGTTCAGCAGCCGCTCGTAGACAAGATCAAGTTCCGGCCGGGACAGCGCCGGCCACAGCGCGCTGAGTTCCCACAACGCCTTTGCATCGATGTGCGCCCGGGTCGGCTGGTCCGGGCGAATGACCAAGCGTTGCAGGAAGTCGTCAAGCCAGGCACGCTTCAGCCCAAGACTAGTGATCTTGGTTCGCACGGCCTTGCCCGCACCTGCCGGGCCGCTGGCGAACGCCACCGTCTCCGCTACGTCGGAGGTCGGGCCCTCCAGCCACAGCTCGAACGTGGCCAGCTCGTGGAGGCCGGCGTTGCGAGCTGCGGTGTACGAGCGGACAAGCGCCCCGATCCCCCGGTCGCACATCGCCAGGGCGCTCCACGAGCCCCGATCCCGGGTCTTGAGCTGCAGGAACCGGATGCGGTCGCGATAGACCAGCGTGAGGTCCTCGACCTGCTCGCACACCAGGAAGACCGGGCCGCCGTGGCCCGAAAGACACGTGAGCCACTGCCGCACCGCCTGCTTGGCCTGCCAGATGTACCGCTCGAAGGTCTCAGCACCCGTCGTGTCACTGTCAACCTGGGCTAACGCTGCCAGCAAATCGAGCTGCGGTACCGCCGATTGCCGTTCTGTTTCCGCCACCCGACCCCTATACGAAATCAGCCACGCGATCGACCGAGTGTCAGCTCACTTACCGTAACAATCCGGACGACTATCAGTTCGCTCGATGCTATCGAGATTGACCGGAAGGGGCGACCCCGGCATCTGGTATGTCGCCCATCTGGGCAGCCGACTGATCGGCCGGGTGGTCACGATAGCTGCCAGAGTTCTCCTTCCCCGCGGTGGACTATTCCGTCCCGCGAGGAGGGTTCGCATGGACATTGCCGGTCACTAGGCGACAGCACGTTCGGCATGATCACCATCGAGGGAGGTGGGCAACTAGGCAGCGGCAAGGTTCGCGCCACGCGCGCTCGTCAGTTACAGGGCGTGCCAGCGGCGGGTGCGGTCTCCGCTGATGAGGGAGTCGAGGCGGTTGGCAAGCTCGCGGTGCGCGGCGGGATGGCGGGGGGCGTTGCGGATGAACGCGGCCAGGCTGCGGATCTCGCGGATCTCCGACAGGGTGTCCATGCCGGGCCAGCCCGTCAGGCCGGTGCCGTAGGCCCGGGTGAACTCCTGCCAGGTCCCGGGCGGGTAGCCGAAGCGGCGGAGCCGGTTATAGACCGGCATGAAGTCGTATTCGGGGGGGCCGGGGCTGACGGAGTCCCAGTCGATGAGCACCCACTGGTGCACCGGGTGGGGCAGCAGGTTGCCGGTGTGCGCGTCGCCGTGGACGATGCCGCGGGGAAGTATCCAGTCGATCTCGTGGTAGGCGGCGGCCAGCTCGTCGCACCGGCGCAGCAGCCATGCGCGCTGGCGGCTGGTCAGCACGGGGGATATCGCGGCCTGGCGGCGCGTCGAGCCCAGCGGCCGGGTAGCCGGGACCGGGAACGGCGGGGGCGGCATGCGGTGCAGCTGCCGGAGCCGCCGGGCGAGGTCGCCGCTGCCAGGCTGACAGTCGTCCTGCCGGGGAAGGTAGCGCCAGAACGTGACCGCCCGGTCGCCGATCACTACGGGCTGGTCGGCGTCAAGCGGCTGAACGGCGGGGAAGCCCGCCGTGGAGAGCCACCGCGTGACGCGGACCGCGGCGCGCAGTGACTCCGCGGCATCGGCGTCGCGGATGCGGGCGACCGCGTCCGCGTGCGGAAGGTGATAGATAGCGTTGGCATGCACCCGGATCAGCCGCGCATCGCGGCGGTCCAGGCCGGCCCGGGCGCATGCGGCCCGCAGGACGACGGCATCGTCAGGGTGCCCGTGCTGGCTGGTATCTACGGTCATTCCTGGCCTTCCGCACTCCATGCAGGCGTCGCTGAGCCCAGTGTCGGGCATGGCATCGCAGGCGTCCGCTGGGCAGGCAGGTCAGGCGGCTACGCGAAGCTCATCGCGGACTCTTTCGCGGAACTCGCGTGTCGCAGGCTCGCCTGGCGGGAGAAGCCTCTCGAATGCGCGGATCCGGGCCGGCAGCCGGGCTGGCCCAGGCGGGGGAGTCGTCATGACCCAGGTTCCGTTGCCGGTGCCCGGGTTCGGCGTGCCGCTGCCCGGCCGCGGCTGTGACTGCGCCGCCTGCGCGTTCTGGATGGGACTGGACGGCAACGGGGGGCCCGCCACCATCGAGCCGTTGTGCTCAGGCACGAACTCTGACTGTTCTTACTGCGGCTGCGCCCGCGCCGAGGCCGATGCCCCGGCCCTGGCGTGCGCCCGGTGCCCGGTCCGCTTGCTGCTGCTGGCCGCCGAGCTCGCCGCCGCCGGGGTCCCCGCGATCCCCAACCTCTACTGGTTCCGGCTGGAGGACCTGCGCCGCCTGGTCGGCTGGACCGCGGATGCGGACCCGCCCGCGGTCGCGGTCAACGCCCAGACTGTCCGTGAGAACTCCGCGTGGGACAGCTGGCTGCTGCCCGGCCTGTGCTTGCTGGCGGAGAACCTGCCCGCCCGGACCCCGGTGATCCTCACCGGGCTGTCCCGCGCCGACCGGATCACCACCTGCGCGGAGCTGTTCGGTGACCGCTTGATCGTGGTCAGCCGGAACCCGTACCAGTACGCGCTGCATGGCGCCGTGATGACCGCTGCGGGCCGCCGCGACGTGCACGCCCGCGCGGCCGATGCCTTCGCCGCCACCGTCCGCTACATGGCCGCGCTGCTGCCGCCCCGCCCCGGGAGCCTGCGGTGAGCGGCCCGTTCCGGCTGTTCGTGCTGCTGGCCTGGCACTCCGCGCTCGGCACCGCCGCCGACCCGGTGGGTGTCCTGGGCGCCGCCGGGTCCCGCGACGGAACGTTGGGAGTGGGAACCTGCCCGGTCTGAAGAAGGCGTGGGCGGGGAAACGGCTGTACCACAAGGTGTCCGGGGGCAACCTCGCCGCGATGCTCGCCTCCGGCGTGTTCGCCTCCACCGAGCGCCGCGCCGTCATGGGGGTGAGCACGGGCCTTGGCATCAGCGAGGCAGCGGACAAGCTGTCGGGCGGGGCGGGCTCGGTGTTCCTGCGGGTCGGCTCCGGACAGGCGGGGCCCGGTGGGCCCGCGCTGATCTGGGATGACCCGTCCGTGCTGCTGTCGCGCTTGGACTACTACGGCTACAACGATGATCACTTCGGCGCGGTCAACCCGGCCAGCGGTAAGAGCGTCCACGGGCTCACCCGCGACCCCGTTCACGATTGCCACGTTCAGCGCCCCGGACAACGAGGTGATGGTCCGGAACGGGATCGGCCTGCTCGGCGCGGAGGCACCCAGCCGCATCAAGTGCGCCTCCGCCGCCGAGCGGACGACGATCCTCGCCCTGCCCGGCGCACAGGGAATCACCCACCTGGGCGGCAAGCCCGTAACCGAGGCCGTCAAGTGAGGATATGACGATGGCTGCCATGGACCGCGCCTGCGCGCAGCGCTTCGTCGGCCTCATCGCCGGACGGCACACCGTTACCGGCGACGATCTCGACGTCGGCGCGCAGCTCGCCGTCACCGATCCCGGCGGCGCCGAGACGTTCCGCGCCGCGCTGGCCCGCCACTACCGGATCGATCCCGGGGACCCTGAGTTCATCTGGATCCGCCCGGTCACCGGCGGGGAGCCCTCTCCCGGTCCGGGGGGCGGCTACGTGTTCAGCCTGTCGCTCGCCCGCCGCCGCGGGCTCGCCTTCACCGCGGCGGATCGACGAGCACGGCGATGTCGTCCTGACGCTGCGCAGCGGCCAGACCGCGCGCATCCAGCCCGCCGTCGGCCGCGAGCTGGAGGAGCTGCGCCGGTGGGATGCATTCACTCTCAGCGTCCTCACCGCCGGGGAGGAAGCGGAACTGGACCGCCTTGACGGCGACTCCTGGTACGGCCGCTTTGCCTGACCATGTCCGCAACACTGACACGCTGGAGCCCCCGTGAATCCTCCAGGATCGGCGATGCTCCTGCATCATCGGGAGAATAGTGCGGGGCTGCCCGGGCCGGGGAGAGCTGTCCCGGAGGGAGAGGCGCGAGCGTGACGCGGCGAGGGGTTCCGGGGTTCGACGGGCCTGGCCTGCGGGGCGCCGGGAGCAGGCTGGCCTGTCGGTCAGTGAGCTTGCCCGGCGGGCGGGGGTGGCACCGCAGGATGTGTCAAAGTATGAAGCGGGCCGCATGGCTCCGGGTCCTGACCGGCTTGCCGCGATCTCGCGGGCGCTCCGCGCGCCGGATCACGCTGGCGTAGAGGTCGTCGGAGACCACGAGCGTGAGACCGGCGGATGAGGCAGCGGCGTACTGCCTGAACGCGGGAGCGTCCAGCAGCCGGAAGAGGTGGACGAGCACCTGGCCGGTTACCCCGTGGTCGTCGGCGTGCACCTGGCCGGCGTGCAGGGCGATGCGGAGCTGGATAGCCGCGGCGGCGCTGGCCACCTTGTTGTGCCGTCGCAGGCCCGCGTCCAGATGCGGGATGAGCGGCCCGGTAAGCGCACCCGCCGGAATGACAGCCATCAAGCCGATGTCACGAATCGTGATCGCCTGCCGGGGTGCTAGTCCCGTGCCCTGGCCGCAGATCGCCGATTCTATCAGCAGACGACCATTTGGGCCGGACGTGCAGAGTTTATTCTCCTTTCGTACGCGCAGTCCTAGCCGAGCTGAGTTAAGAATGGATCGAAAGCCTGACGTTACTGTAGATGACCCTGTTTTCCTCCATCGCCACCTATAATATTCAGCAGGGAGTGAAATAACTATCGAGCCGCTGGCGCTTTGATCGGAAATCGATCGTGGGGTGGCTTCTCCTGTATCCAGCGGGATGCAGCCGCGGAGCAGGCGGCGACGGGCTTGCAGCGCAGCGCCGCCGCCCAGGCTGAGCCTGACGTAGCGGGGACAGGAACGTTCACTCGGTAGGCCCTTCTGCTCGACTGGGTTGCCAATATGAGCCGCTACCCCCAGTAAGCTTACCCTGGCAGCCGGACTATGACGGGGAGATCGGTATGCGGGACGGCTTGTTGGCGCCAGGGGGCGAAGTGCCCGGGGACATCACAGCCCGGAACACGGCAAAGTGACGCGACATAAGCGAATTGCCCGATCCCGCGTATGGGTAGCAACTGGGCTGATACTTCGCAAGGGTATTTCCCGATTCAGTCGGCCTGCGCTCGTGGCCGTGGCTGTGGCCGGCAGTGTCATGCTGCTCGTAACGGCGCGCTCCGTTCCTCTGGGGCCGGACATTGTGGCAGGCGGGCTTGCGATGACATTCGCGGCCATGGCACTGGCGACCGAAACCATCCTGGTCTGGACGCATGGAACGCGCCGGGCGCGCCCGTCCGCCTGGGCCTGGGTCAGCGGCGGAGCCGTGGTCCTGGTGTTCGCTGCCGCAGCAGTGCACCTGGCGTTCCCGTTGTCTGATCACCGGATCGGCGCTTGCCTGGTTACGTTCCTGGCCCTGGTAATGCTCTTGGTCACAGCTGTCGGGGGCATGCTGGGACTACGGCTCCTACGGTATGTGGTCCCGGTTGGAATCGCGTGCTCTGCGCTATTCGTGCTTGCCGCGTGCGCAGAGTGGGCGGCGGCGCCTCATACGGACAACCGGGCTGATACCGCACTGGCGATCACGGGCGGGGGCGGATTTGTCTCCCTGCTCCTGGTGAAACTGGGGCGGACCCGGATTGAGGATGAGGCCGCCGTGACCCCGCTGGATCCAGCCGGGCCAGGCGGTGCCGTACCCGCAGCCAGCGGGAGAGTGACCGCGGCCCTGTGCATGGTGGCACTGCTGACGCTGTCCGCGTTCATCGGCCTCCTGATGCTGACCTACGTCACGGCCGTCGCCGAGAAGGTCAGCCCGCGCGGGGGCTTCATCCCCGGTGACCGGACGCTTGGCCTGGCTGGCGGTGCAGCCGCCGTGTCCGCTGTCGCTTTGCGCTGGGCCGGGCGTCGTCGGGCAGGCAGGGACTGGCCTGCCTGGCTCGTCCGGGGGTGCTGCCTCGCCGTTATCCTGGCGCTGACAATCACGGTGGTCCTGGACTGCGGGAGTCGGCCTCTTTCGGTCCTCGCCGTCGCCGTCAGTGTGATAGTCGGTTTGTGGAACCTGAATAGCGTCATTAACAACCTCGCCACGCTGCAGCTACGGCGTGTTACCGCGTATATGGTAGCGGTCGCGGCTGGCATTTCTGTCCTTGGTGCCGCGATCACTTACTGGTCGCTGGTGGCGGCAGTGGCGACGACCGCCGGAACCCGAGGCTTCGCCGTCTCGGCCACGCTCGCCATCAGCGCGATGATGCTGCATATCCTGCTGGTTTCCGCCTTCCCGGCCGTAGGATTCAGCTCCGGGCCGCACGTGACGGAATTCACGATTCAGCACAATCTATTCCAGGACAGCCTGTGCATCTCCGCGATCGTATTGATTATTGAGTGGCCTGCCGAGTTCCTGCGCGCAAGCTCAGGGAAATGGTGGCTCGCAATCTCACTGAGCGCTGGGCTGGTTCCGCTGTTCAGCGCCGGCTTTCTCTGGGCAATCCGGAGCAACGATGACCACGTGCGGAGGCAGGCTCAGCGGCGCCTCCGCGGGGACGCCAGCCGGGTTCTCGGCGACGCCCGGGATGAGGAGCGGCTTGACCGGCGCTTGCGCCTCCTCGTGCGCGCAGCCCGTGACGACCTGGAAGGCCCGTGCGATGAGCGCTTTATCCGTGTGCTCTCCGCCCATGTAAGGAACCAGAACCTTCTTGCCTACCTCGCTATCCTCGCGGCCATCGTCGGAGCGCTGGCGATGGTATTCCAGAGCCTCACAGACTCCGGATGGGTCCGTCGTGTGGCCGGACAAGGCCGGCTCCCGCGCATCATCCCCTCCGGGCAGGCTAAACCGTAGCGAAGCTCACCCGTGGAGGATAGGCGTTCCCATAGAGGCCAGCGCGCTCCCCGGCCGAGTTCAGTCACCGGGGGGAGCGGGCAATGTGCGCCAGCAGTCTGATAGCGATCCGGAGCCGTGCCGCTCAACCCGAGTTGATCATGCCGTGGGATGTAGCGGGGCGCCAGCAAAGACGGGTGGTCACCCCTTGCGGCGCAAGTGCCCGTACCAAGTCCTCCTGACGGGCGGGTACTCGCAGCATTTCCCGGGACGGCGATGGCGCGGCACAACAGGTCACCCGCCAGGCCTCGCCGCGATCTCGACGCCGCCGCTATCGACCCGCAGGTCCTGTGGCCGTCCCGCTGCCAGCATGAGACGCACTACCGAGCCTCCGCGGAACCGTCACGTTTGCCGCAGACGATGTCCCGCCGCTGCGGCGGCAGCGGCCCGCGCTTATCTCTCGGCGTCCGGGCTGCCCGGGACGGTCCGGGTGACCGGGCCGCAGCAGATACGGGTCTCTGTCACCGTCCGCAGGCGCGCGGTCTTCCTCGCCCTGATCGGCGTCAGCTCGCTGCAGGCGACCGCCACGGCAGCCGCGGACCTGGTGCAGGGCATCGAAAGTCCAGGGCAATGACGGCGCGTCGCGTCCGGCGCGGGCGGCTGCGCGGCGTCGCCCGCAGCGTGGCCGCGCTGCTGGTCCTTGGCGTCCTGCTCGCCGGGCTGCCGGTCGCCTTGTACCTGGTGGCGGGCTCGCCGGTCCCGCACGCTGTGCCCGGACTGCACCAGATCGGCACGGCGCTGCGCCGGCCCGATGACGGCACGCTCTTCTTCGGCGCGGTGCGGGTGGTCAGCTGGGCGGCCTGGGCGGCGTTCGCCGTCGCCGCGATCGTGGAGGGCTGGGCGCAGCTGCGCGGCCGGCACGCGCCCCGGCTGGCGGGCCTTGGCGCCATGCAGCGGCTGGCCGCCTACCTGGTGACCTCGGCCGCGCTCGCGTTCGGCTCCGCCGTACCCGCGGCGTTCGCCGCATCGCCCGCCGCGCACCCGCCTGCGGCTGCGGCCGCCCGGACCGGCGAGCACATCCAGATCGTCAGGCCGCGCGACACGCTATCCCAGATCGCCCAGGACGACCTCGGCAGCTGGCAGCGTTACCCGGAGATCTTCCGCGACAGCCAGCACCTGGCCCAGCCCGGCGGCCGCCGGCTCACCGACCCGGACCTGATCTACCCGGGGGAGCGCCTGCTGATTCCCGGCATCCCGCAGCCCGCGCACCATCGGCCGCCTGCCCGGCCGGGCACGCCCGCGGCAGCGCCCGCCGCGATGGCACCCCGCCCGGCAGCCTCGTCACCCCCGGATCCGGCGCCCGGGACTGCCCGGAACCCGCCGTCCGGGCCTGCGGCCCCCGGCGCTCAGACGCCGCAGGCCAGCGGCCAGCACGAGCGGGTGAGCGTCCCGGTGGCCGTGATCGCGGGCTATGATGCGCTGCTCGCCTCGGGCGTGGTGGCGGTGCTCGCGCTCAAGCGGCGTATCCAGCAGCGCCGGCGTAAGCCCGGCAGGCGCATCCGGGTCCCGGCGGCGATGAGCGATACCGAGCGCGGGATGCGCGCGGCTGCCGAGCCCGGCAGCGTCCAGCTGCCTGACCGGGCACTGCGCTCCCTGGCCGCCCGGATGCCGGCGGACGGCGGCGTGCTGCCCGCTCTCGCGGGGGCGCGGGTCACCGCGGCGGGGCTGCAGCTGCTGCTGGCGGCGCCAGCCGATCCCGCGCCCCCCTTCCGCCCGGCCGGGGATGACCGGTGGGAGCTGGACCGCGGCAGCCCGGCGCTGCTGGATGCGGCACAGGTCCGGGAGGTGCCCGCCCCTTACCCGGCGCTGGTCACCCTGGGTGACGACGCTAGCGGCGCGCACGTGCTCGCGGATCTGGTCGAGGTCGGCGCGGTCTGCCTGCACGGCCAGCCGGACCACATCCTCGAAGTGCTCACCGCGCTCGCCGTCGAGATGGCGACGAGTCCCTGGGCCGATCACATCGTGGTGCACTGCGCCGGGTTCGCGGCGGGGCTGCCGCGCGCGCTCGGCACCGGGCGGCTGCACCATGCCCCGGGCATCGATGAGATCCTCGCCGGGATGGAAGCGCATGCGCGCGAGGTCGCCGCCGTGCTCGCTGAGTCGGGCGTGGACTCCGTGCGTGCCGCGCGCAGCGGGCAGGTCGCCGCGGACGCGTGGACGCCGGAGGTCATCTTGTCCGCGGTCCCGCTGACCGGGAGCAGCTCCGCAGGGTCACCGTTCTTGTCTCGGCCGACCCCGACCATGCGAACCTCGCCGCGGTCATCGCCGCTGCCGGGGAGGGCAGCGAGCTGCCCGGGCCCTGGCAGCTGGACGTCACCCCGGGCCGCGCGGTCCGCCTCCCGGGACTGGACACCGAGATCACGCTGCAGCGGGTCACCCGCGAGCAGGGCGCCCAGCTGCTCGATGCCCTCGTCATCGCGGACGACGACGCCGGGGTGCCCGCGCCGGGGTGGGAGGACGTGCCCGCCGAGCCCGGCCTTGATCCTGCCCCGGCTGGTGCGTCACCGGAGGCGGTGGCTGCCACCATGTCCCCGTTCGGAATAAATGGCCTGAACATGCGCGTGCCGCGGCCTGCTGAGCCCGCTGCCGGTGACGGGCCTGCAGTCTCCTCTGCGGGCGCTGCGGATGGTGCCGCCGTTGCCCGCGGGGACCCTGATGCCCCGGAGATCCGGGTGCTGGGCGCGGTCGGGGTCGGCGGGCGGGATGTCGCTGATATCGAGTCCGGGAAGCGGAATCTGCTGCCTGAGCTGGCCGCTTACCTCAGGCTCAATCCCGGACGCACGGCCGAGGAGGTCAGCCGGGCGATGGGCGGGCCGCGGGGCCGTGGGCGGCGGCGACCCGCGCGTCGAGCATGTCGCGGCTGCGGGCCTGGCTCGGCCGCGACGGCGACGGCCGCAGCTACGTGCCCGCGCGGGGGGAGGGCAGGCTGTACACGCTGTCGGACGCGGTTCGCTGTGACTGGGATGCCTTCGGGGCGCTGGCCCGGCGGGGCCTGGCCGAGGGCGCGGCGGGGGAGGGGGACCTCGGGATCGCTGCCCTGCGGGGGTGCCCTGGAGCTGGTGCGGGGGCAGCCGTTCGCGGGCGCCGGGCCGCACAGTTACATATGGGCGGAGTATGTCAGGCAGGAGATGATCTCCGCCGTCGTGGATGTCGCGCACGCCCTGGCGGTCCGGCTTACCGAGGCGGGGGATCCTGCCGGGGCCCGTGGTGCCGTCGCCCGGGGACTGGATGTTGAGCCGGGCAGCGAGCTGCTGTACCGGGACCTGTTCCGCGCTGAGCACCGCGCGGGCAACGCGGCGGGCATCGCCGAGGCCGCCGAGCGGCTGATGGTCACCCTCGCCGGGCTCGGCCTGGAAATGGAACCCGACACTGCTGAGCTGCTCAGTAAACTCCGCCTTCGGGATCATCGTGCTGCGCGGGTTGTAGGATCCGGATCTTAACGCGCATTGTCCCGTTGAAGATGCGCACTGTCCGCGCAAGTCCGGGATTCCTGCGCAGTGACTCGACTCCGCATAGGGGCTGCGGTCTACTGTATGGCTGCTAAGCGCGGAGACGGAGACCGATCATGCTGTCTGCGACGTCTCCAGCGAGGTGCTGGCCGGTCTCCATCCCCAGCGATCGCGGCTGCAGGCCATGCTAGTGCCAGTCCAGCCCGGTCGGCATGCGCGGTTTCGTGGCCCTGTTAGCTAGGCCAACGCCAGCATCCTCATCCAGACACTGTGCGTTACCTGGCGTGGTCGCGCAGCAGGGTCATGCCGTTCCAGGGGCCGCGGGCGGGGACGTGGCGGAAGGCATCGCGGGGTAGGTCGGATTGCCATTGGCCGGTCAGGGCGAGGCGGGCGGTCAGGTAGCCGACGGCGTCGGCGGCCTGGGCGCCGCGGCCGTTGCCGCCCAGGGCGATGGTGAGGCGGCGAGGTTCGAGGATGTCGATGTAGGGGTGGCGGTGGGCGGTGTAGGCGTCGGCGCAGCGGCGGGTGTGCCAGGAGCGGACGCGGGTGTCTGGCAGCAGGCCGGTCAGGACCTCGCGCAGGGCAGGCAGCGGGCCGTCGCCGTCGCCGTGGTCGTACCAGGCGCGCACGGCGGCGGGATCCGGGAGCCAGTGGTCGATCATCGTGTTGGCGCCGGCCTTGAGGTAGGTGCGCCCGTCCGGGTAGCGGATCGGCGGCAGCACATACAGGTCCGCGAGCAGCGGGTGGCCGATCGTGCGGTTGACGCACGGCATCGCGTCTAGTTCGGCTGCCTGCTGGTCGTCGAGTTCGGCCATGGCGTAGACCTCGGACTTGGCCCGCAGCGCCACCGGCACTGGCAGCAGGTCCGAGCCCGCGGCGAAGGCGCCGCTAGCCACGATCGCCATCCCGGCCCGCAGCCGGCGGCCGTCGTCGAGCTCGGCCTCCACTCCGGCGGCGGACGTCCGCAGGACCCGGACGGTGCCCGGGGTGATCGCGGCGCCGCAGGCTTGTGCTGACCGCGTGGCCAGGGCGACGTAGCGGCGTGGGCTGAAATGCCCGGCGGCCGGCTGGTGCAGGATCGTCTCGTCCGGGCCGAACCGGGCCATCGGAAAGCCGGCGCGCGTCTCATCCGCGGTCAGGGTCCCGATGTGCGTGCCGTGCCGCTCGCGGATCTCGGCGGCGACGCCGAGGTAGCCGGGGCCGCCGCGGGTCGTCGCGGTCAGCGCCCCGCAGGGCGTGATCAGCGTCGGGTCCAGATCCGTCATGCCGGCGCGGGCACGCCGGTTCAGTTCGGACCACACCGCGTCCCGGCTGAGATCCCCGATGATCCGCCCCTCATCATGGTGCGCGCCGTACCCCCCGGAGCCCTCCCTGGGCGCCTCGGGTCCGGCCACCGTGACCCTGGCATGCGGCGCCAGGTGCCGGGCGGTCGCCGCGCCGAACATCCCGTTGCCGACGATCAGGAAGTCCACGACGGCATCATCCCAGGAACCACAGCGCAGTCACAAAGGCGGAGCCGCTTCCCGGCCCCGGCCAAGGTTGCCGTGGATGACCTGTTCATCCGCTTGCTGGCTTTCGTTGCCTATCTGCTGCGCCGAACCGGACGGATGTGATGGTGGCTGGCACCCAAGTGGCGCCGCTGTCCTCACCAGACGATGAGGCTGCTGCGGCGTTTCTGCCGTAATCGCGGGCACGCCGCCCGCCACCTTGACGCTCAGGCTCGGGCGTGGTTCGGTGGCCTCGCCCCGCCTGCCGGAGGTTCAGAAGGCAACAGGCACCGGGGTTAGGTCAATGCTGGATGAACAGATACTGAAGGATTCCGATGCCCGGTTCAGCCCCTAGGATCGAGCGGCTTGTGCCAGTGCCGCAGATGTCTCCCGCTGGATTCACCGTGTTCAGCGTGCAGGCGGCCCTGGGGGCCAGGATGTGCCGCGTGATGGATATGATAATGCGGCTCGTGCGGCTGGGCTCGCCCGCCCGCGAACTGATCATGAGAACCGGATGAGCAAAATCCGGGTCTCGACTGAGCAACGGGGCTTGCCGCCAATTTCATGGTGGCACATTCACCCGGGAGCATGGAGCTTCAGAAACGGTCGCGGCTCTCTTCGAGGGAGTTGGTGATCAGGCCCGAGTTCCGTGGCGGGGTACGTCGGGCGTGCTGATCGAGGTAGGCGGCCAGGCGGTAGCCCGCGATGGTCATGGGCTCGTCCTTCCGGCGCGGCAGCGCGGCAGCGCGGCGGTGAGGTCCCCTTCCCCGGGCCTGGCAGCCCGGCCGCGTCAGCTGCCAGCCGGATGTGAACAGTAACTCCACTGACCGCGTGCAGATCCGCGCGGGCAGCATCGTCTGCTTCAACCCCAGTCCGTGAAACCGGTCATCTCAAGGTCATTGACGTTGTCCCGCAGTATGCGACCGTCAGCACGGCGCTCCTGCCTGGGGCAGTGACTGTCTTTCCCCGCCCGGATACCGCTTTTCCTGCGTGATTGCTGGCTGGAGCTGCTGTTGCAGGCGGCTGAGCGCGCTGTCCAGGGATGTAGTGAATCGTGCGGCATTGGCGGCAGCTTCCGGATATGCCGCCAGTACCGTCAGCCCTGTCCCGTCCCGGGTGAGGTCGGCCCGGCCGGTCAGCTGGCAGTTGTCGAGCAGCGCGAGCGTGTAGTAGCCGTAGCGGCGCTTCGCCCGGGGCTTGTAGGCCTCGAAAACATAGTCGAAGGCGAAGATCCTGCGCACGCGGGCGCGGTCCCAGATCAGGTTGTCGAACGGGCCGACGAGCAGGGGATCGTGCCGGAGCGAGGGCGCGTCGCGGATGGCGGGGGAGATCCAGGCCGGGGTGTCCCATCCCTGGATGCTCACCGGGTGCGCCCCGGCGGCGAGGAGGCCGTCCCTGGCCAGCCGGGGGGACAGGCTGTAGTAGGCGGCGACGTCGGCGGTGGTGGCGGCGCCCATCGCGAGCAGTGCCCGGGCGGCCATGGCGGCGAGGATCTCTTCCCGGGGCAGGTGCGCCTGGAGGAGGTGGGCGGGGATGCGCCGCTGGGGGAGGTCGAAGATGCGCTTGCCGCGGCGGCGGGTGGTGCAGGCGAGCTCGCCGGAGCGCAGCATGTGCTCGGTGGCGTGCTTGCGCGCCGGCCAGTCCCAGCCTTTCGTGGCCGCGCCGGGCTGCTCGATGTCGCTGATGGTCGCGCCGTCCGGGTGGTCCGCGACGATTGCCCGCACCTCGGCCAGCATCGCTTCTGGCGGTCGCCTGGCTGATGCGCGTGCGTGTTCCCTGGCGAGCCGAAGCAGGGGCCAGTCTGCGGCCGGTACCAGGCAGACGGCATGCACCCATGCCTCGAACGCGCTGGCCGGGCCATCTGCCCACAGCCCGCCGTCGATCTCATCCGCGGTGGCGGTGGCGGGCATGCGGGCCAGGCAGGTGAGGCGGTGTGCCTTGGCCACGGGTGCCAGGGGGTCGAGCTGCAGCAGGCCCGTGTGCGCGAGAACGGCCGTGCTGCCGGGCAGCGGGCGCAGGCCGAGGGACGCGCTGACCGCGAGGCGTCGTGCCTCGTCCGCGCTGAGGGCGAGATCTGGCGCGGGCTGGCTGACCGGGGCGCTCATGCCCCGGCGGTCGCTTTCTCAAGGCTGGTGCCGGCCGGGCGTGCGCGCACGGCGGCGCCGAGCTGGGCAGCTGAGTAGGCGACGAGAACGGCCGCGAGAATGGTGACGGTGATCAGCGCGGCGGTGATGTCCTGGCGGCCCAGGACGCTGGCGGCGATGGTGATGCCGATGACGTAGCCCACGTTGTTACCCACGGGCACCCAGGTGCTGGCTTCATGGATCACCGTGTCAGGGATCTCCGCATCCATCATCAGGTATGCGTTGATGTACAGCGGGGTGACGGCCAGGCCTCCGGCGGCCAGCAGGATGCCCAGCGTCCAGGGGCTCCGGGCCAGGAATCCGAAGACCAGGGGCGTGCCGAAAACGATGCCGAGGGCGGCGTGGCGCAGCCGCAGGGGCCATTTCAGCCTGGCCGTGCTGTAGATCAGGGCTCCGGCGACGCCGCCGGCGCTGATGGCGGCGAGCACGAATCCCGCGTCACCGGGGTGCCCGGCGGCGGCGCACAGGGCCGGGGCGAGGATCCCGACGACCCCGAACACGCTGCCCGTCAAGATGAGCGGCAGCACGATGCGCTGCAGTTCGCGGCTGGCGATCGGCCCGGCGAGGGTTCGCAGGAAACGGCGCGCCGGACCGCCGGGAGCTGCGGCCGGGGCCGGCTGTGCGGCGGCGGCTGGCCGGGGGCGCAGCGCCGAGCGCACGTCACGCGAGGTGAGCGCGAGAAGGTATCCGGTGATCATGGTGCCGAGAATGGCGAGCACTGCGGTCTTCTGCCCGAGGGCGAGCATGAGGACCGAGGCGAGGAACGGCCCGGCCAGGTACCCGGCCTCCTCAAGGATCGAGTCATAAGAGTGCAGGGCCTTCACCTGCTGCTCGCTGGTGCCGATCGTCCGCCAGAGGGTACGGATGACAGAGTCGGTCGACGGGCTCGTGATCACCGGCGCGATCGTGGCGAGCAGCACGAGGGGCAGCGGGGTGCTCTTCGTGGTCAGCGCGGCGCCGAGCAGCAGCAGCAGCGCGCTGACCAAGAATATCTGAGGGGCAATGACCCGGTGACGGCCGATCCGGTCCAGCAGCCGGGCACGGAACGGGGCGCTGAAGGTGGCCGCGAAGACGAACACGCCCTGGATGGTGGCGGCAGCCGCGTATCCGCGGAGGTCCGCGGAGACGACGACGAGCGCGACGGGGAACCCGGCTCCGGCGATGCGCTGCAGCGACAGGCAGCCGAGCAGCATCAGGGCCCGTCGGCTTCCCAGGATCTCGTGGCCGCTCACGAGCTGCCCGTCCCTTCTGTCTCCTCGATCCTGACCTGGAGTGAGTCGCGGGAGAGCAGGACGATCCGGGCGATCGGCTGGCCTCGGGTCAGGCTGACGGTGCGCTCGGGCCGGATGGCGATGCTGAAGCCTTCCTCGTCCCAGGTACGGCCGGCCTGGCGGGCGGTCAGGACACCGGCCGGGACCATGATGCCCGGATTCTCGTCAAGTGCGGTGACGAGCAGGAAGCAGGACTCCGGGATGCGGATGGACCAGCCCAGGCGCCACTCGGCGCTGCCCTGGCCGTTCGGGATGAACATCCCCTCCCAGCTGCCGCTGAGTCCCCGGTACTGGCAGGTGCGCAGCCAGTCGTTGCGGGTGGCCGCGATGTAGCCCTCGCCGCGCCGCCAGAACTCCTCCCGGCCGAAGAGCCGCCCGGCCTCGCGGAGCTCGGCGTCGCCCGCCGGGGCTACCTGCACGTCGTCGAGCGGCGAGACGGTGATGGTGACCGGGGAGTCTATGATCCAGCCGAGTTCTTGTCCCAGCACCCACGGCGGGCACGCCTCGGCCTGGCGGAACTGCCGGTGGTACCGGAAATGCGCGGCCAGCATCGCCGCTTCCTCGCGCGCCCGGCTGCGGTCCACGTGGTTCTTGCGGGGCAGCAGCGCCCAGTCATGCAGCCGGCGTACCTGAACGGTCTGTTGCACGGGAGTTAGTGCCCTTCGCCTGTCCAGCCCTGGTAAGGGCAGGTGCACGCGGCACGGCCAGGCCCGCTGCTGGAGGGGCCTGGCCGTGACGGAGCATACGCTATCCGTGCGCGGATATCCGGCTGGCCTGCGCGTGCGCGGGCAGGGCCGCCACGTCGAGGATGGCCACGCTGCACGGCCCGTAGCCGACCTCGACGGGCTGGCAGGAGAACTCGCCGGTGTCGCTGCCAAGCGGGCCGGACCCGAGATCGACAACGGTCAGCGCGTTCGGCCCGTAATCCGGATGCCGGGCGGTGATCCCGGTGTTGCGGGCGAAGTTGAGCCTGGGGCGGCGAGCTTGGGCACGGTCCCTGGCTTGCGCCGGGTGCTTGCGCCGCGTCGTGCGCCCGGCTGGGCCGCTTGCACGGCGGCGCGTCATGAGAGAGGCTTCCCGTGAGCTTGCCGGTCCGCGGCCATGGCTCGGCTAGTTGCGGCGCTGACACGCATGATGCAGAAGCCAGATTCTTTCTCCTCCAGAGTGGCTAGCCAGATCTGGGCATCAGAAGCTCGGCGATGGCCTTGCCGATCTGCTGCCCGGTTGCCAGCTCTACAAAAGCCCACTGGCCGTTCGGATTATTTTCCAGGAACTATATCTCATTCTTTCTGTCCAGGACGAGATCGATGGCGCCGAAGTTGAGGCCGAGTTTTTTTACGTGTGCTATGCACTTGCGTTCCATGTCTTCGGGTAACTCGTATGGCTCTATGCGCATCTTGCCTTTGAAGTGGCCCACGCGCCAGTCGCGGACCGTCGGCAGATCCTGGCCCAGTCCATCCACGGTAATAATAGCCGGGAATGCTCTTTCGCCCACGACTGTCACCCGCAGGTCAGCGGCTGTGTCAATCGCTTCCTGGAAGATCGTAGGTGCGAGATGGAGGCCGTGCAGATCCAGGTTCGCGTCTCTGTGATGTTTCGTTGCGAAGTAGAGGCGAGACCTGCCAGGCGGATCTTCGGGAGCGAACCTTGAGAGCGGCTTGACGATGTACGGCTCGTGGGAGGCGATAAAGCGCCTGGCGACATGCGCGTCCGAGGTGATTACGGTGTCAGGCACCCTGAAGCCGATCTGACGGGCAAGGGTAAGCTGGAGCGATTTATCGCTGGCCCTGCGTATGGCGTGTACATCCGAGATCCACACTGCCGCTGCGAGCGAAGTGTAGAGCAAACTGAGATGACTTCTGATGCCATCCTGGCAGTACCCTTGATGATGCTCTCTCACCGGGACCAGGTTGTGCGTGACGAGGTGGGGCTTCCGGTACCAGGCCCCTGAGGCTCCTCCCAGATTCCGGCCCTCATAGGTAACGGCCATGCGCTGGCCCTTTAGCCGGTAGCTCAGTTCCCTGCCCTGTATGATATCGACCGGGTCCATTATTAGCAGAGGGTTGTCAAGGTGCCGGCTGACGAATGGGAGGTGGGCGTCGGCGTGATCACTGATGGCGATGACAAGAGATTTGCGGCCTGACATGTCTGGCTTAATCAACCTGGTCTAGGAATTCGATGTCGTCATGCCCTTTGCCTGGCTTGCTATTAAAATAGGTATAGTGGAGCTTGTATGGACTGGGCTCTTCTTCGCGTAAACCTTCGGGATCTGCATCGATCTCCACTCCTAAGGCCAGGCCAAAAGGAGTCTGGAGCTCGCCTCGCTCAACTGGCTGAGGCTGTTCAAGACCGCTTTCTGCCACAATGCGCTCAGACCGCTGCTTCATCTCGTCGTCTTTCAGATGTGCCTTGCCTCGCCCGCGGCACGTCGGCCAGGGGCACCGGTCCGTCGTCCGGGGGAAGCCGGGGCCGGGGCCTGGGGAAAGCCGCCCGCCTGGTTGTCAGCGAGGCGCGGGGACTGCCCCCTTACGTGACGGCCGCGGGACCGGCCAGCCCGCACCGCCGGTGAAAGGGCCAGTCGTCCCGGTACCCGCCGCGCAAGCTTGCGGTCAGCCGCCGGACACGGTGGCGAGGACTTTAGCGATCAGGTCCGCGGCATGCGCGGGGTCGCTGCCGATGGGCTCCCCCCACGAGTACCAGTACGCCCCGGCGTGCCAGGCGATGCGCTCGTACATGCGCCCGGCGCCGCTGGTTGCCGGGCTGGCTGCTTCGAGCACGGGCGGCTGCCCTTCGATGCGGGGGGCGATGACCGCGGTCTGGTCCCGGACAATGACTTCCCTGGCGAGCGCGTCGAGTGCGTCAGGCGCTTCGGCGACGGCGTCTGTGGCGGCGGGGCTGCCTTGCGGTGCAGCCATAGGTTTCTTCTCCCTGGATGGGCGGGCGGTGGTCAGGCCGGGTGAGGTTTCCGCCTGGCCGTTCAGCGGGAAGACTCGGATTTTCCCTAGTCAGCGGGCACGGGGCGTAAGCTGGTGGCTGTTTCCCGTCACCAGGCGGCGGGATACGGGCACGCGGATACGGCCCGGCGACTGGCTGATGTGAATGACGGAATTCGGCGACGAGGTACGGCGCCTCCTCACAGGGCAGGGCATCTCCCTGCGGGAGCTGGCCCGCAGGTCGCACTACCACGCCTCCCACCTGTCCAACGTGCTCAACGGCCGCAAGCGTCTCACCCGGAAGATGGCGGGGGAACTCGACGCCGTGCTCGGCGCCGACGGGAGGCTGGCCGGACTCGGGCCGCCCGCGCCGGCCCCGGCCGGCCCGGACCAGGCTGGCGGCCCGGATATGCTGCCGGACCGCAGGTCAGTGCTGGCGGGGACCATCCTGGCAGGCCGCGCGCTGGCTGGCTGGGGGCCTGAGGATCCCGAACGGCTGGCGTGGGTGGCACGTCATCCGCCGCGGGTGGACATGCCCGTGGTGAACGCCCTGCGGGAGATGCTGGTCACGCAGCGGCACATCGAGGACTCGATGGGTGGCATGGCGGTGCACGAGCCCGTCCTGGCGCAGCTCGCCACGATCGAGACCCTGGTATGCCAGGCGCACGGGAGCGTGCGGACAGCGCTGCTGGATGTCGCCCAGCAGTGGGCCCAGTTCGCCTCCTACCTGGCCCGTGACGCCGACGATCCTGCGGCCGACCGGATGCGGCTGGCGCAGGCGCTGGAGTGGGCGAACGAGGTCGGTGACAAGACGATGATCGCCACAGTGCTCGTTCAGCGCGCGTACGGTGCACTGCACGCAGGCCAGATCGGCACGGTGATCGGCCTTGCGCAGGCCGCTCAGCGGGAGGGGTCGGTCAGTGCCGGGCAGCGTGCTGAGGCCGCAGCTTTCGAAGCACGGGGACATGCCATGCTTGGCGACGGCCCCACGGTGGAGCGCAAGCTCGACGAGATGTCGGAGCTTGCGGCGAAGCTGTCAGACCAGCGGCAAGATCGGCACCCCTGGCTGTACTGGATGTCGTCTTACAATTTTCTGTGCTTTGAGGGTGCGGCCTTCGGCTTGATGGCGGATAACCGGCGCTACCGCGAGCGTGCGATTACCGCATTGCGGACCGGATATGCGGCACTGCCGGATGACCTGAAATCATCGGCCTGGGCGGCCAAGGATCTCGTGCGCCTGGCGGATGTGCACGTGACGGCCGGTGATATAGGGCGGGCGCATGCCACAGGACTTCAGGCCGCGGCGGTCGCACGGCGGACCGGTTCCGTGCGGCTGGCCGTGATGCTCGCCCAGGTCCATGCCCGGCTGCATTCCCGCTGGCCGCGTGATCCGCGCGTCGCCGAGCTAGGTGAGGCATTGCACTAGATCCCTGCAATCGCAAAGGAACGGGGAGCGAGATAGCTTCTCCGCGAGCATTCCGCAGGGCCGCCCGGTGTTTACTCCCGGGAACCATATGTTTCCGGCCCTGGAAGTGGGGCCGGGCATGCTGCGACGGTGCTGAGCCACTGCTCGGCCTGGCCGGGCGTGCGGAAACGGAGTACCCGTACTCCAGGTCAGCGGTTCCGGAGAGCTGGTCAGCGTATTTGCTGCGGTTGCGCAGGTACTTGCGCACAGCGTTGGCCAAGACGGACTTCCTGCTGAAGAACGCGCGCTTCCAGCCGAATGCCCCGCCGGGGGCGGGCTCGCGGCCGGTGAGCCTGCGCAGGTTGCGGCGGGTAACACGGGAGACGATGAGCGGGAGCGGGTGCGCCAGCGAGAGAAACGCGATCGGCCCGCCGGTCAGGTTCCGGGTCTTGCCGCGGCTGCGGATATTCCGCGTGCCGGTCAGCTGCCAGAACCAGAAGTGCGCCTCAGCCTCGTCACGACGGGCTCGTCGGCCGCAGGAGCACCCGCAGGTGCTCCTCGGCCTGGCCGACTGCGGTCGTGATGGTGTCCATGTGGCCAGGCGGCAGGTGGCCGGCGTCGAGGCCGGCTGCCGTGACGACGCTGGTGAGCTGTCGTTCCTGGTGGCAGGTCATCCGTGCGCGCATCATGGGGTGGCTGAGTGCGTTCCGCGCGGCGTAGGCGTCGGTAGCCGCGATCTTGGCGATCGCGTCGTGCAGTTGCGCGGTGTCTGCCTCCGGCTGGCTCGCAGCCAGGTCCAGCGCGGCGAGTCCGGCGCGGAAGCGGAATGCCGCCGTTGTCGGCTCGCCCTGCCCGATCAGTTCGAGGGTCTTAGTGATCGCGTCGCCGGGTTCCGCAGGTATGGCGGGCGCGGCCTGCTGCTGGCAGTAGGCGCGCAGGATGGCGGCGACTGCGGCCTCCCAGGGTTCTGCGGGGATGGTGGCGTCGATCATGGCGGCGGCTTCGCGGTGCTGGCCTTGTTCGAGAAGGGACATGGTCTTGATCTGGCGGCCGTCGAGAAGCCGGGTGCCGACGCCGTGGTGGGCGGCCATGATCTCGGCGGCGTCGGTCCAGCGGCCCTCGCGGGCCAGTGCCCTGGCGCCGTCGGTGAGCAGGACGGCCCATAGTTCCTTGCATGTCTCCCGGTGCGCTGGGCCGCAGGTGAGCGGTGCCAGGTTGACGCGGTGCCCGTGAACGGTGGCCATGCCGCGCTGCTGAGCGGCGCGGTAGAGGCAGTTGAGCGTGTGGAAGGCGGTGTTCCGGTCGCCCTGGCGGGCCTGCTGCCGGGCGATGTTCACCAGTGGCATGAGCGCGATGACAGCGATGTCCGGGGCGAGGGCGCCGGCGCTGGCGAAGATCTCGTGCTGCCTCCAGCACAGGGCAGTGGCGAGCCCAGGGATGCCGCTGTCGGATGCGATGAGGGCGGAGAAGTTGAAGACCCCGGCGGCGCGGGCCACGTTGTCGCGGTGACCCGCGGCGCCGGGTTGCCTGGCCTGCGCGGTGAGGTAGTCGACTCGCTCGCCCATCGGTGTCCCGGGCGGCCGGTGGGTGCAGACGAGCGGGATGCGGGCGGCGAGCGCTGTGCCCATCGCGCGTGCCTCCTTACCTCCGCCAGTCGGTGACCAGGCGGCTGGCGGGCTTGTCGATGATGAACCGGGGGTCCGGGGAGGTGAGCAGGTCCCGGTGCGCGGCGGGGGCCATGCGGAGCCCTGGCGCGGGTGCCTGGTTGCCGTAGTCGCGGTCCCATTCGCGGATCGCGTCGGCGACGTCGCGGGCAAGGGCCGTGGCGCGGGGGCCGTGGCCGGTGGTGCCGATCTCCCAGAACCGGCCCGCGTCGTCGTCGCCTTCGCGGACGGTGAGGTAGGCGAGGGTCCCGCCGTCGAGGGTGGCCATGGAGCCCCAGCTGAAGTGCGGGGTGAACCCGGGGCGCTTCCCGGGCATGCGCGAGATGCCGCCGGGCAGCACCGTGGCCAGCCACAGGTAGGCCCACTCCCAGGGGTCGCCCTTGCGGAACTTCACTTCCGTCCACTGCGTGGCGCCGTGCGCGTCGAGGACGGTGGCGAGCGCGTCCCGGTCGGTGTCCTGCTCGTCCCATGCCTCCACGGTGACGGTGCCGTCGCCGGCCACCGGGATGCGGGCGCGGGCGTCATCGGCAGCAGACTTGCGGAGCGGGACGAACGTCGCCATCTCATGCGAGACGGCCGTCCACGCGGGTCCGTCGCCGTCACGCTCGAAGGCGACGGAGCGGGAGATGCTGCCCCGTATCCGCAGGGGGATGACCAGGCGCCCGCCGGGGGCGACCTGGTCAAGGATCGCCGGGGGGATGTCGGCGCTGCCGACGGTGAACTGAACCCGGTCGAAGGGCCCGCGGCCGGGGAGGCCGGCAGCGCCGTCGCCGAGGACGACGGTCGCGTTCGCGACGCCGGCGGCCTTCAGGTGCGCCGCGGCGTCGTGGACGAGGTCTTCGTCGACGTCGATGGACCACACGTGGCCGGCCGGGCCGGCCAGCCTGGCGAGGAGGGCGGCGTTGTACCCGGTCGCCGCGCCCGCTTCCAGGACTTTGTCGCCGGGGCGGACGCCGAGCTGCTCCAGCTGGGTGGCGACGATCGACGGGGCGGAGATGCAGGAGATCATCTCGCCGTCGCCGTCGTGCTTGACCGGCACGGCGTCGTTGTCGTACGCGGCTTCCGGGTCGGTGCCGGGGAGGAACAGGTGACGTTCGGTCTCGGTGAAGGCGGTGATGATCTCCGGGGCGCGCAGGTGGCCTCCTACGGTGAGCGAGCCGACCATCGCGGCGCGCAGCTGGACGGGGTCGGGGGTCGTGGCGGTGATGACGGTCTCCATCCGGCCGATCGTAGGAGTAGCGGCAGCGGAACGGGGGGTGAACGCGTCGGCCGGGCCGTCGTCCCCGAAGGCGGCCTGGACGGCGAGCCAGGCAGCCGCTGCCTGCGCGCAGGCGGGTACCCCGGCGCGGTTGAAGGCGAAGATCAGGTGGTGGGCGAGGACGCTGCGCAGGCCCCGTGTCAGCTGCCCGCCGGCGCCCAGGAATGCCAGCTGCCGTCGGCGAGCACTCCGAGCCGCCAGGCATGGGCGGGATCCCGGCGGATGCGGTGTACGCGCCACCACGCCAGCCATGCCCAGTGGACGCCGCAGGCGGCGAGAAGGGCAGCACCCAGGAGATCACCGAGCACAGCGAAGCAGATGTCCATGACGGCGGCCCAGGCCAGCCCGGCCAGCGGCACGACGCCGCAGTCCCGGTAGAACGCCGCGGCGCTACGGCTGATCGTGCAGCTCATCGCTGGCCCTCTCGGCGGGGCGTACGTGCGGCGAGGTGAGCGGCTGGCCGGGCCGCAGGGCGGGTAATGCGTCCGCCGCGTTGGCGGTCTGCTCGATGAGCCCGGCACCGGGTTCCGGCCCGGCGGACATCTGCCGCAGCTGCCCGGAACGGGCGCGGTATTCCTCAGCACGCAGCCCGGTGCTTTCGGCCACCAGAGGGCCGTCGGCAGGGTCCTCCAGGTACGGCACGTCGCCCAGCCCCGCTACGCGGCGCATCTGGCGAAGTTCGCTGGTCAGGAGCCTGCACTGGACCCCAGGCCATTGCGTGGACAGCATTCCCGCCCTCTCATCCCTTTCGTTTGCCTATCAAGCCCGGCATCGGGCTTGCGGAGACCTCTGTTCGCTTCACGCTGGCCTGCCCGTGGCCGGACAGGAACCGGGCGCAGTATTCTGGATAAAGCTTCCATGGCGGCTGCGGCGCCTTTTGTCCCCCCGGTGGGTTTCGAACCCACGCTGCGGTGCTGGCTTAGCAGGCCGGGCGCGCCGCATGATTTCGTTTTTAAGACGAATGCCTCTTCCAGCTGGGCTACGGGGGGCCGGGAACCCCCGTGGCCGCATGATTTCCTCAATGGATCTGCAGGGAGCGGACACGGGGGCCCTTGAGCTTTATTCAGAACCAGCTCTGCCGGTCGCACTGGCGCAGGCACGGGCCGGAGGGCCGTAACCGGCGAAGCCCGTTCTGAATAAATCTCCTCACTAATGGGATATTAAGTTGTCATTTCGGGGGTCATTATTTAGCAGCCGCGCGGCACCGTGCCTTCGTCACTGCGCGTCCCTTCCCAGATAGTGCGCGCAGGTGTGCCACGGTGCCGCGCGGCACCCGGAACGGCGGGCCCCGGGGGAGCGCCCGCCGGACCGGGGGTCATCATGAGCGTCACGCCGCTTCCCCGGGCAGCTCGAACCAGCACAGCGAGGTGGCCGGCACCCTCTCCCGGACGAAGCCCCACCGCGTCGCGATACCGTTGAGCAGCCAGAATCCCCGCCCGCCCTCGACGTAGCCGCCGGGGTCCGCGTCTCGCCAGTGGGGCAGCCCGGCGATCCCGTCACCGGTCACCTCGACATGCACGACCGCCCCGGACACCGTCACGGCGACGGTCACCTTGGTGGCGTCGGCGGTGTGCTGGAGGAAGTTCGTCACGAGCTCGGAGCAGAGCAGCCCGGCGTCGTGCGCCGCGGGGTGCTCACCGAGGACGGCGCGGACGAAACGTCGCGCCGCCGGGACTTCGCCGGGCTTCCGGGCGAAGGTCTCTATCTGGCACGCTGGCGCCTGCCCGGGCATAACAGCACCTTCTTCCCGGACGCAATGCCCTCTGCGTGCCCGCTCCCGGGAATGGCTTGTGCGGGCAGGGATGAGAGCCCGTCCGGTTTCCTGACCTGGCGCGGTCCGGCGATCACGGCGGGGCCCTCAGCTGCCGCAGCTGTCGGTGTGGCCTGCGGCGCTGCCGCAGATCAGCCGGATGATCCCGTCCGTGATCATGTCCGGGTCGGTGCCCGCGTCAGGGTCGCACCACAGCTGCCAGGAGGCGGGATGGCCTTCTGCGAAGGCGGCCCTGGCGTAGCGCGCGGGATCCGGGCCGGACAGTGCCAGGATTCCCGGATCGTGCGGATCGGGCTGGGTGACGGTCAGGCCGCGGGCGGCGGCTCGCCCGGCGGCGATCCGCTGCCCTTCGCTCACATAGGTTTCCGGGCCAGGTGCGGCGCCGGGTGCTGCTCCCATCTCGAACCCCCTCGGGTCCTGCGTGCTGCTGGCTTCAGGTGCGCTGTGCACCGGCCGGGGCGAGGTCCGTGCCCGTGACCGGGTGTTCGCGGTTCACGGGCCGGGCTGTGCCCCAGCGGGCGTGTGTCACGTTGCGTGACCGCAGTTCAGCTCCGCGCTGCTCATCATGCATGAAAGTCATCAAGACCACAAGCTATGTCAGCTGATTAGATGGACGCGGAGCTGATTTGCACTACGATGGCAGCCGTGGCAGCGGTGCCCCGCAGCCCGGGAACCCAGTGGGACAAGGAGGCACATGGACGACCTGATCCTGACCGTGCGGGCGCGGCGGCTGATGAAGGAGCTGCGCCAGCTGCGGCTGGCAGCGGGCCTGAAGGTCGCGAAGGCGGGAAAGCTCCTCGGCATCTCCGAGGCGACCCTGTGGCGGATGGAGAACGGCAAGAGCAAGATCAGCACCGAGATCCTGGTCGCCTCCCTCGACCTGTACGACGTCCCCTCGCCGAAACGGGAGGCGCTGGAGCGGCTCGCCCTGGACTCGCTGCGCCGCGGCTGGTGGGCGCCCTACACCGATGTCTTCACCGGCTCCTACATCGCGCTGGAGACCGACGCCGCCCAGATCAGGGCCAGCCAGCTGCTCGTGCCCGGCTTCTTCCAGACCACGGAGTATGCCCGCTCGGCCATCGCTACCACCCGGCCCGAGCTGGGCCTGGCCGAGGTCGAGCGCCGCATCGAGGCCCGCCTCGCCCGGCAGAAGGCCCTGTTCGAGGACCGCGCCGAGCCGCCTATGGTGCACGTGCTGCTCGATGAGTCGGCGGTACGCCGCCAGGTCGGCGGCCCGTGGACCATGCACGAGCAGCTCGCCCGGCTCGCCGGGGCCGCCGCGCGGCCGGGCATCACGATCCAGGTGCTGCCGTTCGGCGCGGGATCGCATGCGGCCATGGACGGCGAGTTCGTGATCATCGATTATCCCGACCCCGAAGACGACCCGTTCGTTTATGAGGAGGGTCTTTTCGGGGACATTTACATTGAGAACTACGATGACATTGCCCGCTACCGGATGGCGTTCGATCACGCCGCCGCGGACACGGCCCTCACCCCGGGCCATTCCCTTGAAATGATCAGCAAGCTCGCCGAGGAACAGGATAAAAAATGATTTACCGAACGGAAGCGCGGAATATCCCCTGGCGCACGTCGTCGTACAGCACCGGCGGTAACCACTGCGTCGAGGTGGCACCACTGCCAGACGGCAACGTCGCCGTGCGCGACTCGAAGAACCGAGACGCCGGAATGCACGTCTTCAGCCGTGCCGCGTGGGCACAGTTCACCGCCGCGGTCAAGGATAACCAGCTGGCCTAAGCGGCCCGAAATGACGGGACCCCGGTCGGCAGGCCGGGGTCCCGTTGCCGTCCCGGGCCATTATCCCGCAACGCCGCGGTGCCGGGACGCACTGCGAATCGATGCCCCCTTGCGAGCGGATGCGCGGGACGGTCGCCGGGCTGCTGCCTGTATCCCTTTTCCCGTATCCCGCCGCCTGGCAGCAGGAAACGTCTTCCGCCGTGCGCGCCGTGCCCGTTGACTAGGGAATCCGCGCTGGAGCGGGACGCAATGATGAGGAGGGCGTGCATGGGGCGGGAGAGGTGCGCGGTGCTGCGGCCCGAGGATGCGGCGCCTTCCGGGGAGCTGGCGGCGCGCAGCCCGATGAGGCAGACCGTGATCCGCGGGAGCGCGGGAACGTGGAAGAACACCGGCCTGATGCTGCTGTCCGCTCTCATCGTGGCTGTCGCGCTCGCCGCCGCCGCCGCCGTCGGCGCGCACGACGGGGGAGACCTGGCGATCAGGCTGGTACTCGCCCTTATCGCGGCCTGGCTGCTGGCGTGGCCGTTCAGCGGCGTAATCCGCACGGGTGTGTGCGGGTTCCGCCGGTGGCTGGAGCTGGACCGGCTCTTCCCGCAATGGCATCGAAAGACGACGGCGGCGCAGCTGCGGGCCGAGGCGGGCGAGGACGCAACTTACGGAGCGGGGCCCGACGGTGCGGGCAGGGCGTAACGGCTGGCCGGGCCTCGCATCGGGTCCCTGGTCCGGCGGGCTGTCTTCCCTCTCTGCCCCCTGGTCCGGGCCCGGCGGGGGTGCCTGGTCAGGCCCGGCTCCTGTCCGTCTCTCGGCGAGGAGTCTCTCGACTTGCGCACGGTAGAAGCGGTACCGCCCGCCCAGGGTCCGGGTGGAGCCGATTTTCCCTTGCCTCGCCCAGCGGGCAACGGTCTGGGGTTCGACCCTGAACAGCGCAGCGACCTCTCCAGAGGTCATCAGCTCTTCCGGAGCCTCGTCTCGGTTCACGGCCCCCCCATGAGCTGGGGCTGCCGTGATCTCGCCGGGCGTTCCCCCACCACTCCCGTGGTGACTCTACGTAGAAGTCGATCACGTATGGTAACCGATACACCTGAGGCCAGTATTCAGAACGGCCGCTCGGTGACGGCCCTCCGGCCCGTGTCTGCGGCGGTCTCTTCCCCGCCGGGCGTCCAGGACTCCCGGAGCCCTCCGCTGATCCCTTGGCGGTCTGTCCTGTTTGGGATGATCTGAACGAGATAAACGATCCGAACGCTCTGCGTGCCCTGTACCGCTTTACATGAATCAGCGGCCACGGTTAGGGTGATCTCTAAGTCACGGTCCGCAACGTGCGACGGAGGGGGCGCCAGGAGTCATGGCTGACCTGCGGGTGGACTATGCGGTGCTGGAGGAATCCGAGCGGCGGTTAGCCGGCCTGCACGGGCAGCTCGCCGTGTCTGGCCAGGCAAGCGGGCTGGCGGATGCCGCCTGGGGGTCCGCAGACGTGGTGGGCGCGTTAGCCGAGTTCCACGGGAACTGGTCCGCTCACCGGCAGCAGATCCTGGGCCGGATGCGGGCGCTGGGCCAGATGACCCGCCAGTCCCGGCAATCCTTCCAGACGGCCGACACCGCGCTGGCGAACGAGCTGGCGAAGACATGACCGCAGCAGCTGACCCTCTGCGAGCTGCCCGGCAGCCTGGCTGCGGCGTGCGGGGGAGAGGAGACGCCGATCATGGGACGGCCCTATGACTGGAGCCCGCTGGGCCTGGCTGCCGACCCGGTGCCCGGCGACCCTGGCGCGATCGCGGGTGAGTCGGGTCAGCTGGCGCAGACCGCGCAACAGCTCCACGCGCAGATCAGCCTGCTGAGCAAGATCGGCAGCGACGCGACGCTGAAGGGGCATTACGCCGGGACGATCCGCGCGCACGCTCAGCAGCTCGCCCAGGATCTCGGCAAGGTAGCCACCCGGTATGAGAAGGTCGCCGGGGCAGTGCAGACCTGGTCCGGTGACCTGGAGCACGCGCAGTCCCTGTCGCTGACCGCGCTGCGGATGGCCGATGGCCCCCACGCCCAGCTCCAGAAGCTCCAGCCGCCGCAGGCCCCGCCGGGGACCCCCACCGCGCGGCAGGAACAGCAGCTCGCCCAGGATCAGCAGTCCTATCAGGCGGTGCTGTCGAACGCCGAGGGGGAACTGGCCGCCGCGCAGCGGATCCTGAACGAGGCGACCGGGCACCGCGACACCGCAGGCCGGCGTGCCGCGGGCCGGATCCGCGGCGCCAGCCACGACAAGCTCGCCGACAGCTGGTGGGATTCCTTTAAGGAGTCCATCAGCGCTGTCGCCGGGCACCTGAAGCTCGTCGCCCAGATCCTGGGCTGGATCGCGACGGCTGCCGCGCTCGCTGCCGCCATCTTCAGCGGGGCCGCCCTCGTCTTCCTTCTCATCGCCGCGGGACTGCTGCTGACCGAGTTGTTCATCCACGTGATCCTCGCGGCGACCGGCAATGGCTCATGGATGGATGTCGGTCTCGACGTGGCCGCGCTCGTCACCCTCGGTTACGGCGGCTACGCTGAGGGAACGGTCACGGGCCTGGAGCAGACAGCGAGGACCGCGGGCGAGCAGGCCATCGCGGAGGGACTGGGTACCGAGGTCACCACGGTGCAGCGTGCCTTCCAGAGCTTCAAGGCGACCGCTGCGCAACTCGGGCTGGACGTCAGCGATAAGGGGCTGCTTGCCAAGACGGAGGCACTGGGCCGTGACATCCCGGCGATAGCGAAGGATGCGGTCAAGACTGCGAAGCCAGCGGAAACGTCATTCCCGGGAAAGATCCGCGCCGTTCTCCAGGCGGGCAGCCTGGGCGTTCACCATGGTGCGGAATTCATCCGGAACATGGCCGCGCTGGCCCCCGGCAATCTCGCGATCAGGGAAGCCCTTTCCCAGGCAGGGGGGTTCGCGGTCAAGAACCGGAACGTGTTCCTTTCGGGGACGACGATAGACGGGCTCGACAAGCTCCTCAGCGATGTCCACGCCCCTGGGTACGAGACGTTCAAGGAATCCCTTACTGGCGCTTTGCCGGGCGGCATCGGCATACCTGTCACCTTTTTTGCCGAGAACTGGACACCGGCTGGTTTCGCGGTCAGGTCGGTACAATGGGCATCCTGAGGCGGCAGCCTGCCGCGGGCCTGCCGGCAGTCGGCGAGCAGGCCAGGCGGGGGGCTGGACTTGCCGCGCCGGGATCTGTTGCCGAAAGCCTGGCCGGGGCTTCCCGCGGTTCCGGGGAACCCGATGGCCGGGATGTCATGATCGGCCGCCATGCACTCTCCTGGCTGCGGACGTTGGCCGTGCCCCTGATCGTCTTGTTCCTGGCCTCGGGTATCGCCGGAGCGTTCAGCGGGAACCAGACGGGACCAGCGGTTCTGGGGACACTATTCAAGATCGGTATGGGGACATATGCGACATGCTCGTCGGCTGCCAGCCTGGCTGCCGTGGCTGTCTGCTGGCGTCCCGCCCGCTGGGTGCCGCAGCTACGGGAAACTGCCAGTGTCAGCAATTTGTTCCCGTGCCTTATCGCCACGGCTTCTGTGGCTTTGTATTTCCTTGGCGCCGCCGATCCAGCGCAGGGACCGGACGGCACGGCGGTGGGCCTTGAGTCGGCCGCGCACCAGGCCGCGGCCGGACGCGCGGACCTTCTCATCGGCGTGCTGTCCCTGCCGGTGTTCCTGATGTCGGTCGCGGTATACGTGCTGCTGTATATCTCCTACCGGCTGCACCCGGACGCCCGCAAGACGCTGTACCAGAACTACAAGTATGACAAGCGGCTGGTCGCGGAGATGCGGGCGCAGCAGGCAGCCGGAAACCAGCACGCACATGACACGACGGGCGACGGTGGCGGACGGGACTGACCCGGGAGACGGTGTACGGCATGCGATCGGGTACCGCCTCGTGACGCCGCCGGGCTGGATCGAGATCCCCGTCCGGGACTCCACCGCGGACACCCCCCGCCAGGTAGTGAAGGCGGCGTTCCCTGACCCGCCGGACGGAGTGCCGCGTGATGCGTACACCAGGACCAGGATCGAGCTGGAGCGGCGGCTGGCTGCCATGATCGGCGAAGCCAGGCGCAACGGAGGGCTCGCGCTCTACCTGCCGTCGTGCAGCGCCTACGAGCAGCCGGTGTCCGCGTCCTTCCTGGTCGCCGAGGGCTCACCCGGGCGTGGCATGTTAGCCGATCCTCTTACCGTGGTGACGGAGCTGGCAGCCGCGGACGAGCGCGCCCGCGTGGTGATCGTGGATGGCGCTCCCGCCGTGCGGACGGAGACGACCGCGGGCCCCGACCCGGCCCGCGGCATCGCGCACGGCTCGCTGCGGGCGGACTATCTGGTGCCGGTCCCGGGTAATGAGGGCAGGTGGCTGATTCTGAGCTTTTCCACGCTGGGCGCGGGCGACCCGGGCGGGGAGCATGCCCGGCTGCTGGCCGGCCTGTTCGACGCGATCGTCTCCACCTTCCGCTGGGACAGCCACGACGCAGAGGGAGCCTGAGCAATGCCCATGCCAGCACCGCCGCCGGGCGTGACGAGCCGGAAGACACGCAAGCTCTGGCTCTACTGCTGGCAGTGCGCCAGCCAGAAGGGATGGTATGTAGCCGACATCGACCAGCGCCGCTGGGTTCCCGCCCCGGCATTCTTCCGGGAAGGTCATGATCGCACCTGGTGGGCCGGCTTTTTCGCGGACAGGCTCCACGGCGTGGACGCGGACCTGGCCAGGGCTGAGCTGATCCGCATCTACGACGCCATCTGGGGTCATGTTCCCTGCCACGATGCCCTCCTTCACGCGTACGACCCGGACCGGTCGCTCCTTCCGGTCTGCATCGGGATCTGGCAGGTCGCGGCGGACTGGGACACGATGTGGCGGGAGTTCACCCGCGTCGACGAGACCGGCCTGATCGAGCCCCCGGTCATCGAGGAATTCCCCAGCCCGCACCTGGGCACCGGGCGCAAGTGCCTGCACTACGTGAAGCACAAGAAAACCGGCCTGGTGGTCGCCTCGCTTGACTACGCGTTCCGCTGCGAGGAACTAGAAACCGACCTGACCCTGCACACCCACACCAGCGACCTGCGGCGGCTGCAGCGCGCCCTGCCCGACATCGACCACCTCGCCCGCATCATCAAGGTGGTCGACCATGATCAGCTGATCGCAGGCAACGCCGAGATCGCGGCCCGCCAGGACGCCCCCGGAGAGCACTGACCCGCGGCCGGTAAGAGGCTGGCCTGGCCATCCACTGCTTGCCATCCGCGCCGGTGAGCCAATCGCCGGATTGCGTATCTGTTGTATTCGCTTGCCTGTATCCCACCGTCTCGTCGCAGGAAACGCCTCTAGCTCATGCATCGTGCCCGTTGGCTAAGGGAATCCGCGCCGGGCAGGCATGCTGACAGGATCTGGCACTTTCTGCTACGAAGGGAGCAGCGGAATGTCGTGGCTGAGTAATCTCCAGCCGCGCTCAGAAGCGGAGCACGGGTCCTATCAGGAGTTCGCGCGGCAGGCTTTCGCGCGGCGGCCGGTGTCCTGGCGCGTTTATCGTCTGCTGCCCGCCGTGATCCTGGGAATGTACTGCGCCGCCATCCCCGTCCTGCTGGTGCTGCGCTTCGCCGGCGTCATCGCGTGGTCCCCGTTTCTCATCATCATCGGCACGGGGCTCACCGGTGCGGCGGGCGGCCCTGTCCTGTGGCTGTGGGCTGACTTTTTCCCGCTCAAGATGAGCTGGCGAAAGGCGCTCAGGCAAGGGGCGATCACCCTCCCGGGAGCTTCCCCGCCAGGCGGCGGCGAGGATCCGCCCCCCTACCAGCGATAGGCGCGAGCGCGCCCGCATTGCCGGAAAGAAAGTGCGTAGGGATAAGGGAAGGATGCGCCACGATGTCTTACGTTCCGCCACAGCTCGTCGCCGACCTAGAGGAGCTCTTCAGCAAGCAGGGCGGGGACCCGTCCCTGGCGCGGCCGGTGCTGGGCCTGGCGGCCCCGCTGGTCGCGCTGCACGTCTCCCGTGCCCTCAGCCAGAAGGCGATGGAGACGCCGTGGCGCCGGTCCCGCGATTCGTGGCGCCGGGCTGCCCAGTTTGTCGCGGGCATGTTCTGGACCGACGCGGAGATACAACGCTTCGCGGAGAAGACCTCCCCGGACACGCCCCTGGCAGAGCTGGTGGCCATGACCCTCCACGGAAACACGAATTAACCGCCACCCTCGCCAGCACCATCAAGATGCTCAGCCGACAGCTGATCAATGCTGGATAGCAGCGCCGGAAGTGCACACCGCCGCCAGGACGCCTGCGGCGGGCGCTGAGCTGCGGTCGCTAAGAGGGCTGAATTGCCCGGCCGCTGCTTGCCGCCGCCGCTGGTGGCGCCCACCGTAGCGCTTCGTCCAGTTCCACCACGCGCGGATCATGCGGCCACCGCGCGGCCAGCCGGGCGAGTACCTGAGTCAGCGTCTCGGCCAGCCGCACGGAGCCGGTGCGCTGGGCGATCGCGGTGGCCTGAAGTGCCACGCCGCATGACTGCCCAAGATCACCGGCCCTGGCATGCACATCCGCCAGGTAGGCGAGCTGCCGGGTTGCCCAGGCCGACGATTTCTGATCATCCGGCAGTGCCGCGTATCCCGTCTCCAATTCGGTGATCGCGCGCTCAAGGTGGCGGGGCTTGTCCGCCATCAGGCCGGAGATCTCGCCCCGCACGCAGAGGCACATCTGAGGCGTTATCCAGAACAGCCACGGATGCAGCTCTGTGTCGTCTTCTACTTGTGCGGCCAGTTCGGCCGCCTCGCCGAGCTTGCGTCCGGCAGCGGCGGTGTCACCGGCCAGGACATGGCCCCGGGCTTCCTCATGGGCGGCGTCCACTCGCGTGCCGATCGCGACCTTCTTATCCTGCTGGGCGGCCTGGGCCAGGCCGACCGCCGTGCCGACTTCGCCCGCGCGCAGCGCCATCTGTGCACGTCGCGCCAGCACGGTGGCGATCATCGTCTTGTCGCCGGTCTCGACCGCCCATTCCAGCGCCTGCGCCAGCCGTGCCCGGTCCCCCGCAGGGTCACCGGCCTCACGAAGCAGGTAAGCAGCGAAGTGTGCCCACTGCTGCGCGACGCTGACCAGGGCCGGGCGCACTGGCCCGCGGGCCTGGCACATCAGTTCTTCGATGGTGGCGAGCTGCGCCAGGACGGGTCCGCGCACAGCCACGGTACCCATGGAATTCTCGATGTGGCGCTGCGCGACCAGCATCTCGCCCAGGGACCGCACCACAGGCATGTCTACCCGCGGCGGATGGAGGACCGCCCGCGCGAGCCGTTCGGTATCTATGGGGGCAAGCCAGCCGGCCAGCGCGCGGCCTGCCAGGACGGTCCCCGCGAGCACCGACCTGCGGTCCGGGCTATCAGGCAGCAGTGTGTGCACCGCCGGATCGGCCGGGGCCGGCGCGACCGGGGCGAGTACGATCAGCTTCCCGCTGGCGCCGAGCGTGCTGTCGAGGTCCGCGGCCATCTGCGCGGTGAGGCGCTTGCGCTCGTTGAGCACGTTGGACAGGTGCGAGATGTGATAGTGCGACCTGCGGGCCAGTTCCCGCAGGGACATGCCCTGCTCCGCGGCTAGGCGCCGTACCTCGTCGCTGAAACTCGTCATGCGCGTGGGCCAATCGCCGGGTTTTGCGTCCGCTGTATGTATTCGTCTGGCCGTATCCAGGCTGTATCCCGCCGCTTGTCGGCGGGAAGTGCTTTCTAGCTTACGCGCCGTGCCCGTTGACTAGGGGAAATCCGCGTTGGCAGGCGGGAAGGACCCAAGCGGCATGCGCGGGCAGCCTGGGAACGGGGTCACTGCCCGGGGCACGCACCCGGGCAGGAGATCAGTGGATGCGGCAGAGAGAAGGCGCGATGACTACTGCGCCGCGAGGCCGTGAACGTGCGTCTGGCAGGACCGGCGAGATCTGGGAGCGGTGCGTTGATTGATAGCAGGGCACTGGAGGTGCCGCGGCCGGTGAATACGTCGACGCCGAATGCGGCGCGGATGTATGACTACTACCTCGGCGGGGACGAGAATTTCCCCGCGGATCAGGCTGCGGCTGAGCATGTGCTGCGGGTGGCGCCGCAGGTCCGGGCGACGGCGCTGGAGAACCGGGCGTTCCTGGGCCGGGCGGTGGGCTGCCTGGCTGCCGAGGCGGGGATCCGGCAGTTCGTCGATATCGGCACCGGCCTGCCGACCCGGGGCAACGTGCACGAGATCGCGCACGGTATCGCGGCGGACGCGCGAGTCGTGTATGTGGATAATGACCCGATCGTGCTGGGCAAGAGCCGGGTGCTGCTGGCCCGCACCCCGAATGCCGCCACCGTGCGGGGTGACCTGCGGGCCCCGGCGGCGATCATCGGCCACCCGGACCTGACCGCGCTGATCGACTGGGATGAGCCGGTGGCGCTGCTGCTGGTGGCGGTTCTGCATTTCGTCACGGATGAGTATGACCCGGCCGGGATCGTGGCGCGGTTCCGGGAGGTGATGGCGCCGGGCAGTTATCTGGTGATCTCGCATGCCCATCACGACGGTGATGAGGATGCGGTGGCGCAGGCGGTGGATGTGTACCGGGGCGCTGACGCGCCGCTGGTACTGCGCACCGTAGAGCAGATCGCCGGGTTCTTCGACGGCTTCGGTCTGCTGGAGCCGGGGCTTGTCTGCCTGCCGGACTGGCGGCCTGTCCCGCAGCCGTACCCGCCCGGGGAGGTCTGGGGCATCGGCGGCGTCGCCCGGCTTGGAATACCCGCATGACCTGTCCGTCCCTGCCGCCTTCGACTCCTCGCACCACAAGCTTCCCGCGGACGCGGCCCGCATGTACCGGCTGGCCGCACTGCTGCCGACGGCGGAATTCAGCGCGGACCTGGCCGCCGCGGCCACCGGCACCGGTCCGCATCAGGCAGGCCGCCTGCTGGACATCCTCGCCGAGGCCAGCCTCCTGGACGAAGAACCTGCCGGCCGCCGCTACCGGTTTCACCCTCTCCTCCGGCTGCACGCCCGCGGCCTGGCCAGCGACCTAGAGCCAGCAGCCGAACGGGAAGCTGTGGTGGCACGCAGCACGGAGCGGTCCTTCCGGACAGCGGCCGCCGATGTCGCGGTCATTCCCGGCAGCCGCCGGCTCAGCTCATCCGCTGGCCCGGTGACCCGCACGCGGTCGCGGGCACCACCAGGGCCATCCCGGAGCCGACAGAATACGCAGGGCTACCCGTGACGGCAGCACGATATCGGGAGGGCTGTGCACCGGAACCGGACACGCATGGGTGCGGTGCCGAACTGACGAATATGTGCCTCAATGCAGTGCAGGTAGAGCGCAGGGCGCATAACTTGTCGCCGTCGACAGTGCGGGCAGGTGCCTTCACGTTGTATCCACCGGTGTCTGATCCGTAGCCTTCCACGCACATGATCCCCGCGTCCGTGCGGTGAAGGCTCACGGACGGGGTACGCCGTTCTTGAGCGGCACGGTCGGGACGCAGCTCAGCCCAAGTTGTCGTGGAGCCAGTTATGGTGGCAGGCGCATCCGCGCGGGTGAGCAGGAGGCATAACGGGATGAGCAGTCGTAAGCGCAGCTCTCGTCGGCACAGGCGAGAAGCGGTGCGCCCCGCGATTTCCGTACGGCGTGATGCCGGCCCGGCGGGTGATGCGCGCCTGGCTCCTGGCGATGTGCCGCGCATGCCGGAGTTTCAGCCCGCGATGTTCGGCAAGCTGACCGTCGTCCCGGTGGAGCTCGTGCCGTTGTATGCCTCGCTGGCGGTGGTGCACGCTGACATGAGCGGCGCGCCGGCTGGCATCTGCGTTCCCGTCTGCTACCAGCTCGCCGGGGCGCTTGGTTATCTCGGCTTCGACGCCGAGGTGATGGCTGCCTGTGCCACGGTGTTCCACCGCGACAGGCAGGACACGAAGTTCGCTGACGTCGGCGTGTGGGACCGGCCGCCGAAGGTCCGGCTGGATGGCACGACCGACGGGCATGTGGTGTTGTGGGCCGGGTCGTTCCGGCGGCTGGTGGATCCCACGATCGTGCAAGCGCCGGAGCTGCTTGCCGCCGCCCGCGACGACCTTGCCTTTACCCTTCCGGTCGTCCTGTCGGTGGCCAGCCGTGAGCAGCTCGCCTCGCAGTCTCTTGCTACCGTCAAGGGCCCGTTTCTCATTACGTGGATGCTGTTCCCCGAGCACACCGGCGCACTTAAGCCGATGCTCGGCGGTGACATCGGTGCTGCGCTGCCTTACGGCAGCCTTGTCCTCGCGCACACGGTGCTGGACGTGCTGCGGGCCCTCGGCCGGGTCCGCCCGGACCTGCGCCGGCTCCGCAACCTTTACCCTCAGCTCGGGGCATTGCTGACCGGCCGCAGCCAGCTACCTGGGCTCCCCGATGATGCGCCGGCCGCGTTCATGCGCATCCGCCGCGCGGCCGGTAAGTAGGAGGCTGATACGGCCGCCGGAATCCGGGCGGTCACGCGCAGGGACCGATCATGATGGCCGCCCGGCGTCGCGCCGCCGGGCCCGCTTTGCTGGCCGCCGGGATGCGGCTTTGGTGCCGAGGGCGTCCAGATCCGATCTTTCCTTGAGGTGCGTCCCTGGCGAGACTCGGGACATGGCCACCGGATCCGAAGAGAGATCAGCACTCCTGAAGACGGATCTCAGCGCCGAGATTGACCGGATCGAGGGCCAGCGGCGCAGGAGCAAGCGCCATGCGTTCGCCCTTCGTGCCTTCACCGTCATGGCCTCTGCCGCCATCACCGTCCTTCTCGGACTGAAGGCCGGCGGGAGCGCCGGGTAGCCCTCACCAACGTGGCGCTCGTACTGAGCGCCAGACCGGCCTGATCCTCGCGGCGACGGCCCCCGCATCTGGTTCCATGTGATGCCGGACGCCTGCGCGGCGGCTGGCATGTCGACGAGCAGCACGTCGTCGTGGGATGCCGCGGACAGCGGGATGCTCTGATCGAGGAGCGGGATGAGGTGTGGGGCGTCTCTGCGGATGACGGCGTTGACGTTGTACTTGGCGATATAGAGCAGACTCGCATAGATGGCTGACGAGTTTGGGGTCCATGGCGTCGACGTCCTATGGTCCCTCGCCCTACGGCTCAGGGTTAGCGACTGGGCCGACGGCCTGGCCGCACTGCCAGGTCAGGCGAAGCCGATCACATAACGTCAGGAACTTGCGCTCCGCCACTTGACAGCTGCCCTCGGGCGGCTGAGGCTCCTCTATGTGAGCGCTAACAAATCAAGCGCGCGGCTACTGGCTGGCTTCCCCGCCTGGCCAGGCTCGGCTCAGCAAGCATAGGAGCTGATCCCGCATGTTCAGACCCCGCATTCCGCGCGCACGCCTCAGAACCCTCGCGGCAGGCATGGCGATTGCGCTCTTGCCGGTTGCCGCCGCGGTCGCCACGGCCACAGCGCCGCAGGCGGCGCCTGTGGCGCAGGCGCCCCCGCCCAGGCCGCGGGGCCCA
>WNFD01000102.1_pt1 | contig 73339 bp, 64 predicted proteins | sample 5400491 | NCBI WGS metagenome assembly WNFD01 (sample SAMN13153343, study PRJNA577476) | soil metagenome | isolation source: 120 cm saprolite under Douglas fir tree site 2 hole 2 replicate 2 | place: USA:California | collected 2015-04-18 | reverse complement strand
CTAGATTTAACGCATGTCCCGTAAGAAGAGTCACAAGCATCACCACAAAAAAGCCAAGAAAAATTCCGTTCTACGCTAGCATGGGTGCGGTTGGGAATTTCGGCTGGCCGTCCGGAGATAAGAACGTGAGAAAAAGTTTGCTATCTATCGCGGTATTGCTGTTCGTTGCCGGGGTAACGGCGGCGCAGCAGAGCAGCATGAGCGACGAGGGCGGGCGCGTGATGGCGCTTGAAAATGCATGGAATCGCGCTCTGGAAGCAAAAGACACCAAGGCGCTGGACATGCTCTTGGCTAATACGTTTGTATCCATCGACATCGACGGAAGCATTTCTTCCAAGAGCGAATTTCTGGCGAGTATCAAGTCGCCTGACTACCAGCCATCGCAAGCCGTCACCGAACAAAGCAACGTCCAAGTGTACGGGGATGTGGCTGTAGTCGTCGGAGTGTTTCGAATCAAAGGGACGGAGAAAGGCAAGCCCTACGTTCACCGCGAACGATTTCTCGATACCTGGATAAAGGTCCGTGGAACGTGGCAGTGTGTGGCCACGACGAGCACGCTGATCACTGCGAAATAAGAGGGTGCCCTTCGCACTTATCGATCGCACAGCTTCCATTCTGCCGGGTCACTTCGCGGCGGGCGTCAATGGTTGCAGGCGATCCTTGTTGATTTTGAGGACGATGCCGGCGTTGCGGTCGGCGACCTCGCTGACCCGGTATTCGGCGGAGGTGCCGAGGACCTGGGCGACTTCGGAGGGAGTCAACTTGTAGTCGTCGGTGAGCCACTGGGCCATGGCGGCGGTGGCGGCGCGAAAAGCATCATCGAGCGAGCCGCTCAGGCCCATGGCCATGATGTGGGTGGCGGACTCCACACGCGGGCCCGAGATACGTTTGCCGGGAAGGACATCCACGGTGAACTCCACATCCATGGAGGTTTCGAGGGCGTTGCCGTTGAGCTCGCCGTCGCCCTGCAGGGCGTGGCCATCGCCCACGTACAACAGCGCGCCCGGCACGCTCACCGGCAGATAGACCGTGGCGCCCTCGAGGATCTCGTTGAAGTCCATGTTCCCGCCGTACCGCCCGGAGTCGCCCGTCCCTGGAGGCGCTTGTGCCACGTTTGGCGCAACCGCTACACATCCCAGCATGGGCCGCAGCGGCACCGCGTATCGCGTCAGATGCTCCGCGGGTTTCTCGGGAGTCCCGATACCGTGTTGGACGTCGAGATGCCAGCGAACGTTCTTGCCGCCGTCCTTCATCTTTACGGCAAGGTCGCTGTCCACGGCGCGGCCGACAAGAAAGTCATCGCTCTCGGCCCAGTCGCGATTCAGCCGCACGCGCGTGAGGTGCACCACCAGCGTGTCTCCCGGCGCTGCGGTTTCGATGTAGAAAGGCCCCGTCTCGGGATTTCCACCCAAGACGCGGGTCACGCCCTTTTCATCCTTTCCGCCCGCATCGACCGTCGTCGTGTGAACGGTGTCGCCGGGAGCGATCGTCAGCACCGGCTTGTTCGCGGCCGAAAATTGACGGTAGAAAATCGTGGGCACAAATTCATGCCGCTGCGGTGCTCGTGCACTGCGTGAGGGAACGAGCTCCGCCGTAAATTTGTGCGTCGTTGGATGCGGGTCGTCCGCGTGGGTGAAAACCACCGTCCCGGTGATGGTCGCGCCTTGCACGGTGCCCTTGCCTTCGTCGGTCCCGCCTTCGTCGTCTTTGGCCAGAAAGTAGATGGCGTTGCCCTTGAGCGTTCCCTCCAGCTTGTCGCCATCAAAATTGCCGGTCAGTTTTTCGCTGTCCTGTTTCAGTTCCATGCGGAAGTAAATCGTGGTGCCGAAAAAGTCTGTGTTCACTACCCATCGGCCGGAGACGTTGGGCTTGGCGAGGGCGATGTTCGGCGGTTCTTGACCGCTCTTTGCCGGCAAAATTGCAGGAACAAACAACAATAAGGACAAGATTTTGCGCATGGTGGTCTCCTTCGCGGCCACATTCTAGACGAGCGTACGTGCCGGCGGTTAGCCGTTTCTATGCAACGCGGATTTGCGTGGCTTGCCGGGGAGGAGAATGCGCTGGAATGAAATTTGGGGATGCGGTACGCTCCGCCGCATGTATAAGCGGCTCCTGATCTTTGGGACCACTGGGCTGTTCTTCCTTTTGGGGCTTAACTATCTATTGATTTACCCGTTGAAAGAGACGGTGACGCGCGAGCGTGAGCGGCAGGACAAGGTCTACTGGAAAGCCTTCAACGCCATCCAGCATTTCGCGACGCAAGCGGACAAGGATTCCGAGCAAAGAGCAAAGGCTGCCTTGGACGAAGCCCAAGTGCGCGGCCTAAGCAAGACTCGACAGGACATTCTACAAAATTACTTTCAGGACCTCGAGCGTTGCTACCAAGGTGACCGCGACTCCTGCAAGAAAGCCAACAGCGACATGAACGAGGCCATTCGAGCGCCTCGGTAAGCCTCGCGCCCGTCGTGACCCGGCAGATGGCTAGCGGAATCAGCGGAGATGGGAGTCGAACCAGGCGACCGTGCGGCGGGTGCGGTCGCGCTGGTCGGCGGGCTTGGCGAAGTGGTGGCCTTCGTGTTCGTAGACGACGAGTTGGGTTTCGACGCCGAGAGTTTTGAGAGCGTGCCAGAATTCGTAGGATTGCGGGGTGGGGCATTCGCCGTCGCTGTCGCCGACGATGACGAGCGTGGGGGTTTTCACGTTCTTGATAAAGGTGATGGGTGAGCTTTTGGCGTAGACCTCGGGATCGTCGTAGACGGACTTGCCGAAAAACGGAATCATCCACTGATCAATTTTGTTCTGGCCGTAGTAGCTCTGAAAGTTGGCGATGCCGGCGCCAGCCATCGCGGCCTTGAAACGGTTCGTTTGCGTGACGCCCCACATGGTCATGAAGCCGCCGTAGCTCCAGCCGGTGAGGCCGAGGCGATTGGGATCGATGGGAGCAGCGCGGAGGGCTTCCTCCACGCCCGCGAGGATGTCGCGAAAATCGCCGTAGCCGAAATCGCGGACGTTGGCGCGCGTGAAAGCTTCACCCTGGCCGAAACTGCCGCGCGGATTGGGTTGGAAAACAAAATAGCCGGCGTCCGAAAGGGCGATCGCAAAATCTCCCGCATCCGGCCAGATCGACTGGACCGCGGCGCCCGGGCCGCCGTGGACTTCCACGACCATGGGATATTTTTTTGCGGGATCGAAATTACGCGGATAGATGAGCCAACCCTGCATGTCAAGGCCTTCGTTTTTCCAGTGCAGGCTCTTAGCTTCGCCCCAGGTTGGTTTCACGGCTGCGTTGCGCTGGGTGACTTGCCGCCAATATCCGATAGGGCCGGCCCAGATTTCCGGTGGATCGCTAAGGGAGCTGCGGATGAGGGCGGAGATTTTTCCATCGCGGGCGAGAGAAACGTTGGTGCCCCAGGGGCCGGCGGAAACTTGCTCCTGGCCGCGCCAAAGAGAATCGATGCGACCGCTGGCGGGCTCGACGGTCGCGACGGCGGCGTCGCCTTCCACGGATTCGCCGAAGACGATTTTTCCTTCAGGAGTCCAGGCGAGCCAGTTTGCGGTCGCTTTCATGTCCGGAGTCACGTTGCTGGCTTCGCCGCCTGTTGCGGCAATCGTGTAGATATCGCCGCCGACAGACGGTTCATCGCTCATGAGGCCGGCAATGAAGGCGATTTTCTTGCCGTCCGGAGACCACGCCGGATTCGCGATTTGCAGCGGCGGCTTGTAGATGGACTTCATGAGGCCGAGAACGCCTGAGTCGAGGGTGTAGAGCTGCGCGATGTACCAGTTGTTGTCGCCATTGCCGTGCGCGGCGATGACGGCGAAGTGCGCGCTGTCCGGCGACCAGTCGTATTCGTAGACGTACATGTCCGCAGGAGAAATTTGACGGAATTTGCCGGCGGCGACGTCGACGAGGGCGAGGCGTTGTTCGAAGAAGGCGTCTTTGATTTCGCCGGTCTCGGGCGTTTCCGCAACGAGCGGGCCTGCTGCGCGTGTGGCGTTTTCGGTGAAGAGCACGGCGATGGTCTTGCCGTCAGGCGACCAGCGAGGCGTGGCGAGAAGACCTTTCACGTTGGTGATCTTCTTGGCCGGCCCGCCCGAGGCGCTGATCATGTACAACTGGAGCTGGCCAGGCTTGACGGCGTCGGAAAGAAAAGCAAGCTGCTTGCTGTCCGGCGACCAATCGAGACTTCCTTCGGCGCGAGCAAGATTGAGGGCAGCGGTGATGCGTTTCGGGACGGCGCTGGTGTCACGGTCTGTGAGGTAGATCGCGGTGTTGCCGTCGGGCGCGCCGTCTTTGCCGACTAGGGTTTCGACCCAGGCGATTTTCTTTCCGTCGGGAGAAATTGCGGTTTGTTCGAAGCGACACGTGGCGAAGAGCGTGTTCACAACCTCATCGACAGGCGTCGCGGGCGCGGTGGCCGCCAGCTTCTTGGAGTTCTTCTCTTGCGCGGCTAGATGGATCGAGCCAGCGATGGAAAGAGTGAAAGCGACCGCAACAAACCACTTTGAAAATCGCATGCGTACCGGCCTTTCGAAACAAAATTGTCCGGGGCAACGATAAACTGACGCGCGCGCGCCCGCAAGGGTTACTGCAGCGAAAGCCGGTTGTTGCGACGGAGGTTCGCGCGTAGAATTCGCGCAGCCTGGAACCTGGAGGACATGATGGTGGACCGCCGTGGATTCTTGTCGTCGTTCGCTGGCCTCGCCGGGACGGCGGGTGCGTTGAGCCTGGCCCGCGATTGGCCCGCGCTGTTCGAACAGGAAGCGCCGAAGCTGCCGGACAGTGCGCTCTACAGTTCGGACGAAGAGGCGTATTGGGGCCAACTGCGGAAACAATTTCTGATCCCTGCGGACGAGGTCTATCTGAACAACGGGACGGTGGGCTCCTCGCCGATGCCGGTGCTGAAGGCCATTTTTGACGGATACAACGAAACGGAAAAGATGGCGCAGAGCGATCCGGAGGACTATCCGATCTGGGGATACGCAGCGTGGAACGAGTTTCGTGATCCGGTGGCCGCATTCGTGGGTTGCAAGCGCGATGAATTCGCGTTGCTGCGAAACGCGACGGAGGCCAACAGCTACATCGCCAACGGGCTGGATATGAAGCCCGGCGACGAAGTGCTGATGACCGATCAAGAGCATCCGGGCGGCGAGCATCCGTGGAATTTGAAGGCGAAGCGTTACGGGATCGTGGTGAAAAAGGTGACGCTGCCGAAGCCGGTACCGAACGCAGCTGCAGTGCTGAATCTTTTCAACGATGCGATTACGCCGCGAACGCGGGTGATGTTCTTCAGCCACATTCCAACGGTGACGGGCGTGGTGCTGCCGGCGAAGGAGCTTTGTGCACTGGCGCGTTCGAAAGGGATTCTGTCGGCGGTGGACGGCGCGCATGTTCCGGGAATGATGAAGCTGAACCTGCACGAACTGGGCTGCGACATGTATTCCTCCAGCCCGCACAAGTGGCTACAGGCGCCGAAGGGCAGCGGATTCTTGTTTGTGCGCGATGAAGTGATCGACCGGCTGTGGAACACGATTGCGACGGAAGGGTGGAACGACACGAAGATTCGCGCGGAACGATTCCAGCGGATCGGCAGTTCGAGCGTGCCCGCGCTCTGGGGCCTGCGCGCGGCGGTGCAACTGGCAAATGAAATCGGCATGGAACGGATTGAAAAAAGGCACCGTCAGATGGCGGACTATATTTTGAAGGAGATGGTGAAGCGCGGCGCGGAATCGTGGACTTCGCCTGATCCGGCGCTGCGGTGCGCGATTGCCGCGGTGAACGTGCCGCCGGTTAAGATTGTGGAGATTGAAAACTGGATGTGGAAGGAAAAGAAGATCCGTATCCGGGGCGGAGCGCCTTCGAAGATTCGGCTCTCGACGCCGTATTATTTGCTGCGGAAGGATGTGGACCGGTTCCTGGCGGCGTTTGACGAGTATCGCAGCCTGAAGCGCCCTGCCTAGAAGCGATTTTGGGCCACTTTATGCGCTTGATGGGCGAAATATCTCGCAAGCCAAGGGCGTATATAGGTTGACGAACGGCTGTGGCAGGAGACTGTCGAAAGCGCAGCAGCATCAGATATCCACAGCTGAAAAACTCCATGACGGGGGTAGCCATGACTCGCAAGCGTAATTTCTTGGCGGTCGCTTCTGTTTTCCTGGCCTTTTGTGTGGCTCCGGCCTTTCCTCAAGGCGCACCGCCGCCGAAAGCCGCGGCAAAGGAAGAAGCCTTGCCGAGTGTGGACGAATTGGTGGCGAAGTGCGCCAAGGCCAGCGGTGGCAAAGAAGCTTGGGCTAAACTATCAACGCAGGTTCTTGACGGAACGATTGAGCTGCCAGCTTTCGGAATGACCGGCAAGGTTAAGTTCATTGCAAAGGCTCCAAACAAAATGTTGCACGTCGTTACGCTGGCAGATGGCCAATTTGAGCAAAAACAGGGGTTTGACGGGCGAGTCGCCTGGAAATCCGATACGCGAACGGGCTTGAAAAAGCTGGAAGGTGCGGAGTTTGAACAAGCCAAGATGGAAGCGATCTTCGATTCGGACGTCCGGCTGAAGGAAGTCTTCCCGGACATGAAAGTGACTGGAAGGGCGAAGGTGGGGGACCGCGATACCTATACCGTTCTCGCCCATGAGCCCGGAGGAAAGACCGACACTTTCTATTTTGATGCGCAGACGGGGCAACGAATCGCCGTAGATTCGGAAGGACCCGACGAAAGCGGAAACGTGGTGAAAGCGAATATTTTCCTGGAGGATTTCCGCCCGATCGACGGCATTCACATGCCGTTTCGAATTCGCATTGAGTCTCCCGCCGCCAATTTAGTGATCACTCTTCAAGAAGTGCATCACAACGTCCCCATCGAAGATTCCATTTTTGCGATGCCCTCGAGCGAGCCGGCCGCGACTGCGACACATTGAGGGTTTCTTGACCCTGCGCGCAAGGGTCGAATACACTAATGGATTCGAAAGCAGCCGGTGAAGAGGCTAGTGGGCTGTTCGGCCGTCGCGGTGAAACTGGCTGTCCCGTGACCGGGTAACTCAAAGGGGGTTTGCTTTGCCAAAGCGCACATTTCAACCGCGCAAGCGCCGGCGCGCCAAGACGCACGGATTCCGCTCGCGCATGAAGACGAAAGGCGGCCGCAGGGTGCTGGCGGCGCGCCGCAAGAAGGGACGCCATCGGCTTACCCCCGAATAAACCGGGGAGTCCCGTGACTCCGCCGGATGCGGAGCCGCGAGGGGCAACGTTTCCGCGCGAGGCGCGGCTGGTGCGGAAGTCGGAGTTTGACGCCGCATACCGCGCCGGAAAGCGCCGCTCGAGTTCCCACTTCACAGTTTTCTTCCGCGCCAACGAACAGCCGCAGAGCCGGTTTGGGTTCAGCATCAAAAAGACGCTTGGCGGCGCGGTGGTGCGCAATCGTATCCGGCGGCGCCTGCGCGAAATGGTGCGCTGCCACCGGCTGGAGATACCCGCAGGATGGGACATCGTCATACACCCGAAGAGCACCGTGGCGAGCGCGAAGTTTGCAGCGCTGACGGCAGACTTGCTGCGGCTGCTGAAGAGCGCGCCACAATCCAACAAGTAGGGCCGCGAACTATCGTGCCCACGCAAACGCAGCAAAACGCAGCCGTGAAAGCTGCTCTACTTGCGCTGCGATTCTACAAAGCTTACTTATCGATTCTGTTTGCGGGGAGCTGCCGCTACGAGCCGACGTGTTCGCGCTATGCGTACGAAGCGATTGAACGTTTCGGCCTGGTCCGCGGCGTTTGGCTGGGATTGAAGCGGCTGCTGCGCTGCCATCCGCTCTCGCGAAAATTTGGATACGACCCGGTTCCGGAGAAATGGGAAAACATGCCAACCGAAGTGAACGCGGCGGCGATTCCTGCCCGCCGCTCTGCCGCTGCCCAGAATGAGGTGCGTTCGTGAGCTTGCCAGGACCGAAGGACAAGTTCACGCCGGAGCTGCGGATACTCGTGGCATCGCTGCTGTCCGTGGGCGTGATTCTGCTGTGGGCAAAGTTTTTTGGGCCGAAGCCGCCTGCCCAATTGCCGCAAGCCAACCGGCCGGTCCAGACGGCTCCGGCGACGCCGGGCCCGGCGAGCTCGACGCCTCCGTCCGTCGCAACGCAGCCGCCAGCGGCCGTGGCCAAGATGGCAGCAGCGGCGCCATCGAGCATAGTTGCGAATAGCGATTCGCAAGAGCGCTCAGTGGTGATCGAGAATGATCTGTACCGCGTGGAAATTTCGAATCGCGGCGCGGTGGTGAAAAGCTGGCAGCTCAAACACTACCAGGATGACGCGAAACCGCCACGCGTGCTCGACGTCGTGCATCCCGAAGCTGCGCAACAGACCGGCGGATGGCCGTTCGCCGTGGTTCTTGATGACGACCAACTGGGGAAAGCGGCAAACGACGGCTTATACAAGATTTCCCCGGATGGCGGCACGCTGCGTGCCCCGGCCGATGCGGAATTCGTCTGGAGCGACAGCCACCTCGAAGTTACGAAGCATTTCAAGTTTGATCATACCTATGTTGTGCGCGTGGAGACCTCCGTCAAGCTGGACGGGAAGCCTATTACGGCGGGAATCGGCTGGCTTGGCGGTTTTGGCGACTGGACGGTGACGAACCCGGCGCCAGTGGAAACGGTCAACGTTTACTACAGCGAAGGCGGAAAGATCACCAACCTGCCCCACAAAAAGCTGGATGGGCTGGACAAATGGGCCCAGGGCATCTGGCAGGGTGGAAAAGATTTTGTCGGCATCGAGGACCGCTATTTTACGGCGGCGTTTCTGCCGGCGGGTGGCGGCGCGCCCACTCCGCTGCAGGCGCGGTATTGGAAAGCGTGGCGTAGCATCAAGGTGGAAGGCCAGGACGCCTCCGAGCCCGTGCCGCAAGTTGCGACGGCGACTTCGGCGCAGCCGGTGGCGCTGCGCGTGTACGTCGGCCCGAAAGATTACGACGACCTGAAAAAGATGAATCCGCCTTTGCATGGGTTGATCAATTTCGGCTGGCTGGAATTCATCGCGGAGCCTTTGTTCCACGGACTGAAATGGCTGCACAAGTACATCCCGAACTGGGGATGGGCCATCGTGGTGCTGACGCTCATCATCAACACACTGCTCTTTCCGCTGCGCATTTCGAGCTACAAGACGACCCTGAAAATGCAGCGCGTGGCGCCGGAAATCAAAGCAATTCAGGAGAAATACAAGAAATATTCGATGCGCGACCCGCGCAAAGCGGAAATGAACAAGGAAGTGATGGCCATCTACCAGCGCGAAGGCATCAATCCGGTAGGCGGCTGCTTCCAGATGTTCCTGCAGATGCCGGTGTGGTTTGGATTGAACACCGCGCTGCGGTTTGCGATCGAGATGCGGCACGCGCCTTGGTTGTGGGTCACGGACCTTTCGGCAAAAGACCCGTACTACATTCTTCCGGTGCTGATGGGCGCATCCATGTACATCGTCTCAAAGATGACGCCGATGACCGCGACGGATCCGCAGCAGCAAATGATGATGAAAATCATGCCCATTTCGATGGCGGCGATTTTCATGATTTCGCCGATTTCGAGCGGACTGGCGGTGTATATTCTCACCAGCAGCGTGGTGGGAATCGCGCAGCAGTGGTATCTGAACCGGAGGCATCCTTTGCCGGCGCAGACACCGGTGAAGGCAACGCGCGGCAAGAAGTCTTAGGAAATTTTCTCGCAAAATTCCGGACGCGCGTGTCTGCGTCCGAATGACTGATGGCTCAAGAACTCATTCGCGACGGCAAGCTGGACCGGCAGGCAACGGCCGAGGTGCTGCAGCATTTTCTGGAGAGTGTGGTGCGCGCAGCGCGTCTGGAATTGAAAGTGTCCGTGCGCGCGGTGGCCCCGGGCGGAACGGGCACGGAAGGCGATGCCGAAGTGCTCGCGGATCTCGACGGGAGAGACAAAGAAATTCTGCTGGAGCGCGGCGCGGAACTTCTGAAGGCGTTCGAACATTTGGCGTTCCGGGCGCTGCGGCTGGAGCCGTCGTTCCACGAGAAAATTCACATTGATAGCGGCGGTTACCGCGCGCTGCGTTTTGAAGAGCTGCGGATGACGGCGCGCGTAGCGGCGGAGCGCGTGCAAACTTCCCGCCAGCCGTTCCGGTTGAACCCCATGTCTTCGCGGGAGCGGCGCATCGTGCATTTAGCGTTGAAGGATATGAGCGGAGTCCGCACGGAAAGTATCGGCATGGGGGAAGAGCGACAGGTGGTTATCCATCCCGCAGACAGCAAGCCTGCACGGTAATCAAGAATTGCAATGAAACGAGGACAGGCAGGAATGCCTGTCCTACCTCGCGACCCAGCCTTTTGACAGAACATCTCCGCCGGGACTGAACCGCACGCGATAGGTGAAGGGCGCGGGGCGATCGCGGCGCGTCTGCACAAAACGTATATCGGAAATTTCCACGACGGCTACGTCCGCTTCTTTGTGGAAGCGCGTGACCGGGAACCGCGCGAACCACAAAACTCTCTGAACCTCGGGCAAGCTCCTGGCCGCATCAATGTAGGAATTCGGAGGGGCGTCAGGGTAGTAATGATGTTCGCGCGCGAGCAATTCCACATCGCTCGCCGGCCTCTCGCTGAGATCCATACGCAGCTCGTACACACCGCGGTCCGTGCGAACCAGGCCGTCCCAATTCCAAAGCGAGGGCGGCAGCGGCAAGGCGCCGATCGATTCCACTTGCAAAGGATAGAGTTTGGCGAATTTCTGAATGCGCGCGTAGGCGACGTGATGGGCGTAGAGCGTGCACGCCACATAAAACAGTGCCGCGGCGAAACCGGCGCGATTCCAGGTGTCGTGCCGAATCTTTAATCCCCAGCCTTGGAGCGCGGGCAGGAGGAAGAGCGCTGCAAAAATGAGCATCGCGCTCAAAACGGCGCGGCCCGAAATCGGCGCGCCGACGATTTCGCCAATCTTGGCGATGAGCCACGGTGCCGGTAGAAAAACCAGGCACATTCCAATGGCGCGCGAATTCACCTTTTCAGGATGGGAGTAAACCCAGGCGAGTAACTGCGGCACCAGGAGAATGGCTGTCAATGTGAAATCCACAATGAAAACGAGATCCCATGCGGGGCGCGACCACTTCAAGGGAGACCAAATCATCGTCCCGAAGGACGTGACCAGATCGAGCAGAATGTGGCTGAGGATGCCGACTCCATAGATTGCGGTCAGTGCTGCGAACGACGGCGCTTGCCATTTTCGCGAATTCGCAAACGCGTGCGTGATGGCGGCGAGAAGCAGAGCCCAAAGCGGCAGCATCAGGAGCGAGTGCGTGATGCTGCGATGCCAGGTGATGATCAGGAGCCGGTCGCTGGAGAAAATATCGCGGAAGACGTCGGAATCCGGAAAGACGGCGCCGAGCATCAGCGACCACGTGAGGATGCGCCCGCGGTTCATCGGATGCGATGCGAACATGTCCTCGCCGCGGAAGATAGCTTTCCCAATCAGCGCGCCGGCGATGCCGTGGGTGATGGTGTCCATTCTGGAAGTTTACCGGATGCTAGCGATCATGATTCTAATGAACAAAGAGAAGAGGGTGTTTCTTCGCGACGACTTTTCCGACGCGGCGGGCGGAGACGCCGTGATGCTGCAGGGCGGAGAGAGCCGCTTCAGCGGATTCGGGCGAGATGGAGATGAGCAGACCTCCGGAGGTTTGCGGATCGAAAAGCAAATCCTGATACTCGGACGGGACGCTGGCGTCAAAAGCGACGCAATCGCCAATGAAAGCGCGGTTATTCTTGAGGCCGCCGGAGAGATGGCCTTCGCGGGCAGCTTCCATGGCGCCGGGAAAATAGGCGAAGGCTTTGTGGTCGATTTCGAAAGAAACGGATTCAATGCCGTGCGCTGGATCGCCGAGGGCCATTTCTCGCGCGTGCCCAAGAAGGCTGAAGCCCGTAACGTCAGTAACAGCGTGGATGCGTTTCGCGCAGGCGGTATTTTCGTCAAGCTCCTGCAGCGCGAGTGTGGCATCGCGATTCAGGGTCGTCATCGCGGCGACGACGGCGGCGAGCGATTCCGGCGTGGCTCGATCCTTCTTCAACGCGGTGGTGATGACTCCGGTGCCCAGGGGTTTGGTGAAAAGCAAAACGTCTCCCGCGTGCGCGCCGACATTTCGCCAAACCCGATGCGGGTTGATGACTCCGGTAACCGCGTAGCCGAAGAGCATGTCCTCGTTACGAATCGAGTGGCCGCCGATGACGCTGCACTTCGCTTCGTTCATTTTCGAAAGGCCGCCGCGAATGATCTCTTCGAGGATGGCGGGATCGCTCTTTTCCGGAAAACCGACAATGGATAGCGCGGAAACCGGGCGGCCACCCATGGCGTACACATCGCTGAGCGCATTGGCCGCGGCGATCTGTCCAAACAGGTGCGGATCGTCCACGATAGGCGTGAAGAAATCGACGGTTTGTACCAGCGCGAGCCCTTCGCCCAGTAAATAAATGCCGGCGTCGTCATTCGTGTCGAATCCGACGAGCACGTTGGGATCGGTCTGCCGCGGCAATTTGCGCAACACCGCATCCAGGGTGGCTGGATTGAGTTTTGCCGCGCAGCCCGCGGCCTTTGCCATGGAAGTGAGTTTTACGGATGAGGCCAAGCCACACCTCGCTGTAAACCACCTTGATTATAGCGAGGTGGCGCTGTTCGTGCTTGCCCACCTAGAGACCCAGGCGCGGGAGTCTATTTCGCAGACCAAGCGCGGGAAGCGATCCGCTCCTGCTGATTCTTCATCCGGCGGCGGCTTCGGTGGAGGTCTTTGCCGGCGCTTCCGTTGCTGCCCCGACAGTCTTGGCCGTGATTTCGAGTCCATTCTTGTTCATGTCAAATCTCTGTTTGCGATCCAAGCCTTTGACAAACTCGCGTGTCGCCTTAGCAACGCCTCCAGGAAGACTCGACGCATCCACTTTTACCGTCGATTCCACGGTTCCTTTAGTTCGATCCTGATAGCGAAATTGCACCTCAAACGATTTCATGCTCTTTCCCTCCCTTTTCTGACGATGAAAACTGAAACTGGTTCGCGCGTGCCAACCACGTGCGGGTCGTAAACTGCCGGGACCGTTACCTCCGACGACGTGTTCGACTCGCCGCTTTCTTTCCAGAGCGCTTCGTTTTGCAGGCCTTCATCTGTGCCTTCAGCGCCTCGTTCTCTTTCGTCAACGCATCGCGAGCAGCCGTCATGGTTTCGAGCTCGTTTCCCGATTGCCCGTTCTCCTTCTGAAGTTCCGCCACGCGGGCCTTCAATTGCTCGTTCTCTTGCAGCGTTTTCGCGTCCTTGCAGGCAGTCAGGGGCAAACTCAGCACTACCGCCACGGCAAGTCCCGCCCAAGTGTTTTTGCGCGTCATGCGTCCATCCATCCTGCACAAGAATTTGAATCGCAACTGGAACCACGATAGCGGGTGAGGGGGGAAGACGCCGCTGGCAACTCGGCCAGCGTACTGGAGTTTCTTAGATGGCGCAAGCTGGATAAACGCCACTCTGGGAAACTGCCTAGTTGCACCAACCCACTTTCCGATGACCCCAAGTATCGGGAGCTGACCCCCTGCCAGGGTGGATAACTGGCGGGAGCCGGATTAGGATTCCAACTAGGCGTTCGTAGCTCCTACCGCGTACCGCTCCAAATTCGGGCGGTCCCAATTTCCAAGAATGGCTCCTGCCTCGTAGGTGCTCTGGCAAAAGTCCAGCAACAATTGCTCGGGAGAGTCCGACGATCGAATATCGTCATACATCAGAAAGAATTCGTTTTTCTCGTTACTATAAAAAGCCTCTGCGGGGCGCACACGACGTTGCTTAAATCCCGCCGGCTCCGGAGCGGCATACGCGTAGAAGGCTGCATCCTTCACAATCTCGCCATCGCCGGGCCAAAATCCCACGCTGATTACCTCGTGGGAGTAGGCCTCTTTGGTAATCGGGTCGACGCCCGGACGCTCCGGCGCACGTCTGCCGGAAAAGCGCGTCACCGCCAGATCGAAACTGCCCCAGAAAAAATGGACGGGGCTGACCTTGCCAATGAATCGTGAGCGAAATTCCCAGAAAACGGTGTCCACGCTAACGAGAATTTGCCAGAAGCGATGGGCATATTCGCTATCGTACGCCGCATGACTCTCATCCAGATTGAATCGAACAGGCCGAGACACTTCCACGGGCATGGGCCACACTTTCACGTCGATGCCGAGTGAATGCAGCGCGCCCATCAATTCCGCATAGAATTCCGCAACCGTGCGGGGGACGAGGCGGAAAGCCCTGGTTTCCCCGAGGCTGGTCGCAATCTCCAGCGTGTGGGCGATGAAATCGAAGTTAATTTCAAACACTCCCTTGGCGTAGGGAATCGGTGAGGTGGTCAAACCGCGAGCGCTCACGTAGAGAGCCGTTCCCCAAAAATGGTTGATGGGCGGGCTCAGCGCCAGACGGACTTTGCCCACGATTTGGGTCCACATGTGCAGAGTGGCATACGTGTCCTTCCATTCGGCGAGCGGAAGTGCGGGCCACGAGTCAGGTTGTTTCATGCAAGCTCCTCGTGTTCAGGAACGAATCACGCGCTAGTCTTCGATTTTCCAGGGCGCTTCGAAAACTTGGCGCACCCAGACGGATTGCTTTCATCGAAGGCAGCCGCCGAAAGAGAGTTTATATCACACCGGAGATTACAGGGTTTATCAGCAGTTAGGAGATCCAAAGCCTGATGATCCGCGACTCAGAGCTTTTGGATACTTGCGCGCCGGATATGGAAAGTGTTCTTATCGGCGGATGTCTTGGGACATCGTTTTGATTTTTTTCGTTCTTGGCGTGATTCTGCCGTGGCGCGGTCGCGCCCGCTTGAAGAAGCTGATGGCGATGCCGCAGGTCGGCACAATAGAGCGTCTCGTTCTGTACGCCTCGACGATTGGCTTTCAGTGGCTGGCGGCGGCGGTGGTGGCGTGGCGCGCCTGGGCGCATGGCTACACGGCCAAACAGCTGGGGCTGGCGATTCACGACAGAACAGAGATTCTAGTGGCTTCCCTTGTCGGCGCCGCGACGATTGCTATTCTTCAGTGGCTCAACTTGCGCCGCATGGGCCGCCTTCCCGCCAAGGCCCGGGGGCCCATGCAGGCCATCGCCGAGCGGATCTTGCCGCAGTCCACGATGGAGCTGCTCCCCTTCTTGGCGTTAGCTATCACGGCTGGGCTTTGCGAAGAGTTTCTCTACCGGGGATTCGCGATGGCTGTGCTGGGGCACCTGGGATCGCCGGCTTGGGCCACGGTCCTCCTTTCGTCCATCCTCTTTGGATTGGCGCATTTATACCAGGGGCGCGGCGGCTTCTTCAGCACCCTGGTGATTGGGACAGTGTTCGGAACGGGCCGAATCTTATACAATAGCTTGGTGCCTGTGATTTTCTGGCACAGTGCTGTGGATTTGGTTGCGGGAGTTGCAGGCCCGCGATATCTCGTGGAATCTACTGTAACTGTAAGAAAACAAAGTAGTTAACATAATTTTAGCGATCCAACACTTTCATGCCGACACCCAGCCCGGCTGCGCTCTCTGCGGATACTATTCGAAGGGCCCTGGGAGAGTTCCAGATCGCCATAAGTGACTCACAAGTACTTCAAATTCAACAGTATACGAGAATTCTACTGGTCTGGAATGAGAAGATAAATCTGACCTCGATTCGCGATCCCTTGGAGATCTTAAATCGACATTTTTGTGAGTGCATGTACGCTGCCTCAACGGTCCCTGTGGAGCATGGTCGGCTCGCCGACTTGGGTTCTGGGGCCGGTTTTCCCGGTTTGCCGCTCAAAATCATCCGGCCGGAGTTGCAGGTTTTCCTCATCGAGTCCAACGTCAAAAAGGCGACCTTTCTTGCGGAAGTCATTCGTGATCTTGGACTTGCAGGCGCTCGAGTCCTCGTTAGCCGTTATGAAGAGCTCGGCGAGGAAATTGCGCCGCTCGATTTCGTCTGTTCGCGAGCGCTGGGGGAATTTGGGCCCTTTCTCGAGTGGGCACACTCGGAAAAGGTTGCAGCGAAACAGGTTATCCTCTGGATTGGGGCCAGGGACCTGCCAGAAATCCAAAAAATACAGTCTTGGGAGTGGCGTGAGCCCATCCCTGTGCCACATTCGTTGAGGCGGCTCCTTTTAGTAGGCACAAGAAGGATTCAGCCCGCCAGCACAACGACTTGATCCGAAGTAATTTCTTAGATTCTTGTACTCCGGGCTCCCGCGCCTTGTTCCACGTGAAACATTTGCAACAGTGTTCCACGTGGAACATCCACAGTCGGCAATTGAATCTTCAACGTTTTCAACTCAACTCCGTCCCCATATTCCGACTTACTTGAACTCCATTTCAGAAATCAAAGCCGCAAACTAGTTTGCGGTGCAAACTGAATTCCGCCGAGGACCTTAAAGCGGCGTAAACCACAGTGTTTCACGTAGAACAGTCGAACCACAAACTGAGTTCACGGAGTTCTCCAAATCCGTTCCACGTGGAACAATGCGCGAGTTCTCTCACGAATTTCGTCCGCAGTGCCATTGTTCCACGTGAAACATCTTGCATCTGTGCGTTTGCTTTGCTAAATTTTCGCTGGCGAGGTAGCGTTTGTCCCGAATCATCGCGGTTGCGAACCAAAAAGGTGGGGTTGGAAAGACTACGACGGCGGTAAACCTGGCCGCTTGCCTCTCTGCCGCTGCACAAACTACGCTGCTTGTCGATTGCGATTCCCAGGCCAATGCCACAGCAGCCATTGGCTTTACGAAGGATCCCGCGAGGAAAACCCTTTATCACACCCTGATTGCGGGCGAGCCTTTCGAAAAGATTATCCAAAAATCGCAAGTAAATGGGCTAGATGTCGTCCCCGCCGACAAAAACCTTGCTGGGGCCGCTGTGGAGTTGGTGACTGCAGAGAACCGCGAATACAAGCTGCAAGGGGCTCTGAAAGCTCTCCAGGAAAAGTACAATTTCATCATCCTGGACTGCCCTCCCGCACTGGACTTGCTGACACTGAATGCGCTGGTAGCTGCAAGCGCCGTGCTCGTGCCTATCCAGTGTGAGTACTTGGCCCTGGAAGGCGTTTCGGAGCTGCTGGATACCTTGATGCGCATCCGGCGCACGCTCAATCCAAGCCTTGAAATCGAGGGTATCCTGCTCACGATGTATGACGAGCGGACAACGCTTTCGCGGCAGGTTGCCACGGATTTGCGCAGTTTTTTTGGAACGCAAATCTTTCAAAGCGTGATTCCGCGCAATGTTCGCTTGGCGGAAGCGCCTAGTTTCGGGAAACCGATTATTCTTTATGACAGTCATAGCAAAGGGGCGGAAGGCTACACGCAGCTCGCCCAGGAGGTTATTGCCAATGCCGAGAAACGCGCTGGGACGGGGACTCGGAGCGCTCATTCGGGAGCCTGAACCCAAGGCGCCGCCCGAATCCGCTCCCATTCAGCCGCAAGCAACGACAGCCGGCGGCGCCGCCGTTGTGCCTACGCGGGAAACCGTCCACACGGGACCGCGAGAAGTGGATATCGATCTCGTTGAGCCTAGCCCATACCAACCAAGAACGCGCTTTCGAGAGGAAGCCTTGGATGAGTTGGCGCGTTCCATTAAGGCCAGCGGCATCATTCAACCGCTGGTCGTGCGGCCGGTTGGCTCGCGATTTCAGTTAATTGCCGGGGAACGGCGCTGGCGGGCGGCGCAACGCGCGGGCCTAAACAAAGTAACAGTAATTGTAAAACAAGTTCCGGACGAGCTGGCGCTGGAAATGACGCTGGTGGAAAACATCCAGCGAGAGGATTTGAACGCCATCGAGGCAGCGCGGGCATTCGAACGCCTGATGGATGAATTTCACCTTACGCAGGAATCCGTGGCAGAACGGACGGGTAAGGACCGCGCAACAGTGGCGAACGCGGTTCGGCTACTGAAGCTCGAGCCGACAATTCAGGAATGGATTGAAGAGGGCAAGCTTTCGGCCGGGCATGGCCGAGCGCTGCTTGCCGTGCAGGATTCGCAACTGCGCATGCGCTATGCCCAACGCGCGGCGCGCGGTGGATTGACGGTGCGGCAGATCGAGCGGCTGGCGGCGCGGCGTTCGCGAGGCAAGCAGGCTGCAGCAGAGATTCACGTGGACGCAAACATCAAATCTGCTTTGGAAGAACTCCAGCGACACCTCGGTACGAAAGTTTTGCTTCGCGAAAAAACGAAAATGCGGCCGGGGCAGTTAGTCGTGGAATACTATGATGAAGCGCAACTGATGGGGATTTACGATCGCTTGATGAAATAGCGAAACGAGCTCAGCGATCGCTCCTGTCCCTTAGTTCAGTCGGTGCATTCGACAACTCCTGTGTGAAGTTGCGTTGACTTGTCTCCACTTGCAGCTAAAGTGGAAGGGTCTGATTTGGGGGTATTGAGATGGCGTGGAAGTGGCCCAGCGCAACAAAAGATGGTGCCGGCGAAGAATGGACCGGATTCATTGATCAGGGCGTGACTCTGGAAGGTACGCTTACGGTCACCGGAACGTTTCGAGTGGACGGCAACGTGAAAGGCAATATTATTTCGGAACAGACTGTCGTTCTTGGCGAAGGCGCCAAAGTGGAAGGACAGATCGAAGGAAATCGCGTGGTGATTTCGGGGCGCTTTGACGGCGTGATTTTTGCGAAAGGCCGCGTGGAGATTCAGGCCAAGGGAGTGGTGACCGGTGAGGTTCACGCGCCGTGCATGGTGATTGATCCGGGGGGGATTTTTGACGGACGCTGCCACATGCTGGCGTCTTCCGAAGCGGCATCCACAGTGACGATTCCCATTCGCGCGGTAGGCAACGGCTGAGCTTCTTGCTTAGGCTCGGCTTTAAACTTCGAGAACGTGCGAACTGCAGGATGTAGAGATCAGCAATCAGAGATCAGGTGCGCAAAATTCCTCAATTATCACTCCTGGCGACAATCCCGACTACGATTGAAAACCTGGATTAGGCGACTGGAGCGGAGGAGCTTGCAGTTGCTTCTGCGACTCGGCGATGCCGCCTTGGATGTTGGATTCCCAGTCGAGATGCGGCACAGGAGAAGCAGCGGCAGCTTTGTAGAATTTCAGCGCGTCAGCTGGACGATTGAGTTTCTTTAGACACAGGCGGCCCGCGGAGAGAAGTGCGAGGAGGGACTGTCGTTCGTTTGGATGCGCCTTAGCGAGAAATTCATATTCAGTTACAGCGCGATTGTAGTTCTGCTCTCCTTCGGCAAGGCGGCACAGATCGAGCCAAGTTGCCGCGGGCAGGCGATCACCGCCGGCATTCGTATACTCCTGGTAGTCTTGCCAAGCCGCTTCGTGGTCCTGCGACTTGAGATGAAGCTGGCACAGCTTGGCTGTAGCCGCGAGGTGAGCCGGAATATCATTCTTGCGCCAGTGCAGTTGGCGCAAGATGGAATGCGCGTCAACAGCCTCCGGTCTAGCCGCAACATGCTTTTGGAGAACGGAGATGGCGTCGTCAAACTTTCCCTGCTCCATGAGCGCCGTTCCTTGAACCACCGCAGGGTCTGCCGTCCAACCGATTTTATCCTCGATGACTGCGTTGGCCTTGTGCTCCAAGCCAGTGCGCTGGATGATGAGAGCGGCCAACGCGCCAGCCACGAATCCGCCAACGTGAGCCCAGTGAGCCACTCCTGTCGCTTGGCCGAAGAGGCTACCGTAGAAAATCTCCATAAAGAGCCACAGCGGAAGCAGACAGTATGCTGGAGCCTTAAAGCGAATTCGGAAAATCAGCATGAACCAAAGCATCTGGATCTTCAGCTTGGGGAAGCGAATCAGAAACCCACCCATGAGAGCCGCGACGGCACCCGAAGCACCAAGGGCAGGCGCTATGCTTCCGGGATTGAACCAAGCATGAATGATCGAAGCCGCAATGCCGGCGGCGAGATAGAAGACCGGGTAGATCACTCGGCCCCAACGATCTTCGAGGACAAAGCCAGCAAGCCACAGAAACCACATGTTGCCGATCAAATGCAGCCAACCACTATGCAGGAACATAGAGGTTAGATAGGCGATGGGCCGAGGATGCGCTGGCACGAATCCGTAATTGTCCAGAATGGAGCTTTCCTCTTGCTCGGCGAAGCGCTGCGCCAGTGAATCCATCTCCGCCTGGAGTTCCTCCGGGTCGCTGCCTCCTCGGATTCGCGTGTCCCAGGTATCTTCAGGCTTCCGATTCGAATCCGCGATTTGCTTCCACGACTCTTCCGGGATCTTTTTCTGGACATCGGCGATGAATTGCTGGACGTCTTCGGAGGTCTTCAATTCCGGGTGCATGGCAGCGAGCAGAATGATGTGCATCCGGACTTCGGCGCGCTCGGGCGCTTGTGCTTCCATCTGCCAGTGGGTGCCGAGGAATACTATGATGTTGAGAGCGATTAGCGCGAAGGTGACGACGGGCCAGCGACGGCCTTCCATGTTTTCATGGCGCAGAGGGATGAGCATGGCAAGGCCCTTTCCGTTGGATTCGAAACAAAAGTTGATCTTCTTTGAGTGTAGGGAGCGAAACGATTTGCGGTAACTGTCCGAGAGGGCAGTGCCAGTTAATTGGTAAACGTGGCATCGCTGGGCTCCGCTGGAAATGAAATCGCGGTGGAAGGGGGCTGGGTTGACACGTTTCTGAGGGGCGACTATCGTTCGAAAGCGGGGTCAAGAAGGTGGGCGACGAATGAAAATTCTGGTGATTGGCGGAGGCGGGCGCGAGCACGCGCTGGTCTGGAGACTCAAGCAGAGCCCGCTGGTGGAAAAAATCTGGTGTGCGCCGGGCAACGGCGGAATCGCAGGGGAAGCGGAATGCGTGGCTATCGATGCGCGTGATGTGGCTGCAGCGATTGCGCTGGCAGAAAAAATTCAGCCGGACCTGACGGTGGTTGGGCCAGAACTCCCGCTCGTGAATGGGTTGACGGATGCGTTTCGAAAGCGGAATTGGGCGATTGTGGGCCCTTCGAAGAAGGCCGCGCAACTCGAAGGAAGCAAGATTTTTTCGAAGGAATTTTTGACGCGGCACAAAATTCCGACGGCGAAGATGTACGGCACATATAAGTCAGCGCGCGCTGCGAATGCCGCTCTTTCGAAAGTGGACTGGCCGGTGGTGATCAAAGCGGATGGGTTGTGCGCAGGCAAAGGGGTTTTTCTTGCGCCGGACGCGGAGGCCGCCAAGGATTTTATCGCACGCGTGATGGAAAAGAAGGAATTGGGTTCGGGCGGGAACCGGATCCTGCTGGAGGAAACGCTCGAGGGCGACGAGCTGTCGTTTATTATTCTCACAGATGGGAAGAGTTACGCGCCGCTGGTGCCGACGCGGGATCACAAGCGCGTGTTCGACGGCAACGCCGGGCCGAATACGGGAGGCATGGGAGCGTACTCAACGGACGATTTGCTCCCGGAGGAGCTGCGCAAGATCGTGATGGCAAATATCGTTGAGCCTACCCTGCGGGGCTTGGCGGCCGACGGCATCCGGTATCAAGGGTTCCTGTACGTAGGGCTGATGCTGACCAAGTCCGGGCCGCAGGTCCTGGAGTTTAATTGCCGGCTCGGTGATCCCGAGACGCAGGCGATCGTGGCGCGGGTGAATTTTGACCTGGCGGAAGTATTGAAAGATGTGGCGGACGGAAAGTTGGACGCAGCGAAATTGCGATGGAAGGCGGGAGCGAGCGTATGCGTAGTGCTCGCGTCGGGCGGTTATCCGGGAAAATTTGAGAGCGGAAAGCGCATTGAGGGACTAACCGCTTTGGCGCAGAACTCCGGTGTTAAGATTTTGCATGCGGGTACGAAACGCGAAGGGGAGGCGGTGGTAACGAATGGCGGACGAGTTCTAGGAGTGACGGCTTCTGGTTCTTCGCTCAATGCTGCCGTTTCCACGGCCTATAAAGCCATCACCAAGATCCGTTTCGAAGGAATGCATTATCGGAAGGACATCGGCGCCCACGGCACCCGATTGCAGGCTGCAGGAGACTGAGAAATATGCCGAGCGTCAAGCATCTTTTCCGCGCCGCGAAAAAACGTCTCCCGATGGAGGAATTGTGCGAAGTTCGCGTGGCAGATAACGCCGGCTTAGAAGGCTGTGCGCACGCGCGACCGGACAGCCCCCGTCAAGTCCTGCTGGTGGATAGTGAAACTCTCGAAGCTATGAACCTGTCGCCGGGCATCATCCGCGAGAACATAACGACGAGCGGGCTGAACGTGAATGGGTTGGAGATTGGGCAGAAACTCCGTGTTGGCGAGACGCACCTGGAAGTCAGCGCGGTGTGCACGCCCTGCGATCAATTGGAGAGAATCCGGCCGGGACTGCGAAAAGAGATGTGGGGGCGACGCGGGATGCTGTGCCGCGTGATTGAAGGCGGGATGATCCGGCGGGGCGATCCGATCGAAAAGCTTTCCTGAAAATCAAGGTTTGGGCTTGCGCAGCAGCGAGGGAGCTTCGGCAGGCCGCTTTTTGTCCTCTTCGACTTTCTCGATCGGCTCCGCGGGCGGGATGATCCATTCGAAACCGTGCTGTTCCGCCATAGTGCCCATGACAAAAGGCGCGTTGTTCGCGACCAGGGGCAAGAGGGCGCGCATGAAATCGACGGAGTCCAGAGGCGCGGCCTTGTGCGCCTGGCCACCGTGGAGATTTTCAAGCACCTTGGTGAAACGCGGCTCCCTGGAAGCGAGTTGCACGACTCGCGGATCGTTGCCCTGAATGAGTTCCGACAACCTTGGGCCCTTGAGGTCCACAGGATAGCGGACTTCCACCAAAGTTCGCGGCGCGTGTTTTTCCGGGGGATAGAGCTGCGTGAACCGAGGGCGGAGAATGCGCGTCTGCCAGTATTCACCGCGAGTGGCAATCTGCTGTTGTTCGATGCGATATTCAGCGACCCAGACTTCGGGACCATATTGATCTGAACCATAGCCGATGATTACCAGCTGGAAAATGGGATCGTCCGGGACGAAATCGAGCTTGTGGTGGAGCTGCCCCACGAGGGGACGGAGCTTTTCGAGAAAGGTGATGCCGATGGCATCCAGATCGGGTTCGGCCTCTCCGGGAGCTGCGTCCGTGCGGCGCTCATTGGCGCCAACGCGGTGAAAATCGCGATCGATTCGGATGGGTTTTGGGTCGGCAGGGACACGCCATTCCGAAGCGCCAAGCAGGACTCCGATATGAGCGGCATCCAGGTTCATGACGCGGGGTGGAACGGAATTCCTCTCGACGGGCTGGTCGATGGCGGCAAAGAGAATGAGGTCCCTGGCGACATGAATAATGACGCGGCCGCCCGCCAGATTGGCGACGATTTCGTCTTCGTGGCCCTGGGCGAAACCGGAAGCGGACAGGAAAGCAACGAAGAGCAGTAAGAGAAATAGAAGGGACCAGCGCGGTGAAGGCCCGCGTAGCGTGGAGAGAATTGGGAAACGGCTGAACATTATTTTTCTGACCACTGGCTTGACACTATCACACCCGAGAGACCGGAACAGAAGAACGATCCTTCAGGTGGAACAAAAATCATACTTGACTGTGAATGTGGCTTACAGTAGCAATGGAGCCCGGACAGCCATGGCGACGAAAATTCAAGGCATCGAAGGGATGAAGCATGGCGAGCTGGAGTTCGAACTCCAGCGCGGAGCGAAGTTCGTGCTCTTTCAGTACTGCGTTTCCGTGATCGTTGTGACGTTCCGGCGTTCCTCGGATATTTATTTTGTTCGCCAGGGTGAAAATGCGGTGGTGAAGGGCTTGCCTTTCACGCTGCTCTCGCTGGTGGCGGGCTGGTGGGGCATTCCGTGGGGGCCGATTTACACGATTCAGTCCATCTATAATAATTCGCGCGGGGGCAAGGACGTCACGCAGGCGGTAGTCAACTCGCTGCGTGCTCAGGCTGCGCCGGCCCCGGCGGCGGCACCGATTCCCGCGAAGAATTAAGCGAGCGTGGTTCCCCCCATCCGTCACTTCCGGTAAACTACAAGGCGAAAACTCCGGCGGCCGACAGCTATGGGACTCCGAAAACTGAAGAACATCAAACACAACGGAAAGTCAGTCGTACAGATTCTGGAAGCGCATGAGCGCTTTTTTAGCGGGAAAGACGGCGGGGCGAGGGCAGACCTTTCCGGTGCGGACCTTTCCGGCGCGGACTTGAGCGGTGCGAATTTGAGCGGGGCGATTCTTCGTAACGCAAACCTCGAGGGGACGGATCTGCGGAAGGCAAAACTTCCAGGCGCGGATCTTTCCGGGGCAAACCTGCGCAAAGCGGATTTGCGCAACACGGACATGACGGAAGCGATTCTTCCGGGGGCGAATCTGGCAGAAGCGCAGGCCAGCGGCGTGGAGTTTTTCCGCTGCGACCTTTCGAATGTGAATTTCCAGCGCGCGCATCTTCGTAATGTAAATCTGCGTCTTGCCAACGTGAACGGCGCAAAATTCTCCGGCGCGGACATGGGTGTGGCGATTCTGCGCGAGACGGACTTGACCGGCGCTGATCTTTCCGGCGTGGACCTTTCCACCACGCTGTTGCCAAAAGGTTTTTCGGCGGCCCAAGCTGCGAAAAGGAGCGCCTAGAGCGGATTTTTCGCCCGTGCTCGGCAGGCCCCAGGCGTAGAGGAATGGCGGCATAAAACCGCGCGCTACAAGGGCTGGCCGAAAGCCGGGCCAGTAGTTCTTCGTGAGTGTTGTGGCCACACCCACCATACAACTCGACAGTTCGGCAGTGCGCGAGCGCGTGCTGGAAGAGATTCGCGGGCTGCTGCATGAGCTGGGCAGCCATGGCGCGCTCCCCATGCTCAACGGCGGTTCGCAACTGGACCGCGAGCTCGGACTAGGCAGCCTGGAACGCGTGGAATTGCTGGCGCGTTTGGAGACGGCGTTCGAAATTCGATTGCCGGACCGGGTCGCCTCGGAGGCGAATACTCCAGACGATCTGGCGCGAGCGATTCTGGAGGCACCTGGAGCGGGTGCGGATGATGGCGAATCCGGATCCGCGCTGCGAGCTTCTGTAACCACGCAAAAACTTCACCGTGAAGCGGCGGACGCGGGAGTATTTTCCGCGGAGACGCTCATCGAAGTGCTGCGCCACCGCGCGGTGCATGACGCCGAGCGCGCGCACCTGCTGATCACCGAAGATACCGACGGAATGGAACGAAGCGCGACGCTGACTTTCGGCGAGCTCTATGCCGCAGGTCAGCGCTGCGCGGCAGAATTGGGGCGTCGCGGAGTGCCCGCGGGCGGGCGCGTGGCGCTGATGCTGCCAACTTCGCGCGCGTTTTTCGTGTCGTACGCGGGGATTCTGCTGGCGGGAGCGATTCCTGTGCCGATCTATCCGCCGTTCCGGGCGGATCGCATCGAGGAATACGCGGCGCGGCAATCGGCGATTCTGAACAATGCGGAAGTTTGTTTGCTGCTGACGTTCCGCCGTGCGGAGGCGGTTGCGAAATTATTGAGGCCGCGCGTGCGTTCACTGACGGAAGTGGCCGATGCGGAAAAATTGATTGAGGCGGCGGACAAAGCTCCACCGCCGTCGCCGGGAGCGCTTCCACTGCACCTCACCGGCAGCCGCGCGCGCAAGGGCAGCGACATCGCACTGCTGCAATACACCTCGGGTTCCACGGGCGATCCGAAGGGCGTCGTGCTGACGCATGCGAATCTGCTGGCCAACATGCGGGCGGTGGGCGAAGCGGTGCAACTCGGGCCCGGCGATGTGGGGGTGAGCTGGCTTCCGCTCTACCATGACATGGGATTGATCGGCGCGTGGCTCACGCTGTTGCACTTCGGGATTCCGCTCGCGGTGATATCACCGCTGGCTTTTTTGACGAGGCCGGAACGCTGGCTGCAAGCATTTCACAAACATCGAGGGACGATTTCCGCGGCGCCAAATTTTGCTTATGAACTTTGCGTTCGAAAGATCGCGGACAAAGACATTCAGGGCGTGGATCTCAGTTCGTGGCGCGCAGCACTGAACGGCGCGGAGCCGGTGAATCCGGAAACCCTGGAGCGGTTTGCAAGCCGATTTGCGAGCTATGGCTTTCGGCGTGAAGCACAACTGCCGGTTTACGGACTGGCGGAAGCGACGCTTGCGGTTACCGTACCACCGCTAGGCCGCGGGCCGTTGGTTGACCGGGTGGAGCGCGAGACCTTTGCTGCGCAGGGACGCGCAGTTCCCGCCGCACCAGAAGACGAAACTTCTATCGCCTTTGTTTCTTCGGGGCAACCGATACCACAGCATGAAGTGCGCATCGTGGATGAGAGCGGAAAAGAAATGATGGACCGGACGGAAGGATTTTTGTGGTTTCGCGGGCCGTCGGCGACCAGCGGTTACTATCACAATGCGAAAGCAACAGAGGCGTTGCTGCCGCTAGGTCCCGCGAGCACGGAGGGGGAATACGCCTGGGTGAATTCCGGCGACCGCGCGTATCGCGCCGATGGGGAGATCTACGTCACGGGGCGCGTGAAAGACATCATCATCAAGGGCGGGCGAAATTTGTATCCGCACGAAGTGGAAGAACTGTCGGCGCGAGCGGAGGGAATTCGAAAGGGATGCATTGTCGCGTTCGGGTTGAAGGATGAAGGATCGGGCACGGAGAAACTGGTGGTGGTTGCGGAGACACGGGAGGGCGACGCGGCGCGGCGCGCTGGGATCACATCTTCCATTAGGGACTTGGTGACGCAGGGATTGGGGCTTCCGCCGGATCGCGTGGAGCTGATTCCACCGGGAAGTATTCCGAAGACTTCGAGCGGCAAACTGCGACGCGAAGAGACGAAGCAACTCTACCTCGCGGGGACACTCTCCGCGTCTCGGGCGCCGGCGTGGCTGCAGATTGCGCGGCTGGGAACAAAAGGCGCACTGGGCAATGTTGCGCGTGAATTCGTTGCTGGGGTAAAGCGCGGGCTGGAGATTCTGTACGGAGTCTATTTCGGCGTGGTGTTTTTGGTGTGGATCGTGCCGGCCTGGGCGATCGTGCATTTCATCAAGGATCATCGCGCGGCGGGAAGATTCACCTCTGCCGCGCTCAAGATTTTATTCGGGCTCATCGGGTGCCGCGTGACCGTAGTCGGGAAAAAGTATCTGGACACGCCCGGCGCGAAGATCTTCGCGTCGAATCACACGAGTTATTTCGACGTATTGCCACTCATGCTTGGGCTGGGCGTGCCGTACCGCTTCGTCGCGAAGATGGAAGTCGGTCGAATGCCCTTCATCGGCACGTTCCTGAAGCAGATGGGGCATCTCAAGTTTGACAGGACCGATGCGGAGTCGCGCTTGCGGCAGGCGCAGGAAATCGAAGAGTTTTTGCGCAACGGCGAGTCTGTTTTCGTTTTCCCTGAGGGGACGTTTACAAGAGAAGACGGCGTACGGCCATTTCAGCTGGGCGCATTCAAAGCGGCCGTGGCGACCGGCGCGCCGATACTTCCGGTTTCGCTCGCGGGGACGCGGAGATTTCTGCGCGATGGAACGTACTTGCCGCGGCCGAGCAACGTGACGATCACGGTTTCGCCGCCGATCTATCCGCGCACCGCGAATGGGGCGGACGACACTGCTGATGCCTCGGGCTGGCACGAACTGATCCGCCTGCGCGACGCCGCGCGTGACGCGATTGTGCGCCACTCCGGTGAGCAACTGCTTTAGGTTGTCGTTGCGCAGCGGAGCGAAAGTGAAATTTGTCTCCAATTTTTAATAGCACCATGTAACAAATCCACCCACGAAATATTTCGAGAGACCTACAACTTCAGGGCAGCGGGAAGCATCTCTATGGGGAGACAAAAACGAGATGCGGATCGCTGCCTACCTGCCTGAGGCACGCCGCGAAACGCGCGGCCGAGCGATGGTGCTGCCGGCTAGCGCAGAAAACTAAATTCATGGGAGGGTTTATGAAGTGGAAGTTAGTGGTGTCTTTATTGGCAGTTCTTTCGCTTTTCGGCGTAAGCGCGCATGCGCAAGACACGCCGAAGGTCGATATTTTCGCGGGCTATTCGTATGTGCGCCAAAATCCCAGCACCTCGGGCGTCAGCAGCTTTAGCCTCAACGGAGGCAGCGCGTCGGTCGCCTACAACGCGAATAGCTGGCTCAGCGGTGTTGCGGACTTCGGCGGCTATCACAGCGGCAATATCCTGAACACCGGCACAAGCGGAACGCTTTCCACGTATCTGTTCGGGCCTCGCGTTTCCGTTCGTCACTTCGGGCGCGTAACGCCGTTTGGCGAAGTTCTCTTCGGCGTGGCTCGTGCGGACGCGAGCGTGGCGGGGACCAGCGGTACGGACAACGCGTTTGCCATGACCGTAGGTGGCGGCGTGGATTACAAACTGACCGATCACTTCGCAGTTCGGCCGGTTAAGGTGGATTACCTGATGACCCGGTTCTCCGAAACGGGTACCGGAGCGAATACGCAGAACAATCTGCGCGTTTCGACCGGAATCGTTTTCCGGTTCTAGTCAGCGAACAAAAAATCGGTTGCACTGTGCAGGCAGAGGGGCCGCGATAGGCAGTCGCGGCCCCTTGCACTTTTTGCCGGGATGATCCAACGCGTAGCCGTTAGTTCTCAGTGTGGTATCGTGTAAATCACGGTGATGGATGTGTCGATTTCAACTGCTTGGCCGTTGAGAATCGTCGCTCTATAGTGCCACTGGCCCACAGCGTCGAGCGCCGATTGATAAAACATCGGATCACCTTCAACAACTTGCAATGATTGAATGCTGCCGTCGGTCGCGATTCTGGCGTGCAATTCCACCCTGCCTTCGCGGTGAATTTGTCTTGCCAGTGGCGGGTAAACCGGCTCGACACGGTGGACCAGCATCGCGGGATCGAGATGCGTTACGTGAACAACTTGTGGCTTCACGGTAGCGTCAGGAGGTGGCTGTGGTCCCTTGTCTTTGCTACCGATGTCCACGCACCAACTGCAGCCAGGGCCATCGGTCGATTGATTCGATCCTCGTTCGAAATCCGGAGGGCCCACTGGATTCGGACTTTCACCGGTATGGGCGATGGGCCTGCTGTTTGGAGTGGGAAAGTCCGTGTAATCGCCAGAAACCGGAGGCCGCGTAATGGGAGGCTGGGGATTACCGCCTGGGTGGTGGGGTCGATGACCGAAAGGCGGCAGAGGCGTTACGTTGGCGAGGGCGATGCTCTGCGGCTTGCCGAAGAGAGAGACAAGGATGAGCGCCGTGAGAATGGCGCTCTGCACTGCGATGGAAATTGCCAAGGAGCGGCGCCGAATGCTTCGCTGGCGTCTGCGTTGTTCGGCGTCGCCATCCATGAGGCAGCCGCGTAACGAACCGAGACCTTCCTCCGAAATTTCGTCAGAAACTTTTTGAGGATCGAGAGACATCACACACCTCCACAGGATTTTCTGCGAGGCTGGACCGCTCCGCGGTCGCACAGAGCGAAATGACAGAAACTATGCGGCGCCGATTTCCTGGGGGTTGCTCTAGAACTCCAGGAGACCGGCGCCGCGCTCGCAGGGATGTGAGGTTGCGCGCGTCCTCACAGCGTTGGACACCACGGTTCGGCACAAGTTCCCTGAGCTCCTGCCGGGAGTTGAGTTTGCAGGCAATGGGCACCCCATCCAGGCTGGAAGCGTATAGCAAGTCTATTACTACCAATAAGTTACAGAAAATCGTATCCGGTTTAAGCGCTCGTGCATCTTATGTCGTGTGGACGTGGATCTTAGGAGGCCAATTCCGATGGACCGGCGTAATGTTGTCACGGTAGGTGTGCGCCGCACGGGCTGGGCCGCACTGGACCGCGATCCGCAGCAGGACACGGTGGAATTCATCTGTCCGCACTGCGGCGCGCGGGACAAGAAAAATGCCCGGCGCGAGCGAACGCAGTATCATTTTACCGATGGCTTTTTGCAGGACTTGCAGGGCGAAATGACGCAGTGCCATTCCTGCAAACAGTGGCTACGAGTCGTGCCGATCGTGATGTTGCACGATCAGGATGAGACGCGGCGATTCGAAGCTGTCTTTTCCGAGGAAGAGCTGGTGAATTCGCACTAATTTTCTTCCCCATCGCAAAACGAAAACGGGGCGCCTCGACTGAGTTTGGGCGCCCCGTTTCCATTTTCCCCGACAAATGAATGCAAAGCCTCAATCGTCGTCGCGGTCGCGATCCCAGTCACGATAGTAGCGGCGGCCATCCTCATCGCGACGGTGTTCGCGGCGCTCGTGCTCGCGCCATTCCCGTTCCCGCCATTCCCGCTCGCGCCAGTCGCGGCGGCGATAGCGCTCCAGCTCCTCAAAGGCTTCATGGCGTTCATGGCGCCAATAGTTTGCCTGCGGGCTGTAGTAGCCAAAATACACGATCGATTCATGAAGACGAAATTCGACATACGCTAAGCGCCGATTGCAACTATCCCAATGGTCGGCCTTGGCGCTCGGCGCGCCTGCAAGAAGCAGGAATGCACTCAGCGCGGCCGTCGCCAATGCTGCCTTGCCGAACGACGATTTCCATAGATGCTTATGCAGTTGCATAACACCCTCCTGAGGACGGCACCCAGACTGGTGCGGGGTTGCGTCCTCCTCCCACTTAATCAAACACGGCGATACAAAGGATGTTTTGGACGCTTCCGGTAGGCGCAATGGGAGCCCTCGGACAAACAAGTCCAGATGAAAAGAAAAGAGCCCCCCGACCGAGACGGGGCGCTCCGCAAAACACATTGTGATGAATTAGTGCCGATCGTGGTCGTGATCGTGGTCATCCCAATCGCGATCGGTGTGCCAGCGACGGCCGTCTTCATCCCACCAGCGATGTCGCTCGTTCCAGCAGCGTTCTCGCGCCTCGTGCAAATCGTGGCGCGCGCGGTCCGCTTGCCTGCTGTTCCAGCCATGATGCTCCACGGCTCTGTGCAGTTTGCGATCGGCTTTATAGATGCGGCGCTGGCACTTATCGTAACTTTCGGCGGATGCCCTGGGTGCGCCCGCGGAAGCCATCATCCCGAGCAGTGCGGCCAGCACCACGCTGGTGAAAAACGTCTTCCCTCCCGTTTGTATGGCCATGGTTTCTCCATCCTCCATGCTTCGTCCCTGCCGGATTGGGGGTTGGGCCCCCAGCTATGAAACACTGTACCGGCGAGAATGTAGCAAGAGTCAGACCACACCCTAACATCATGAAAATAAAAAAGTTGTTTCAATCAGGAGTCAGTAGGCCTGTAAAAAGGCGTCGACGCCCATGTGGTATTTCTCGAGGCCGGCGCGGATGTGATCGAAGGCTTCATCGACGGTATCGGCAAATTTGAGCATCTTGTATTCGTCCTCGTTGATGGTGCCCCAGCGCACCATGGCCTTCCAATTCAGGACTTCATCCCAATACTTTTTGCCGTAGATGAGAATGATGTTGTGCTTCGGAAGTTTGTGTGTTTGCAGCAGCGTGAGCATCTCCCAGAGCTCGTCCATGGTGCCGAAGCCCCCGGGAAAAACGATGAGCGCTTTGGCGATTTGCGCGAACCAGAGTTTACGCATGAAGAAGTATTTGAAATTGAAGCTCAGCTCGGGACTGATGTAAGGATTTGCAAACTGTTCGTGCGGAAGCTCGATGGAAAGGCCGATGGACTTGCCGCCGGCTTCGTAGGCCCCGCGATTCGCCGCCTCCATGATGCCCGGCCCGCCTCCGGAGCAGACGACGAAACGGCGCGGCCTGGGGCCCAGGGTGAGCGACCAAGCGGTCAGCTTGTGCGAAAGCTGTCGCGCTTCTTCGTAATAGCGGGACATTTCCAGGAGGTTTCTGGCGTGACGAAGTGCGGCGCGATGTTTGGCCAGACTGGCAGCAGACATCTTCGAAGTCTTCTCTTTTTTCAGGCGCGTATAGCGGGCTTGCGCGGTTTCGTGCGATTCGATGCGCGCGGAGCCGAACATCACGACGGTGTCGCCAATGCCCTCTCGCTTCAGCTGTACGAGCGGGTGAATGTATTCGCCGAGGATGCGAATCGGGCGGGCCGGCGTGCTAGACAGGAACTCGGGGTCCTGATGAGGCGGTTTGGGCGCGTGTTGCGGCTTGGGTCTCTTGCCATTGGGCATCGATGTTCTCTCCCTAGGGACGAGCATTGATTGTAGGAATCGCGGAGTCCTGCGGCAACGCCTTCCGTGGAACATGCGTCGAATGAAGTACACTCCCGAAGCGTGGGCTGGCCCTGAGAGGAGTCGAAGGGGTTTGGCTGGTGCTGCCAGGTGCTCGGAATGAGGCGAATCGCAGGTATATCGATAGGTCTTCTATTTTTGCTAGCTCTGGCGGGGGCGCCCGCCCTTGCGCAGGCGCCCTCTGGGCCCATTCCGCCCAAGCCGGGCGCCGAGGTGCAACAAGCCCCCAAGGATATGCCCAAAGTAAGAGTGCAGGTCGCGCTGGTGAATACGCCGGTGACAGTGCGCGATGCCCGCGGAGAAATGGTTCACGACCTGGAGGCGCGGGATTTTCAGATTGCCGATAATGCCGTCGCGCAGCAGATTTCGCATTTCGATCTGGGGGGCGATCCGATTTCGCTGGTCATCCTGATCGAGACGAGTTCGCGGATCGAAGCCTTGCTTCCGCAAGTGCGCAAGACGGGAATTCTCTTCACACAAACGGTGATGGGGTCGAGCGGAGAAGCAGCGGTAGTGGGCTTCAACGATTCGGTGGACAAGCTGCAAGACTTCACGACAAACGGCGACCTCATCGAGAACACGATTGCGCACCTTGGCGAGGGGACGTCGGGATCAAAACTCTACGATGCGATGGCCGTGGGCGTGGAGATGCTCAGTGGACGTCCGGAACCAACGCCGGATAAGCCAGGGCGGCGGCGCGTGTTGATGATTCTCTCGGAAGCCACGGATGCCGGCAGCGACGCGAAATTAGGCGAAGTGCTGCGGAATGCGCAGCTCGCCAATGTGACGATTTATAGCGTCGGGCTTTCCACCACGCGTGCCGAGCTGCAGGGCAAGCCGAAAGACACGCGGCCGCAGCTTACGCCGCCGGGCACGTTTCCGCTTCCGCCGCAGCCGGGTACGCCGCAAACGCCTACCAGTGAAGCGAACCGCTACGGCAACATTGATATCCTCGCGGCGGCTGTCTGGGCTGTGCAGCATGTTCACAATCAGATTAAGGACCACGCCTTGGAGGTCGCCGCAGCGGCGACGGGGGGCGCGCACCTTCCCACGTTTAAGGACCGCTCGATCGAGAAGGCCATCGACGAAATCGGGGGCGAGCTGCACTCGCAGTACACCATCAGCTACACACCGACTGGAACCGACGCGAGCGGCTACCACGAAATCAGAGTGAATGTCGTTCGAAACGATGCGAAAAATCTGAAGGTTCGCGCGCGACCGGGATATTACCTCGCAGTTCCCGAATCCTGAACAATTGCTTCGGTAAGGTTAGACGACCTGTTTCCAAAACGTAGCGTCTCGTCCAGCCAAGAGCGCATCTTTGCGGGCGTTCCAGCGGAGGAAATGGGGTGAGTGGGTGTGCTCGGTGTGGGCTTCGCGAGTCTCCCAGACTTCGTGGAGCAGGAGTGCGCCGGGCGTGTCCGCAGAGCGGTACAAATCGTAGCGAAGGCAGCCTTCTTCTTTTCGAGTGGGAGCTACCAGGGCGCGCAACTCCGCTTCGAGAATCGTTTCCTGGCCTTCGCGCGCCCGCAGCAAGACAATCAGCGTGACAGCATCCTTGGGCAGCTTCGCGTTGGCGCGTGGGCGCGAGCGGGTCCTTCGCGAACTTTTCTTCTTGCCGGAACGCCTGGAGGCCGCTCTCTTCGCTTTGCGTTTGGCCATAATGGCCGGGATTGTACTCCAAACTTCCTCAATCGCAAGCAGAACCGCTCTTGATACTAGGTAGTTTCCGCGTTCGGCTATGCGGGTTCAAAATATTTGAGATCCACCGGATGGGATTGGCCGGTCTTTTCGATTGGCTGTCCTCAGCGCTTGACGAGGAACGCCACACAGACGGGCGAGGGCACCTGCAGAACTTCGCCGGTCGCGGTTAACTTGCCGGTAGCCGGATCGATGCGGAACTCCACGATATTTCCGGAAAGCTGATTCTCCGCCAATAAGTACCGGCCGGTAGGATCCATCGCAAAATGCCGAGGTTCTTTTCCGCCGGTCGGCACATCAGCAACAAGGGTCAGCGTGCCCGTTTTCGGCTCGATGGCGAACACCGCGATGCTTTCGTGACCCCGGTTCGAGGTATACAAAAATTTTCCGCTCGGGTGGATGGCGATTTCCGCGGCGTCATTGCGCCCGGAAAATCCGGCCGGCAGCGCGGAAATCTGCTGCACCTGGCGAAAGGTTTCGCGCGCGTCGTTCTTGAATACGGTGACATTGGACTGGAGTTCGCCCAGCACGTATATGAAATTGTCATCACGGGAGAACGCGACGTGGCGCGGACCGGTGCCGGGATTCAGCGTTGCGGAGAAGGGATCGCCCGGATTCGCCGGACCGGATTTCTCTTCGGGCGTGAGCGTGCCCCTGGCGGCATCAAATTTGTAAATCAGAACGCGGTCCAAGCCGAGATCCGCGACGTAGACGAAACGATTGTGTGCGGATGGCTCGATCCAGTGCGCATGCGGCGCCTCCTGCCGCTTTTTATTTGGCCCGAGAGCGCCGGAATCCTGCACGACCGCCGTGTGTTCGCCGAGCTTACCGTCCGGAAGAATCGGAAAGACCGCGACGTTTCCGGAACTGTAGTTGGCGATGAGCACGAACTTTCCCGAACGGTCGAACGAAATGTAGCACGGGTCTTCTCCCAGCGCCGGCAACCGATTGAGCAGCGTCAGCTTGCCACTTGCCGCATCGAGTGCAAACGCGCTGACCATGCTGTTTTTTCCGGCTTCGTTCACGGCATAAAGATATTTTCCGTCCGGATGGACGGCGACGAAAGATGGATCCGGTGACTCGGCCGCGAGTGCCGGAGCCGTCATCTCTCCGGTGGCCGCGTCAAACTGGAAGGCGTAAATGCCCTTGCTCTCGGTCTTCGTCGTGTACGTCCCAACGTAAACGAGGTATTGGCCCTTCGCGGCAGATTTCCTGGAAGATTCCGCCGGCGAAAAAAGTAACAGCGGGGCGCACCACACCAGGAGAAACGCAAAGACTCTTCTTGTGATTTTCATGAGCAGCGATTCTACTTCTTTTCTTCTTCGTTTTCTTCCTGCAAGACGGCAGCGGCGGCAACGGAGTCGTCGTCGTCGAGCCTCAGTAAGCGCACGCCCTGCGTGGAGCGGCCCGCTTCGCGAATTTCATTGGCATGCACGCGGATGACTTTGCCGTTGTGGGTGATGATCATTACGTCGGACTCTTCCGTGACCTGCAGCGTGGCGACGACGTAACCGTTGCGGTCCGTGGTTTTCATATTGACCACGCCCTTGCCGCCACGCGACGTGATTCGGTATTCCGCGAGCGGCGTGCGCTTCCCGTAGCCTTTCTCGGCCACGGTGAGCATCAGCGTCACCAGCGAGTCTTTGATCTGCTCGTTCTCGAGTTCTTCGAGGTTTTGCGTGGTGGTGTTGTGTTCCTTGGCGATGATCTCGAAGTCCGGCTGGACGGCGTCCATGCTGACGACGTAATCGTCTTTGTCGAGGTCCATGCCATTCACGCCTCCGGCGTTGCGACCCATCGGACGCACTTCCGTTTCGCGGAAGAGAATCGCCTGGCCTTCATGGCTGGCCAGGAAAATCATTTTCTTGCCGTCGGTGAGTTTCGCGCCGATGAGCTCGTCCTTGCCGTCCAAGGTGATGGCGATGATGCCAGTGGACCGCGGGTTGGAGAATTCCGTCAGCGTGGACTTTTTAACCGTGCCGCTTTTCGTGGCCATGAAGACGAATTTGTCCGCTTCTTCCAGGCTGCGCGCCGCGACCAGCGCGGTCAGTTTTTCGTCTTCCTGGAATTTCACGAGGCTCGAAATGGCTTTGCCGCGTGTGGCCGCCGCCGCTTCCGGCAATTCATAGACCTTCAACCAGTAGACGCGTCCCTTGGACGTGAACAGCAGGATGTAGCTATGCGCCGAGGCGATGAACAGATACTCAACGAAATCTTCTTCCTTCGTCTTCGCGCCAATGCGGCCCTTGCCTCCGCGCGACTGGTGGCGATAGGTGTCCGCCGCCGTCCGCTTGATGTAGCCCGCGTGGCTCACGGTAATCAGCATCTCGGTGTCGGCGATCAGGTCTTCGAGCTTGATTTCGTCGACCTTGTCGACAATCTGCGTGCGCCGGTCGTCGCCGTACGCTTTGTGCACTTCGCGCAGCTCCGCGCTGATGACCTGCCTGAGCTTCTTGTCGCTCGCCAGAATCTCGCGCAACTCGGCGATCAATTCACGGATGGACTTCAATTCCTTGAGAATTTCGTCGATGGAGAGCTGCGTCAGCCGGTGCAGTTGTAATTCCAGGATGGCGTCGATCTGGGCATAACTGAGGCCCAGGCCGTTTCCGCGGCCAGCCGCCTCGATTTCCGGCGCTCCCTGCGCGCGGTACTTCCGGCCGTCTAACTTCACGCCTTCGATTTTCTTCGACTTCCCGTTTTCCGTGATGGTGACGTCCTGTTCGCTGAAATACTTGAACAGGTTTTCCTTGGCGTCCACACGGCTGGAAGAGCCACGGATGATACGGATCACGTTATCGAGATGATCCAGGGCGATTTGATAGCCGAGCAAAATGTGCTCGCGCTGTTCGGCTCTCTTCAGCTCGAAAATCGTCCGGCGGCGGATCACGTCGATGCGGTGCTCGATGAAGAGCTTGATCATCGGGATCAAGCCCAGCTCGCGCGGCTGCCCGCCGACGATGGAGAGCAAAATCATGCCGAAGGATTCCTGCATCTGCGTGTGCTTGAAAAGATTGTTGAGGATGAGCTGCGACTCTTCGCCGCGCTTCAGCTCGATGACGATGCGCATGCCTTCACGTGAAGATTCGTCGCGCACGTCAGAGATGCCTTCGAGCTTCTTGGTTTGTACCAGCTCGGCGATGCGCTCGATCAGCCGGGCTTTATTCACCTGGTATGGAATTTCGGTAATGATGATGCTTTCACGGTCTTTAGTGGTCTCTTCGATGGCGGCCTTGGCGCGCATGGTAAAGCTGCCGCGGCCCGTTTTGTAAGCGGCCTCGATGCCTTCCCGGCCCGCGATGTACGCCCCAGTCGGGAAGTCCGGGCCCGGCACAATCTTCATTATTTCTTTCAGCGGCGCGTCGGGCTTTTCAATCAGCAGAATGGCAGCGTCCACGATCTCGCGCAGATTGTGCGGCGGGATGTTCGTGGCCATGCCGACGGCGATGCCGCTCGCGCCATTGACGAGTAGATTTGGAATGCGCGACGGCAGGACGACGGGCTCTTCGCGCGTCTGATCGAAGTTCGGAATAAAATCGACAGTTTCTTTTTCGAGATCGGCGAGAATGTCTTCCGAGATTTTCGCCAGCCGTGCTTCGGTGTACCGCATGGCCGCCGGGGGATCGCCGTCAACGGATCCGAAGTTTCCCTGCCCGTCGACCAGCGGGTAGCGCATGTTGAAATCTTGCGCGAGCCGCACCATGGCGGGGTAAATCACCGCCTCGCCGTGCGGGTGGTAGTTGCCGGACGTGTCGCCGCAAATCTTGGCGCACTTGCGGTAGCCGCGGTTGGAGGCGAGGCCGAGGTCGTTCATGGCCACGAGGATGCGGCGCTGCACGGGTTTCAGCCCGTCGCGCACGTCGGGCAGCGCGCGCGCGATGATCACGCTCATCGCGTAGTCGAGATACGACTTGCGCATCTCCGCTTCGATATCGATCGGGAGCAGTACTGATGTATTTGTTTCGTCCGCCATTTCCCCTCGCTGTTGCTAAAATTCTCCGTCGCCGGTGCACGGCCCACCGTGGCGGGCACACCTGCAAGGAATTTCTACCGTTTGGCCGCGTGCTCCAGAACGAACGCTTTCACCGTGTCGAAAGCGTCGGCCGTGTTGGTAAACCGGCGTGCCGCAAACGTCGCCTCGATCTCGTGCAAGAACGCGTCGAGATCAACTTCACTTGCAAACTCAATCGCAACGCCTCGCTCGTTGTCCGGCGCATTTGTCGGCGTCGCGCGAAATTCGCTCACGGTCAGCCCTCGCAGACCGGGCAGCGTCGCCCACCCCAACTGATAGATCATGGCTGGCTCTTGCCGCGTGGCCGCAAAACAAAAAAAACGGCCAAGCCAATGGCCAAAACGATCAACAGACCGATCGAGTCCACTAGCAAGAAAGTCCGCCAGCCTTCCGCGCCGGAAGAGTCGCCGAGATGCAAGGCCTCTCGCCAATTTCGAAAGTAATGCGCCAGCCTCGGCAAACGAAAACCGATGGTGGCCGTTGCCGCCAGCAGCAAGCCCCAGCGGATCGCGTTGCGAATGGAACCAGCATCCGTGTTGGCTTGCGCCGCCACGCGTCAGATATCCAGGTTCACGACTTCGAGGGCGTTATCCTCGATGAACTTGCGGCGCGCTTCGACGTTTTCGCCCATCAGCGTCGTGAAGATATCTTCTGCTGCAACGGCGTCTTCGAGCTTCACCTGGAGCAAGGTGCGCGTTTCCGCGTTCATGGTCGTGTCCCACAACTGCTCGGCGTTCATTTCGCCCAGGCCCTTGAATCGCGTGATGGTGAAATCTTTTTTGGCGTCTTCGACGACGTAGTTGAGTACGTCGGTCGCCTTTTCTTTCGTCACCTTGTCGCCGTTGCGCGCCACAGTGAACGGCGGATGGTTGAACTCTTCGATCTGTTTCGCGAGCCCGCGCAAACGCTTGTATTCCGCGGTGGAAGCCACCGCCCAATTGATCTTCTGGCTGTGCGGCGGGCCAAACTGGATTTCGTACAAGCTGTGCTCTTCGTCGAAGATGATTTTTCCTTCGAGCTTCAGCTTGGTCTTTTCGAGTTGCTTCAACAGTTTTTCCAGGGCCTTCTTGTCCTCGAAGTCGGTCTTTTTCTCCAGGCCGCTTTCGGCCAGAAGTTCGACGAGCGCGTGTTCGCGCAGCCGGCGGCCCAGCTTTGCCGCAGCCGCCTCGTACTCCTGCACATTCAGCAGGAACGAAGTGAGCTTGGCGCCTTCCAGCGAGACACCTTCCTTGGCTTTCACGACGTGGTCTTCCGTGGCGCGCTTCATCAGCTCGCGGGCGAAATCCCGTTCGTCGCGGATGTATTTTTCCGTTTTGCCGCGCTTTACGCGATAGAGCGGCGGCTGCGCGATGTAGATGTGCCCGCGCTCGATCAATTCCTTCATGTGGCGGAAGAAAAACGTCAGCAGCAGCGTGCGGATGTGGCTGCCGTCCACGTCCGCGTCGGTCATGAGGATGACTTTGTGGTAGCGCAGCTTGCCGGCGTCGAAGTCGTCTTTGCCAATGCCGGTACCGAGCGCGGTGATGATGGCGCGAATTTCTTCGTGGCCCAGCATCTTGTCGTAACGCGCTTTCTCGACGTTAAGGATTTTGCCCTTGAGCGGCAGGATCGCCTGATATTTGCGGTCGCGGCCCATCTTCGCCGAGCCCCCGGCCGATTCACCCTCAACGACGAACAGCTCGCACCGCGCGGGATCGCGTTCCTGGCAATCCGCGAGTTTTCCCGGCAGGCCGCTCGAGTCCATTGCGGATTTGCGGCGTGTCAATTCGCGCGCTTTGCGCGCGGCTTCGCGGGCGCGCGCCGCTTCGATGCACTTCCCGATGATGCGCCGCGCCACGGTGGAATGCTTATCGAACCACTCGCCGAGCTTTTCGTTCACGAGCTGCTCGACGTCGCCTTTGATGTCGCTGTTGAGTTTGCCTTTGGTCTGGCCTTCAAACTGCGGTTGCGGCAGCCGCACGCTCACGACGGCAACGAGCCCCTCGCGCACGTCATCGCCCGTGATGGTGACTTCGTCCTTCTGTTCCTTCAGCATTCCTGCCGAAGAAGCGAAGTTGTTGATCGAGCGCGTCAGCGCGGAGCGGAAGCCGGAGAGGTGCGTGCCGCCATCCACGGTGTTAATGGTGTTCGCGAACGCAAAAACATTTTCACCATAAGTGTCGTTGTACTGCAGTGCAATTTCGATTTCGACAGTGCCGCGCTTCCCTTCGATATAAACGGGCGAATCATGCAGCGTGGCTTTGCCGCGATTGAGATGCTTGACGAACTCCGTGATCCCGCCAGTGAACTTAAATTCCGTGGTCTTTTCCGTGCGCTCGTCGGTGAGCGTGATCTTCAAGCCTTTATTGAGAAAGGCCAGCTCGCGCAAGCGCTGCGCCAGGGTGTCAAAACTGTAGACGGTCTTGTCGAAAATCGTCGGGTCGGGATGAAATGTAACTTTCGTCCCGGTCTTGCGCGTCTTACCGGTTTGCTTCAGCTTGTTGGTGGGCTTGCCTTTTTCGTACGTCTGTTCCCACACGGCGCCGTCGCGCGAAATCTCCAGCTCCAGCCAGTCGGAAAGCGCGTTCACCACGGATACGCCGACGCCGTGAAGCCCACCGGAAACTTTATAGGTGTCGCTGTCGAATTTTCCGCCCGCGTGCAGCACCGTCAGCACCACTTCCGCAGCGGGGCGTTTTTCCGTGGCGTGCATGTCCACAGGAATGCCGCGGCCGTTGTCCACTACGGTCACGGACTCGTCGGCGTGTACGGTGACGTTAATTTCATCCGCAAAACCGGCCATCGCTTCGTCGACCGAATTGTCCACCACTTCCCAGACGAGATGGTGCAAGCCCATCTCCCCGGTCGAGCCAATGTACATCGCAGGACGCAAACGCACCGCTTCGAGTCCGCCGAGAACTTTGATGGACTTCGCGTCGTACTTGTGGCCGCCCTGCGGCGTCACCGCGGCGTTTTCTTTGTCACCCATGTGTTCTCCCCGCGCACAATTTCATCGCGCGAACCAGCGGTGCTGAATAGACCCCGAGCCATTCGGAGCGGGCATCCGCGCTAAAAAAAAACGTTTTGTGTGAAGCAAGGAAGGCGTATTTGCGGATTGATCCGTGCGTCGCCTCACCCTTTGATTCCGGTTTCCCTGGGCGAATCCGAAACTCGTAGGGTTTCCTGCTCCATCCCGTCCCGCGCAGCGAGACGTGGCGAAGACTCATGTTTCTCCAGGCGGGTAACTTCGCAGCCCCTGGCGCGGAGCCGATTTCCGGGTCACTTCTGCCTGGCGGACGTGTCGATTTGAAGGGTACCGAAACTCTAATCGACAGCCTCTAGAGTGTACCCGATCTAATCCTATTTCTCAAGACTTGGGCACTCTTTTATATTGCGATAACTGCTTTATTTACATGTAGTTAGGGAGTGGCCTACCTCTCTGGATGGAAAAGAAAAAAGGCGCCCAACTGAGCGCCCTTTTCACATAGAAAGTAGTGCTTCGCGACCCGTCAGATGCGCATGGGCATGATGATGTAGCGGTAGCGGTAAGACTCGTCGGCGAGCGGGCGCATCTGGCCGGCGGATTGTTCGTCCTTCAGCTCGATGCTGATGGGGCCATCGGCGGCGGCGGCGAGAAAATCCAGCATGTAGCTGGAGTTGAAGCCGATGGCGATGGGATCACCCTTGTATTCCTTCTCGATATTTTCCTTGGCTTCGCCGTACTCCGGGCTCGAGGCGGAGATCTCGATGCCTTCTTTCGAAACAGCCAGTTTGACGGCATGCGAACGCTGGTCGGCAAGCTGCGAGACACGGCGCACGGCGTCGCTCAATTCGGCGCGCTCGATGACCACGCTCTTGTTGTTGTCGCGCGGCAGCACCGCTTCATAGTTCGGGAATTGTCCGGTGAGAATGCGCGAAATCAACAAGCGATGGCCCACTTGGAAGAAGAGATGGCTTTCGTCTTTCGCAAACTCGATGTGCGCATCGGAACCGGCGGCGCTGGATAGTTTTTCAACCTCATCCATCGCCTTCTTTGGAATAAGCACTTTCACTTCGCCATTCAGTCCCGCGAGTTTGTGATCCGTCTCGGCAAGCGCCAGGCGATGGCCGTCTGTCGCCACCATGGCCAACGTGTCAGGTTTCAGAATCAAGAGGCCGCCATTTAGCGTATAGCGCGACTCTTCCATGGAGATGGCAAATTTGGTTTTACCAATCAGGTTCTCAAGAATCGGAGCGGGGATTTTCACCAACGTGTGCGGCATTGCCGGCAGCGCGGGAAAATTTTCCTTGGCCATGCCCACGAGCTTGTATTTCTTCCTGTCGCTGACGATCTCCACCCAGTGATTCTCAAGGAGCTTGACCTTAATCTCGCCTTCGGGCAGCAAACGAACGAGCTCCAGTAGTTTCTTTGCAGGAATGGTTCCCGCGCCCTCTTTCTTGATCTTGGCCTCGCAAGACGTTCGAATGCTCAGTTCGAGGTCCGTCGCCGTGATCGTCAGGCTACTTCCTTTAGCCTCGACCAGGAGATTCGAAAGAATGGGAATGGTCGTCTTACGCTCGACGACGCCTTGGGTTGTGCTGAGCTCATTTAGTAGCGCGGACTTTGTGACGCTGAATTCCATCGCTTCATGTTCCTCGCGTGCCGTTCCAGGTGCGGTCATTGTGACCTTGTCCTCAGTCAGGGTGGGGGCGCGCCCTACCTTGCTTGAAATCCACCGCTGCCGTACTGTACTCGCTTTTTGCCAAAGTATAAAGTCCGCTTATTGACTATCCGTTGTGGAAATCAGTGGGAAACGCACTTTCACCCCTTTCGAATTGATGTGGAATCCTCTCAACCCCAAAAACCATAACTACAATCACAACAAGAGAGTGTTTCAAATTCAAATTTAGAAATCTATAAGGCTTGTTGTTGTGATGAGCGCTGTGAATTTGTGGAAAGCCCACTAACTTCCATCACCGCCATTCTTTCGCGCACTCTTGTTCCCGCGCACGCTTTGCGGAAACCTCGGAAATTTTCCCTCATTTACGTAGTTTTACACCGAGGCGCCCCGATCCATACACGCCCATCCACAAAAATTCCGCAACTTCCTCAGAGCTTCTCCACAAGGCGAAAACTCCGGGATTCGCTAATGAGGTAGAAGTGCACATCGAGCGGCAAGAGAAATTATTTTGATCGTTTACGATAGGCTAGCAGCGGTGCAGAAGAAGGAGAGAGGGAAAAGCAGGTGAACTACTGCAACGCATCCAACAAACGAGTAATCGTCCGGTTCAAATCCTTGTCGGACCGCCGCATCTCCTCGATCTTATTGATCGAGTGCAGCACGGTCGTGTGATGCTTGCCGCCAAACTGCCGGCCGATCTCTGGGAGCGAGGCGGTCGTGAGCTGCTTCACGATATACATCGCCACCTGCCGCGGGAACGCGATCGCCCGCGTATTGCTGCGAACCTTCAAGTCCTGTTCGCGCAGATTAAAATGCTCGCTCACGCGTTTCTGGATGAGATCAATCGTGACGCGTTTTTCCTGCGAAGCGATGATGTTCCGCAACACCTGCTGCGCCGTCGAAAGCGAAATTGTGGCGCCGGTCAGCGAAGCATAAGCCATCAGCCGCGTTAGTGCGCCTTCCAGTTCGCGCACGTTGGACTTGATGGCCCTCGCGATGTATTCCGCCACATCATCCGGCAAACCGAAGCGGTCGTTCTCCGCTTTCTTCTGTAGAATCGCGATTTTGGTCTCCAGGTCCGGCGCCTGGATATCGGCGATCAATCCCCATTCGAACCGCGAACGCAGCCGCTCCTCGATGGAGTTGATGTCCTTTGGCAGGCAGTCCGAGGAGATCACGATCTGTTTCTGCTGCTCGTAGAGCGCGTTGAACGTGTGAAAAAACTCTTCCTGCGTCCGCTCTTTTCCGGCGATGAACTGAATGTCGTCCACCAGCAGCACGTCCACCGTGTGGAAGCGGTCCCGGAAGCTGATCATGCGGTCAAAACGCAGGGAATTGATCACTTCGATCGTGAATTTCTCCGCGCTGACGTAGCTGAGGCGCATCGCGGGATTGCGTTTCTTGATGGTGTGTCCGATGGCATGCATCAAATGCGTCTTGCCCATGCCCACGCCGCCGTAAAGGAAGAGCGGGTTGTAAGCTTTCGAAGGCTGCTCCGCCACAGCGCGCGCCGCAGCATGCGCGAATTCATTGGACTTGCCAACGACAAAGGAATCGAACGTATAGCGCGTGTTGAGTTGATGGTCGCTGCTCTCAAAATCCAGCTTGGCCTGCTTCCCTCCGGAGACGACCGGCGCGGCATGCACCGTCTCTTCTTCGGTGCAGACGTACTGCACCTTTACGCTGGGGGTGCCAAGCTCGTGAAAGACGGCCTTCACGATTTCGCCGTACGTACGCGTCAGGACCTGCCGGAAGACGGCGCTGGGAATCTGCACAAAGAGGGTTTCGCCTTCCGCCCGGTTCAACCGCGTGGGCTGAAACCAGGTCGTGTAGGTATTCGTGCTGACCCGGGACTTCACCCGCTCGAGGAATTTTTCCCAGGCATTGGCTGTTTCGCGCTCCCGCCCAGTTTGAGTAGCAGTTGTCATCGGAGAGAAAAGAAAACCCTCTGCTATTTCCACAGATGTGAAAAAGCTGTGGAAAGCATTCTTATCTGCGTCTTTCTTCAGGCTTCGGGATTCTGCCCGCGCCGGAACGCTGTGCTTTGCCCCTGTCGCTCCGTGCACGGCCCGTCCGGGATTGCCGGCCCATGTACCGCCGCTATGAGACAGCGCGGGATTGTCTCTGATTGGCGCGTAGGGAGCAAGCGAAAAGTGTGCGAAGGGATGCACCGCCGTTCACACACCATGCACAGCTTTTCCACATGCACGCTATTTGTGCAATTCCTGACTGCATTCGCAATTTTTGCGGCATATTCAACTTAAATTTGACGCTGAGACCAGTCCTCGCACAGGTTTCATGCAACTAAGCCTGAGGAAAACATATTTTTTATTGGCTTTTTTTGTCGGGCCGGCTGAATTCGTAGATGCCCAGCGGGTCTTCTCCGATGAGCAGCCGGTCCGGCTCGACAAAAATGGTGTTGGCTTCCAGCCGCGCACCCTGTGGGGTGTAGATCTTGTAGCTCGCGCGCCGGTTTCCTTCCTTATCAAAGCGCAGGAGCGTGTTACCTAGGGCGATCCACACTTCGCCGTTCGAACGATCGACCCCCACCGCTGTGAGGATGCGTTTCAGCGAAGGGGGATCGCCGCGGCGCTCCTGCCGCTCGATTTCCTTGCGGGTAGCCTGGGCGGCGGGCCAGGCGTCAAGCGCCGTATATTGAATATCTTGCCGCGCATAGCCCAGCCGGTCGAATTGCCTCACGGTGGGCTCCGGCAAATACGCAAAGGCATAATAGAGATGGCCCTGGCCGTCGGTGGCCATCTCCCCGATATTGAGGTAGCGGTTCAGATCCGGGCGTTCCGCAATCGGTTCCGGCTCGCCAAACTCTCTCACGTCTCGTCCGTTCTTGTCGAAAACGATCACCAAGTTCGGTTCGCGGAGTGTGCCCACCGCGACCTCGCCCTCCGGCAGAGCAGCCACCGCGACCGGAGCTCTCACGGGGATCGAACGAAGAAGCGTGCCGTCGGGCGAGAAAACCTGGACGAGGTTCGCGCCGCGATCTGCCACATAAATCTTGCCCTGAGCGTCCGCGTCGCAATCTTCACCGAAAGTGATCAGCGGGTGATCCCCTTTGGATGCCGTTGAACCCGGCGCAAGTTCAGCGATGCTCAGTACCTGCTTGCCCGCAGCATCAAACACCACCAACCCCGGCGAAGGCGACGCCAAAATATATAGCCGTCCATCGCCGCCGCGCTTCACCGTGCGCAGCCCCGGCCCGATACCCGGAAAGACTCTGCGCTGAGCCGTCAGTTCGCCTTCCTCCTGAGCTAGGACGCTCCCGGCCAGGCACGCCAGCAGACACAGCACCGCAACAATTTTCACGATCAGCCCCCACCCTCTTTTCATGAAAGCTCAGATTACTACGGACGCACGCAGGTTGCCCTGCGTTACGCACCTGCCTTGTTCGAGTTAATCACCGCCGCGCTGGGGATGTAGTTCATGGAACACTCCTGGACTTTTCGCGATTAACTCCTCCGGATCGTGATATGTATCATAGCCATATATGGGGAAAACACTCGATCGCGAACTCAAAAAAGGCAGTGCGGAATTGCTGATCCTTGCACTTCTCGAGGAAAAAGCCCGCCACGGCTACGAAATCGGCAAGCTCATCGATGAGCGGTCCGAAGGCGTCGTCCGGTTTCACGTCGCCTCCCTCTACCCTCTTCTGTACCGGCTCGAACGCCGCGGCTGGGTGAAAGGGGAGTGGGAGCCCGCTGGTGGACGCCGCCGCCGCTTTTACCGGCTTACGGCCAGCGGTCGCAAGACCTTGGCTAGCTAGCGCGCCCGCTGGCGCGAATTTTCCGGCGCGATGAATCGCATCGTGGAGGTGCGCTGTGCCTGATTGGGAAAAAATCGTCCGCGAAAAGCTGGGCAGCCTTCCCTTGAACGGCGGCCGGCACGAAGAAGTGATCGACGAACTGGCCCAGCAGCTGGAATTTGCTTACGAAGAAGCAATCGCAAACGGCGTGAGCGAATCCGAGGCCATGCGCCAGAGTCTTGCTCAATTTACCGACTGGGAAAAACTTCGCGGCGAAGTATTCCGCTCGGTCGAGGGCACCCAACTCCCTATCTGGGAGCAGAACGGCGTTTTCGCGCCGCGCCGCCTGCCCGTCTGGATCGCCCTCGCGCTAACGCTGGCTCTCCTTGCGGTGCCGGCCTTCCGTCAGGTGCTGGCGATGACTCCCGTTCCCGGTAGTAATCCCACGGCCTGGAGTTCAAGGGCGTTTTCGGAGAGGGTCCTTCGCAGCATCGAACAGTCTGGCGACAAAGGGAAATATGCGCGCACCCTCGCCTTCGTCGCTCTCCACAGTCCTGACGATCTCCAGGCCATGCACGCGGCGGAAAAAGCCGTCGCCCTCGATCCGCAGCTCACCTGGATCTCGGCGCATGTCAGTCATGCCACCTATTTGGTGCCAGGCTATGACCCTCATCCATGGATCGAACGGCTCAAATCCTGGGATCCACAAAATGCATTTCCTTATCTCCTGGAAGCCAGCGCAAATATTCACAGCGACTGGGAAACGCGGTGGGGCAGATACAACGCCGCAACCGCAGATCTGCGCCGAGCGCTGGCCGCCGAGCCAGCTTGGCGCTTGCCGATGGAGAAGGCGTTTGCCGCGCCGCGAATGGATCTCTACACGGCCAACCAGTTTGCCTTGGATCGCCAGGTACTTCAGGAGCGAGGCTTTGACCGGCCCGATGTGTTGATGGTCGCGACTGCGTCGCAGCAGCTTCCTGACCTTGGCGCGGTTCTGATCTATCAGGACATCCAATTGAAAGATGTCGGGAATAGTGCCGAACGAACAGGTCAAACCCAGGAGGCACTCGCAGCCTACTGGACCGTTGCCCGTTTTGGGGAGCGGCTCCAATCGGATTCATGGGATATCATGCAATTGTTTTCCGTGAAGCTTCGCGAGGATGCTTACAAGCGGATGATTCCGCTCCTGCGCCGTGAAGGGCGCACTGGGGAAGCTGCGGCGGTCGAAGCCTCGCTCTCTGTTTTGCCTGCCGTAGATCCTACCAAAGACTGGCGCCACAAAACGGCACTCGAAGCCAGTGCTGGGCGCTCTGCTCGTATTGCGGGGCTCGCAGCCTTTTTCCTGCTCGTTCTTGGGACCGCCACAGCCGTATGGCTGATCTCTGCAATCGCGTTACGGTGGAGACCCAATCTGAGTCGTGGTCTAAACCGTGTGGCGTCCGTGCTCTGTTTCGCTCCGTCCTTACTCTTTTTTGCGGGCTTCACGCTTCTTGTTGCCTACTACCCTTACGCCCAGCCAATCGGCCAGTTTGCGTCCCAGGAGGAATTGACTCGCGCATACGAACCATTCTTCGCGAATCTTCGCAATCTCATGGATTTCGGAATCGCGACGGACGTGTGGCTTGCGCGGATGTTCTGGCCGTCCATTTGGTGCGCCGCCGTTGCGCTTGCAGGCGCAGCGTTGCTCCACTGGGTAGCGCGCCGCGAGCGCTCCGGTCGCACCGGCGAAGCCTAATCAATGCGGAAGCGGAGCCGCTCAATGGAGCACGCGCGGAGGCGGCCTGCGGCATTGCGCGGGCCTTCATCGTCGGTATCGATCAGAACGCAGTTCATCTGTACATCGCCGGTGGCGACCTCGAATCGCGCAGGCAAACCATTCAGAAATTTCGCGATAATGCCATTGCGGTCCATGCCGATCACGCCGCCGTGCGGCCCGGTCATGCCAACGTCCGTGATGTAGGCCGTGCCTTCCGGAAAAACGTGCTCGTCCGCCGTCGCAACATGCGTGTGCGTGCCCACTACCGCGCTGACGCGCCCATCGAGATACCAGCCCATCGCCAGTTTTTCGCTGCTGGCTTCTGCGTGCATGTCCACCAAAACGAAAGCGACGTCTTCGGGAATTTTCGCCAGCTCGCTGTCCGCCTTTCGAAACGGATCATCAATCGGCGTCATGAACACGCGCCCCTGCAAATTCAGCACGGCAAATCTCACGCCGTTCTTCGCCGTTCCAATGTAGAGCCCGCTTCCCGGATTGCCCTCCGGAAAATTCGCAGGCCGCAGCAGCCGGGGTTCGTGCGGCAGGAATTCCAGGATTTCTTTGCGGTCCCAGCTGTGATTTCCCCCGGAAATCACGGCGACCCCCAGGTTCAGCAGCTCTTCCGCGAGCCGCGGTGTGATCCCGAACCCCGACGCCGAATTCTCGCCGTTGGCGATCACCAGGTCGATCTGCCGCTGCGCGACGATGTCCGCCAGCCGGTCGCGAACGATCTGCCGTCCCGGCGACCCTACGATGTCCCCTACAAAAAGTACGCGCATGTTCCTGGTGACTTTTGTGCCTCGGCTGAGTCGCAGAAGGAGGCTGCATAGCGCTCCTCGGCAGAACTCACCTGATAGAGAAATGGAGCGGACTGCTTGGCCGTGGGGCGCTAGGCCGTGAACCTCTGAAATAGTAGGGCGCCACGAGCCAACCGTTAGGCTTTCCTGCCCCGCTCGCGTGTCTTCCTCCTTCCTGCCGGAAGAGACCTGCCAGCGGGACAGGCCGTGCACACGGGCTGTCTATCCGCAGCACCTCAGAGATTCGTCATTGGTTCAAACAGCTTTCGCACCCTCACTTGCTTCGAAGTACCGCTCCGCCCCCATTGTAGCCTCCGCGCGGATGCCGCGTCCAACCGCCGCTCAGTTCCGCAGTCAAAAGGATTAGCTCCGCCAAAGACCGAAGTCGGAGTTAGAATTGCGCATACCAAGAGGAGGATTCGTCGTGTTCCAGCAACGCTGGTTCGCCTGTGCGCTCTTGCTCTCTGCCCTTCTAGCCGGCCCCTCGGTCGCTCGAGCGGACGGTTCGGCCAGCTTGGCCGCCTCCGGCCAGCTTGGCAAAGTGGATTTCCCGACGAGTTGCGCCGCGGAAGTGCAGCCCTCGCTCGAAAAAGGCCTCGCCCTTCTGCACTCGTTCCAGTACACAGAATCCGAGAAGACCTTTGCTGACGCCTCGACTCGCGATCCGAAATGCGCCATCGCGCACTGGGGCAAAGCCATGGCCACGTATCTTCAGATTTGGGAGTTTCCGAATGACAAGACTCTGAAAGGCGGCCGCAAGGAGATTGAGAAGGCGCAGAAACTTCATCCGGCTCTTCCACGCGAGCAGGATTTCATCAATGCGGCAGCCGCCTTCTTCCAGAACAAATCCAAGATGTCCCACGCCGCCCGCATCCAGGCCTACTCGTCAGCGCTGGAGCGCCTGCACGCGCAATCTCCCGGCGATGTGGAAATCAGCGCTTTCTATGCGCTCTCGCTGATCTCGCTTGCCGAAGAAGACGTGGACAATATCGCAAACCGGAAGAAAGCCATCTCCATTCTCGATCCCCTGCTCCGGTCGCGTCCCGATCATCCCGGAGTCGCGCATTATCTGATTCACGCCGCGGACCGGCCGGAGTTCGCGCCGCAAGGTCTTGAAGCGGCTCGCCGGTACGCGGCCATCGCTCCGGATTCCGCGCACGCCTTGCACATGCCTTCCCACATCTTTGTCCGACTCGGCCTCTGGCAGGATTCCATCGTCTCGAATATCGCCGCGAATACTTCAGGCGCTCATGCCGCGGAACTACATCTCGCCGAATCTCACTATCAAACCCACGCCATGGACTTCTTGAGCTACTCGTATCTTCAGAGTGGCCAGGAAGCCAAAGCACGCGAAGTCATCGCGCACACGGATCATGTCGTTGGGGCGAGCGAGGAGAATAGGGCCGAGGATCGCGCCTATCTTGCTGCCCGGACCGCCCTCGAGCTGCACCGCTGGAAGGAAGCCGCCGCATTGCCGATTCCCACCCTGCGCAAGAACTGGCAGGACACCACGTTCTGGGCCCGCGCCATCGGCGCCGCGCGCACCGGCGACGTGGCCGCCGCGGAATCTGCCGTCAAGGAGCTCACGCAACTCGTTGCCGAACGCGAGAAGCGCGCGCGCAAGAGAGGCTACTCCGTTTCGAACGAAAAGGCTGCCGACCTCCGCGAAGCGGAAGCCTGGCTGGCCTTTGCCAAAGGAAAATCCGACGAAGCTCTGCAAGAATTGCGCGCCGCCGCGGACCATCAGGACAAGAACGGCGGAGAGTCCGTCAGCATCCCCGCACGTGAAATGCTCGCGGACATGCTCTTCGAGCTCAAGCGCCCTCCTGATTCTCTTGTCGAATACAAGATCGTTCTCAAGAATTCACCAAATCGCTTCGATGCCCTTTACGGAGCAATGCGGGCTGCGGCATCCATTCATTCACCAGATGCGCGCAAAGAGGCGCAAGCGTATTCCAACCAGCTGATGGCGTGTTGTGGCTTTAGAGGGGATCGGCCAGAACTAAGGGAATTGGCGAGTTACGCTGCCTCGCGGGAGCAGGGCCTCAAACCTGCTGTCCTCGACGACTAAACAAGGCTGCGTCTTGCCATCCACTTGTTGGCGCGGACTCACTGAACCTTGTTGTGTTGCGCGTCGCCGCCCCAGGCATACCAACCGTCAGCGTCCTTGTTCCCCGTTTTCAGGCAGATGAGCCGCCCGTCGGAAGTTCCGGCGTAGAGATTGCCCTTCGCCAGCGCCGGTTGAAACGCGATCGGGGCCTTCATCGCGTAGGAAAAACCGACGCCACCATCGCTTTGGTTCACGGAAAGGAGATGACCATCCGCTCCAGCGAGATACAAATAGTCACGGCCCACCGCCGGCGGCGAGAAAATCTGCCCGCCCGGCGCGGCATGGGATCCGACAACTTCCGCCTGCCACGACTGACGCCCATCCGAGGCACGTACGGAGTTGATGTAGTTTCCCTGCGCATTCAGAATCTGTCCCTTGCTCACAGCTGCTCGCGAACCCTGATAGGCCCACGCGCCAACCACAGTGCTTACTCCTAAGTTGTCGTTGGCTTGCGCAAGCTTCGCGGCGGGCGGAGCTGCGCTGAAGCCCACCGAAGAATCTAAGCTCGCTGTGGCTTGAGCCGAAAGAGCAACGCCGCCTCCGTTTCCCTTCCGTAGGTACTCGGCTTTGCTCTTGGCAATCAACTCCTTGTCTTGCGCTTCGCCCTTCTTTGCGTCCACTCGCGCAAGGCCCTCGAACATTTCCTTCCCTCTTCCGCCCTTGCGTGTTTCGTAGAGCCGGCCACCGGAGATCACCGGAGCGCTCGTTGCCGCATTCGCCTTCACCCAAACCACGGAACCGTCCGTCGCATTCAGCGCATAAGAATTGCCGTCGAACGTCGTGAAGTACACTGTTCCATCGGAAATGACTGGTGCGGTTATCACATCCCCGGAAATTTCCTGTTCCCAGATGTGCCGGCCTGTTTTCAAGTCCGCTGCCAGAAGGCGATGACTTCCGCCCGGCCACGCTGCTCGAGGATGGAACTCCGCGCGCTTCGCGGGCCTGCCTGTTGCCGCTGGATGCGCCATGTACAGCACGCCCTTGTCGATCGCCGGCTGGCTCATCAGCGGGTCTCCCAGCCACTCCTGCCAGACCAAGCGTCCCCTCCGTTCATCCACCACAATCAGCGTGCAGCTCTCCGTGTTAAACGCCACCAATCCGTCCGCTACCACCGCAGCCGTCGGTCCGTCGTCGCCCGTCTGGATCTGCCAAATGATTTTTCCAGTTTCCGCATCGACCGCATAAAACTCGTGCGAGCCATAGCCACCGCCCACAAAAAGCATCCCGTCCGCATAAGCAGGGGTGGCGATCGGCCGTCCGCCCGGGAGCCGCAGCACCCACCCGCTCCTTCCGTCGGACGTGCCAAACGAGGCAGCTTCCAGGTCACGCTTCGGCGTCGGAAGATTCACGTTCACTGCGGTGTTCAAATCAATCCGCTTCACGGCCTGCTTGGCCGGACCTTCGGCAGCCTTGCTCGCAGCTGCCGTTATGATCTTGACCTCTTGACGAGAATCCGGCGGGAATAGGGCTGTGACACCCAGGAGCAAGCTCAAACTTGCCACGAGAGATAGCGCCCAACTGGACTGGGAAGACATAGAACCTCCATGGCGCAACGCCATCTGGAGGACAGTTGCGCTTGAAATTAGAACGGTTGGGCCGAAAAACCTTGCAGGGTTTTTGGAAAATTTCTGGTGTGGCTCAGTCTATAAAATCGATAACCGCCCCTTCGCGCCGGTCCTGGAATCCGGCGAACTGGCCGAAGTTTGGCGCGGCCACGTTGTTGTACACGGCGTTGAAATTGCCGTGATTTGTGATGTTCAGCGAGTACACACCCAGCCGGACGTGATGCGCCTTTCCTTTGCCGTGTTCTGAGCCAAGAAATGGAATGCGGAATTCGCGATAGAGTTTCACGTCCAGCGTGAAAAACGAATTGAAGCGCTGCCCGTTCGGCGTCCCCACATAGTTTTGCAGCGTATCGAGGTTGGAATAGGGATAGCCAGTGTGTATATCCGCGATTGGGCTGAACTTGAAGCCGCGCGGCAAGGAAACAATTCCCCAGGTCACAACGCGGTTAGGCACGTCGTAAGGCAGGATGCCGTACACATTGGGGCGAATCACAGGCTGCGCGAAAGGAATGAGCACGGAGGAAAGATTGTTCAAATCCCCGCGCGTGCGGCTCCAGATGTAGGAGACATTTACCTCATCGTTGCGATGAAAGGTGAAATGTACGGTGCTTTCCAGCTCGCGATAATGCGATGAGCCCGTGTTCGTGAGAGCCAAATAGGATTGCGCACCGGGCGCAGCCGTGAAAGGATTCACCGTAAACAGATACGTTGTGTGGCTATCGATATAACCGACGCGCAAAGATACATTTCTCCGCAACTCGCGTTCGACTTCGATGTTCCATGTCAGGTTGCGTGGCGTCGTGCCCGGCTGGCTCGGCAATGCGCTTGCGGTCAGTGGGTTCATCCCGCCGGCGTAGGTGTTCGTGTAGGTCACCGGGAGCCCGCTCGGCAGCCCTGCGGCATCAAATGGCGTAATCACCCGAGTCGGGTTCGCTGCGAAGTCTCCCGCCAGAAGGGGCAGCAAACTGTAGAACAGACCCACGCCCGTTCGAATGACGGTCTTACCGTCTCTGCCAGGAGAGTAGGCCACCCCGGCGCGCGGAGCAACCGCGCCGGACCAACCCTTGGTCTCGCTGGACAACCGTGCTCCCAGATCAACGGCCCAATTGGAATTCAGCACCCAGTGATCCTGGAGGAATTCCGCCACCGACGTGTCCGATGCGTTCTGCGCTGTCCTAGGCAGAAAAGTGATCTCTTGCGCCAGCGTCCCATCCTGACGAAGGACTTGCACCGGATTCGAGCTGCTGATTCCTGTATACGACCGGTGATCGAAATCCACGCCCATGTGGATTTCGTGGCGGCCGAGCCAGTGTTTCTCGGCGAATTGGTACGCGGAGACCAGTTGGAATTCCTTGCCCTTGCGCGACCATTGATTGAAGAAATTCCCGCCCCAGCCTTCCGGCGTAACCAGCATGTCCGCCGGCCCTTGCCCATGCGCATTGCTGTCAAACCGGGTGTACTGCGCAACCGTGCTGAAGATGGCGCCGGAGCCAAACTGATACCGATCCGTCAGCCCAACCGCTATGCCTTTTTGGTTCAGGTCGTTCGAGGCCGGCTGGGGAACGAGAGCATTGATATCCGCGTGCTGTTGCCGCAGCGGGAACGCATTCACCGTGAGCATCAGGATGTGTGTATTGGAGAGGATCGCCTCGACGGTCGAAAACGAGCTGAACCCTTGCTTCTTGCTGATGTCATTGGGCCAGGGCAAGCCGCGCACCGTGCGCTTTTTCATGTCGTACTGGAAAATTTCCGAAAAGAGCAGTTTGTGGGCAAGCAACGGTACGCCAAAGTCCAGCCCCGGGGTCGCCTCCTGCAGTCCGATCATGCTCCCGTTCTTGCCGAGCACGGACGGAATGAAACTTTTCAATCGGTAGTTCCACCGGTCGTCGGGAGGTTTGGTTTCCACCACCGTCAATCCCCCGGAAAAACTTCCCAGGCCCGCGTTATACGGCGTCTTGTACACCGCGAAGGACTGCACGGCGTCGGTCGGCACCGGCACGGAGAAACTTCCCGTGACCGGATCGGTGGTCCGCGCCGAATTCACGAGCAACAAGCTCTGATTCTCGTCCGCGCCTTTGAAGTTTAGCTTTCCATCCTGCGTTTTCACTACCCCGGGAGTAACCGGCAGGACTTCCCGGATCTTTTCCTGCGCCGTCGGAAGTGAAATCAGTTGGCGCTGCGTAAGCGTTACGCTCGGCGTCGTCGCACTCTCGGTCGCGATGGTTTGAGTATCTTCGTTGACCTCTACTTTTTCCGTGACGGTCTCCAGCTCCGCCCGGATATCCTGGACGGTTGCCTGTCCCGCATTCACTGTGACCGTCTTTGTATAGGGTTTAAATCCCGGCTGGTTGATCGAAATCGTATACGTCCCCGGCCTGAGGCCCTTGAATTCGTAGCTTCCCGCCTCGTCCGTACCCGCTGTTAGCGCGCTGCCGTCGGGCCCCGGTGTCAGCCTCAAAATAACGCCCGCCAGGCCACTCGAAGTGTTCTCTTGCAGCGTTGTCACCGTCCCGTGAATGGACCCTGAACGTGGACTCTCCCCGCGAGAGTGGGTTTCTTGCCCAAACACCGGACCAGCCGCGAGCAGCAATGCAAAAACAGCCCCCGCTTCCAGAAGCCAACCGCAGGCGACGCGGCATCCCCGCGCAGTCGCGGGACGTGAAGGCACGGTTCTGCCGCTATCAAGTCGAGGGAAGCTCATAGTTAAGTCAGCCCAAAGGCTAATTCCCAATTATCTCGCGAGTAGTTCTCATGTACCGACGAATATCCGCGGCACCCTTGTCCAGCCAGTGAACAGGCCCGTTTGCTTCCTTTCGAGAACTCCCCAACGAGGGCCAGCTTAATCAGATGCAGGCAAAGGGACATTCTGTCCCGTCTCAAGGCACGAATAAGCCAACCCCGCGAGCCTCTGCCATCTATCCTCGCGGGGTCACGGGTTTGTTCAGGGCCGTCTTAGAAATGGAACCCTAGCTCCACCGTATAGTTCCGCGGCGTCACAAAATGCGTTCCGCTGAACGTAGAAAGGAAATTGTAGAGCGCCACCTTGTTGGTCAAGTTGATGGCCGTGAGTCGCAAGCTCCACTTGTACCGGTCCCCGTGGAAGAGGTCGTCATCTCCAACGCTAGCATCGAACAGGTGGCGCGGGTTGACGCGCGGCGGATTGTGGTCGTCATTCTCGGTACCTGGTGCCGGTATCTTGAGCCGTGTCGACCCGTACAGAGCCGGGTCGCACGTGACCAGCGGAGCGCTCAACGTTGGGGTAGCGCTGCCGCAGAAGAGCCCGGCCTGTATCTGCTGGCCCGCGGAAAGTCCTGTGAGATCCACCGGCGTCGTGGTGTCCCCCGCAAAGGGAACAGCGCCGGCCACAAGACCGCTGTCGTAGCGCCAATTGAAAGCCACCCACGGTCCGCGTTTCCACGGCTGGTATTGCGCGTGCGTGGTTTGTTGAAACACCTGGTCGTGATCGATGCGAAACACGGGTCCATCGCTGCTGCCTAGCCCGCCGACCTGGGGCTGAAAGTAACGAGCTGAAGCATGACCAAAAACGGTCAAGACCGTGACGCCATGAAAGTTGGGCACGCTAACGCGCCCGTTGAACCCGCTGATCTTCGAGTTGTGCCAGCCAATCGGGAAGAAAATTGGCGTATTCAGCAAATCACTGAAATCGTAGGCGTTGTGGGTGTACTTCCAAAGGTAATCCGCGTCCACCACGAGGTGTCTCCCGAACGCTTGCTGGAAACCCGCATGGAATTCGTTGCGTTGACCGGCGCGAATCGGCCCCGAGGACCCGCCAAATATCGCGTCCAGCAGTGGATCACCGGTTACGCTGGCGACAACCAGATTCTCGTTGAAAGGGGTTTCGAGGATGCGGGCATAAGAGGCGCGGAGAACCGTGTTACTGGGTTTGATGTTGTAGGCAATCCCGACACGCGGTTCGATTTGCGACTCTTTGGTGAGGCCTCGATATAGATCGCCTCGCACGCCCACGTTGAATGACCAATTCCCCTTGGTAATCGTGTCCTGCAAATAGAGCGCGATCTCTCGGATGTCCCCGCGGCCGTGGAAGCGGAATAGCGTGCTTTGTGGAGTGGCGCAGCCATCGTTAGTGGAAGGCGTCGATCTCGAAAGATCGATGCAGCCCAGAAGCGGGATGAAGGGCGCCGATGCGTTGGGATTGGCGGCCACATTTTGCTGGAAGCCTGCGGCGGCGCACTGGGACGGATCGGTCAACGTAGTATCCCCCACGCCGACGAAGTCCCCGGCAGCATTTTGTGCTAAGCACGGCGAATTGATCGTCGGGTCCGTAAGTCCGAGGCCGAAGTCTTCCGTCAGCAGCGTGTGCTGGAAGGTGGCTCCCATCTTCACGTTATGGATGCCCTTCACATAGGACAGATCGCTGCGAAGGCCTAGGTTCGTAAGCTTGCGCTGCTGGGCTGCCGTCTCGGAGATGTCCGCAAGGGGATCTGCGCTGGGATAGTAGTTGAACTGGTCGTGCCGTATGAATGCGCCGACATTCAGCAATGTGCTCGTGCTGAATAAGTGTGTCCAGGTGGGCGCGATGTTGTAGGTCTTGATTTGTGCGCGCTGATCCTGATTTGATGCCAGCGCGTCGAACGAATTAGGCGTCTGGAACCAGGAACGCGTATATCCTGCATTCAAATGCACGGAATCTGCACTTGTAAGCTGAAGGTCCACGCGGTCGAATACGTTCTGCTGGTTGCCCTTGGAATGGATGACTTGGAACTCTGGAGGATCCAGGAAGCGGCCCGTATTCAAGCCGTTCGCCGCGATGAAATTGCCCCACTTCGGCCCCCCAAACGCCATGTCAAAGCCCCCGTTCACCGAGCCAAAGCTCCCATAAGAAGCTCTCACGCTGCCAACTGGTTTTGTCTGACCGAGGCCGGAGCGCGTCGTTACCTTGATGACTAAACTCGTTTTGTCACCGAATTCCGCGGGCGGAGCGCCGGAGATCACTTCCAGTGATTGAATCGAATCGATGGGGATTTGATTCGAAAAGACTTTGCTCGTCTGATCCGTGATCGGCTGGTTATCGACTGAAAAGGAGGTCTCCGCATGATCGCCGATCGCATGGACCAAACCGTTGGAATCCGCAATGGCTCCCGGTGACGCCAGCGTCACCAGCGAGCTCACCGACGACGATGCGCTCTCCAGTGGAAGCCTTTCGAACAAGCCCCGGTCTATGTCGGTGTGAAAGGTGGATTCGTTTTCCACCAGGTCCTGCGCTTCGACGGTTACGCTCGTTGCCGCCGTCCCAATCTTCAATCCGATCTGCAGCGTCACCGGCACGCCGGAGCGCACGTCCACATCCTGCATGTAGTTCGCGAAGCCCCCTGCCGCCACTAGTAAGTGATAGGTATTGAGCGGGACGTTCGTGAATTTGAAGCTCCCGTCGCTGCCCGTCGTGGTTTCACGCTTGAAGCCGCTCACCGCGTAAGAAATTTCCACCGTCGCTCCGGCCACCACTCCGCCGGATGCATCTTTCACCACGCCTTCTATCGATCCGGAGTTCCCTAGCTGCGCCTTTGCTGGCCCAGCCGTCAACAACAAAACAAATCCCAGAACAAAAACCAGGCAGATGCTCAATCGCTTCAACATTTTTTCTCCATCCCCCAAAGGGTCATCGGTAATGAGCGTGGATAGAAACCGCCTGGAACTGTGGCGGTTGCGCGACAGCCTGGATAGACGTCATCGCACAAGGATTGGAACTATCGACTTGGAGATTGAGTTACGCGGAGGGAGGGGCGCGCCCGGCGCGATGCAGGGTAAACGAATCGCTTGGGGCCGCGTGTAGCGGGAGCGAAGAATACCAGGTAACAAGCTCAGGTGTGCTGACGAGATCGAGCGGTGCCGCCGCCAGCGTCGGCATATGCAACGCCTGGCAAATATGACACGCTGGGTCCGGACCCTTCGCGTGCTCGTGAAGGAAGCTGCCGCCCGCGGCGAAATACAGCAGCGCGGCGCAGGCCAGTATCGCCAGCGTGCGATGCGCCGTCGATCGTCCGAAAATCGTACTCTCCGAGTTCATAAGCGACACTTTAGCTTAGCACTTTGGACGGGCGGTGAGGCAAGTTGGTTACAATTAGGAACCAAAGGGGAACGGAACGGTTAACTCCCTTGACCGCGCAACCAATCCGACCTAAGCTCCGTCTTAGTAAGTACATGCCCGTCTGGACAGATCGTGCTCGCATCTTGGTTTTGCTCCTCGGGATTATCTTCCTCGCGGCGCAGTTCCACTTTTGTGCCGATCTAACGGTCACCTCGTCGGCCTCGCATTTCTGCCCCACTTGTTCCACCGTCGGATCCGTAGTCGCCACCCAGACGCCTGGCATCGCCATGATGCCGATAACAGATCGGCTCGAACTTCCTCTCCTGGTCGCTTCGGTATTTTCAGCAGTTCCGCGCGCCACCTCTCCGCGCGCGCCTCCCTCCCTCTAGTTACCCGCGGTTGCCCCGGTAACAATCCCCAGGTGTCCAAACTATCGGTTGTATGCGTGAGGAGTAATGCCATGAAGAGAATCGCAGTACTGTCCGCCGTTATTTTCTGTTCTGCTGTTGCCTCGGCACAGCAAGCTCCCCCGCCCGAGCCGAAGAAAGACGTGCCCGCCACCCAATCTTCAGTCGCAGCGTCGGAAGAAACGCGCATGAAGACTCTCGAGGATCAGGTGCGCACGCTCGCCGAGCAAGTAACCTTGCTCCGAGGCGAGCTGAAAGCGATGCGCGACGCGCGATCCGTTGAACCGCGCTCCGAAGAACCCTTTCTGCTTACGGCTTCGCATGTCACACCGGGCATTTTGGCTCCCTCCGCGCCCGCCGCCGTCCCCGCTTCGCCTGAGCCTGCTCCACCGCAGGCCACTCAGACTCAGATTTTTGGAGGCGCCTCGTCCAACGCCAAACTCCTCAACCCGGACATCAGCCTGATTGGTGACTTCATCGGCGCCGCGGGACGCAACAACGTTTCTCCCTCGCCCTCGCTCGAACTGCACGAATCCGAAGTCGGCCTGCAAGCCATCATCGATCCCTACGCGCGCGCCGACGCTTTCCTTTCCTTTGGCGAAACTGGCGTAAACGTCGAGGAAGCCTATGTGACCTTCACCTCTCTTCCCGCCGGGCTTCTTCTGAAAGTCGGCAAAATGCGCACGGAGTTTGGCAAGGTCAACACCATTCACAACCACGCTCTGTCATTTATCGACCGGCCGTTGGTGACCAACAATCTTGTCGGTGGCGAAGACGGCATCGACGACGCCGGTTTTTCCCTGTCGCGCTTCTTGCCCGCGCCGAAAAACTGGTTTTTCCAAGGGACAGCCCAGGTCTTTCGCGGCGATTCCGACGATTTGTTCCAGGCTACGCGCCGCCAGGACCTCAGCGTTGTTGGCCATCTCCGCGCCTACCGCGATCTCAGCGAATCCACCAATCTCGACCTCGGGGTTTCCTACGCTCGCGGCCACAACAATGCCGGCGTCGGCACCGTTTTCGATCCTTCTAGATTTCTCACCAATCTCTATAGCGTCGACGCCACACTCCGTTGGAAACCCCTGCGCCGCGCCATTTATCACTCTTTCTTATTCCGCAGCGAATTTTTCTGGAGCGCGCGCGACCAGGTTTCTCCCGCCGCCTTTTTCCAGACCGAGCATGCCTTCGGCTTATATTCCGATGCCGAATACCGCGCCAACCGCCGCTGGACCATCGGCGGCCGCTTTGACCGCAGCGGCCATGCCACCAACGCAAATCTGACGGATACCGGTTTTTCCGCTATCCTCACCTACTGGCCCAGCGAGTTCAGCCAGATCCGCGGCCAGTACCGCTTCGGGCATCTCGCCGATCCGGTCACAACCAATTATTCGAACGCCAACGAATTCTTGTTTCAATTTCTCTTTGTGATGGGTGCGCACGGCGCACATCCGTTCTGAAAGATTTTTCTGGAGACCCTCTATGCAACACACAACAACTCACACTCGTATCGGCCGTTTCAGCGCGCTTGCCGCTGCCTTCCTGCTTGTATTAGCTCTTGCCGTTTCTCCTGCGGGTCGCGCCGAAAGCAAACTGCAAATCATGACCGCTACTACGGACCTCGCCTCGCTGGCCCAGGAAGTCGGCGGCGACAAAGTGGATGTCGAATCCATTGCCCGCGGCTATCAGGACCCGCATTTCGTCGAAGCCAAGCCCAGTTTTCTGCTCAAGCTTCGCAGGGCCGATCTGCTCATCGTCGTCGGCCTCGAATTGGAAATCGGCTGGCTCCCTCCGCTCATCACGCAATCCACCAATCCGAAAATCCAAGTCGGCGCGCCCGGCTATCTTGACGCCTCGCGTTTTGCCAAGATCCTCGAAATACCCACCGGTCAGGTGACTCGCGCCGAAGGCGACGTCCACCCCCTTGGGAATCCGCATTACTGGCTCGATCCGGAAAACGGCTTGCGCATCGCCAAGGGCATTCAGAACAAGCTCAGCGAGATGCGTCCCAATGACTCTGCCTATTTCGCGCAGCGCTACGATTCGTTCGAACAGCGCCTGAAGCAGGCCGACCAACGGTGGCTGGCCGACATGAAGCCCTACGCCGGCCGCAAAATCGTCACCTATCACCGCTCCTGGCCGAACTTTGCCGAACACTTCGGCTTGAATGTCATTGGATACGTCGAGCCGCGGCCTGGCATTCCTCCCAGCCCCCAGCACACTGTGGAATTGATCGCGCAGATGAAGCGCGATGGCGTCAAACTCATCATCGTTGAGCCCTACTTCGATCTCAAGACGCCCAACAGTGTCGCGCGGCAAACCGGCGGGCAGGTCGTCGTTCTCACGCCCTCGGTCGGCGGCGAAAAAGTGATCACCGACTATTTCAAGCTGTTTGATTACGACATTGCTAAGCTCAAGCAGGCTTTCGAAACCACCCACTGATTCGAATGCCGCGCTGAATGTTCAGGAAGCTGTTTGACGCCGGTTCGAAGGAGATGAAATCGCGATGCTGGAATTCTTGCTGCCCGCTTTTGTAGCGAGCCTTATTCTTACAGGGATTCACGCCTATCTCGGCGTCCACGTCGTGGAACGCGGCGTCATCTTCGTGGACCTCGCGCTCGCGCAGATCGCCGCGCTCGGCGCCACTGTCGCCATCGTTGCCGGAATGGACCCCCACGGCCGAGGCGCCTACTGGATCAGCCTGGGGTTTACGTTCCTCGGGGCCGCGATCTTCGCGCTCGCGCGCAGCCGCCGCGGCCACATTCCCCAGGAAGCCTTTATCGGCATCGCTTACGCTGTTGCTTCCGCCGGCGCGATTCTTCTGATGAGCAAGGCTACCGGTGAGACCGAGCACCTGAAAGACATGCTCGTCGGCAATATCCTCGCCGTCTCCTGGGCCGAAGTGAAAAAAACCGCCATTCTCTACGGCGCCGTCGGCATCTTCCACTATATCTTCCGCAAAAAATTCCTGGCCATCTCCATGAATCACGCAAAAGCTGAGCAATCCGGCCTCAACGTCCGCTTCTGGGATTTTCTCTTCTACGCTTCGTTCGGTTTTGTAGTGACTTCTTCCGTCGCCATCGCCGGCGTCTTGCTGGTTTTCTGCTATCTCATCGTCCCCAGCGTCGGCGCCATGCTCTTTGCGGACCGCATCGGCGCGCGCCTCGCCATCGGCTGGACCATGGGCACGCTAGTTTCCGCTCTGGGCGTTTATCTCTCCGCGCAAATCGACTTGCCCACAGGCGCCACCATCGTTGTCACTTTCGGCGGCGTCCTCATCATCATGTTCCTGATCCATCTGATTCTGCATCACGGCCGCGAAGCTCGCCAGCTGGAAGGGGCAGCGGCCGCACAGCGCGAAATCTAGGATTCACACGCTCGATCAAACGCTTCGTCGTGCTTTTTTCGTTGCTACTTTGCGGGTTGCGCCGTCGGCGGCAAAACCCCATTCAACCGCAAATAAATCGCCTGCGTCGCATAGTGGTCGGTCCAACTTCCGCCCAGCGCGACCAGCGCTCCTCCCCGTGAAATCGGACGGTTGCCGAACAGCACGAATTGCTCCCCCAGTTTCGAATCGTCCACCTTGGCCAGCGCCGCCGTGCAAAACGCAAAGGAATCCTTCACCGCCGCCACTAGCTTGTCCTTCGCGTCCGTCTCCGCAATCTTCACGTCCGGCGCCGTCTGCCCGGAAATCTTCGCACAGAACGTATTGTTCGATTGCGCGATGTGCATCACCAGGTGCCCGAACGAATTCATCTCCGGCGAAGGCTTGAAGCCATATTTCTCCGCCGGCATGGCTTCCGCCGCCGCCACCATGTTCTTCTCGTACCGCGCCACTCCCGCTTTCACAAACCCGCTCACCGGATTCGCCACCGGTGACAGGTCCGGCGGCGCACTTGCCGCTGGAGCTGCCGCTTGCTGCGCAAACGCACTGCCCGCCGCCATAAACACCGCCATCACCGCAACCAGCAAACTCACACGTGTTTTCATTTCCCCCTCCCGACAAAATCCGTTCGAAAGCATACTCCCTCTACACCTCTCCAACAAGCTTCACTCGCGCCCGGTCGCGCCCGGCCCCTTTCCAGTTCACCCCGCTCTCCTATCCGATTTCTTTGGAAACATTTTCGCCCCCGTCCCGTCTCTACCTATAGCTATCTATAGGAGCTCCGTGCTCAAGCCCAAAAACGACCTTCTCCAGGGCACCCTTGCCCTCCTGGTCCTCAAGACCCTCGCTCGCGGGCCCATGCACGGCTACGGCATCACTCTTCATATCCAGCAGGTTTCCGAAGACATCCTCCGCGTCGAGGAAGGCTCGCTCTACCCCGCCCTCCACCGCATGGAACAGGACGGCTGGGTCAGCGCCGAGTGGGGCATGTCGGAGAACAATCGCCGCGCTCGCTACTATCGTCTGACTGCCGCGGGCCGTAAGCAGCTCGCCGCGGAAGAACTCAACTGGCAACGCCTCACGCAAGCCGTCGCCCACGTACTCAAGTTCGCCTGAGCGGCACGAAAGGAAGGTGCACCGTGTCCTGGATCGCTCGCCTGCGAGGCATGTTACGAAGGGAACGCTTGGATCGTGACCTCGACGAAGAGCTGCGTTCGCACATCGAGATGCGCGCCGCCGATAACCTCGCCGCGGGCATGTCCCCCCAAGCCGCGCGCTACGAGGCGCAAAAACGCTTCGGCAACACCGCCCTGCTCAAGGAAGACACTCGCAACGCCGACATCGTTGGCTGGCTGGACGTGGCTGCTCGCGATTTCCGCTACGCGCTCCGCATGCTGCAGCGCAGCCCCGGCTTCACCGCCGTCGCCGTTCTCACTCTCGTTCTCGGCATCGGCGCGAACACCGCGATTTTTTCCGTCATCAACTCGGTTCTCCTTCGCCCGCTTCCGTATCACGATCCGGGCAGCCTGGTGATGGTCTGGGAAACCAATTCGCAGCACCCCAAGCCCCACAACACCGTGTCTCCGCCGAATTTCCTTGATTGGCAGACCCGCAACACAGTTTTTTCGGACATGGCTTACATCGCCGACGTGCGCAACAATCTAACCGGGATTGGCGACCCCGAGGAAGTCGTCGTCCAGGCCGTCTCCGCAAATTTCTTTTCCGTGCTCGAAGTCAATCTTCTCCTCGGCACTGGCTTCACCCCGGAAAACGGCCAAGCCGGTCACGACAACGTCGTCATTCTCAGTTACGGCCTTTGGAAAGATCGTTTCGCCGGCGAACCCGCTATTGTCGGCAAATCCATTCTCCTCAATGGGAAGCCCCGGACCGTCGTCGGCGTCGCGCCCCAAAATTTCAATTGGTTCATCAAGGACGGCTCCCTCACCGGCGCAAGGCCCCGCCTGTGGTCGCCCTTCGTGTTTCCGCAATCGTTTCACGATCACAAGCAAATTGGCCGCTTCCTGACCGTGGCCGCGCGCTTGAAGCCCGGCGTCACCGCTGCCCAGGCGCAGGCCGAAATGACCGCCATCGCCGCCCAGCTCGAACACGAGTATCCCGATTTTGACGGACACTGGGGAATCAACGTCGTCCCGCTGCGCCAGCAGATTTCCGGCGAACTCCGTCCTGCTCTGCTGATCTTGTTCGGCGCCGTGGCTTTCGTCCTGCTGATTGCCTGCGCGAATGTTTCCAGCCTGCTTCTCGCCCGCGCGGCTAGCCGCGAGCGTGAGATGGCCATTCGAACGGCCATCGGCGCCAGCCGCTGGCGCATCGCGCGTCAATTGTTAATGGAAAGTTTGCTGCTCGCCGTGATTGGCGGAGGAATCGGCGTCGCGCTCACCGTGCTTGGCACGAATGCCCTTCTCGCCGCGAGCCCGCATAATCTTCTCGACCTCCCCTCCGTTTCGATCGATCTGCGACTCCTGGCTTTTGCCGTTGCTGCCACCTTGTTGGCGGGCTTGCTCTTCGGCTTTCTTCCCTCCTACGTATCCGCGCATTCGCAAATCTCCCAAACGCTGAGAGAGGGCGGCCGCGGTTCGTCCTCCGGCAAACGCCGCCGCTTCGCGAGGAGCGCCTTCGTCGTCGCGCAATTGAGCCTTGCGCTCGTCCTTCTCGCCGGCTCCGGTTTGCTGATTCGCAGCTTTGTTCGCCTCGTCGGCGTCCATCCCGGCTTTGATACCGCTCATCTCTTGACCTTCAAGGTCTCCCTTTCGCAATCCAAGTACGCCTCGGACAAATTGTGCATGGCGTTTTTCCAGCAGTTGCTTGCCCGCATCGGTGCCGTTCCCGGAGTCCGCTCCGTCACCATGGAGAACTTTCCTCCCCTGACCGGCTTGGGCGCCGCCACCGGCGTCCACCTTCTCAGCCAGCCGCAGGTATCGCTGATGGATCTTCCCGTGGCGAACGTCCGCGTCGTCGGGCCTGAATATTTCTCCACGATGAGCATCCCTTTGCGTGCCGGACGTCTCTTCAATGAGCGGGAAATGGCGGAGGAAAAGCATGTCGCCATCATCAACCAGGCCTTCGCGGACAAATACTTGAACGGGGTCAATCCCCTCGGCCAGAAAGCCGTTATCTATATGAAGAGCCTTGCGGAGTCTGGGAATCAGCCGTCGGAAATCATCGGCGTGGTCGGTGATGTCCGCCAGATGGGGCTGGACGTCGCCGCCGAGCCTACCGTTTACTGGCCCATACCCGAGCTCGTCTATTCCGGAATGACGATTCTGGTGCGCACTTCCGGCGATCCCTTGTCCGTGGTTCCCGCCATCCACGCGGAGCTTCAACAACTGGACCGCGAACAGCCCATGGCCTCCATCGCCACCATGGAGCAGCTTCTCGCCGATTCGCTTTCCCGTGCCCGCTTTACCATGCTGCTTCTGGGAATTTTTGCCGCCGTCGCTCTGCTGCTCGCCGCCGTGGGCATCTACGGCCTGATCGCCTATAGCGTCACGCAGCGCACCCAGGAACTCGGCATTCGCATCGCCCTCGGCGCCCAGCGCCGCGATGTCCTCCGCCTCGTCCTCGGTCAGGGAACTCGTTTGACGCTGCTCGGCCTCGCACTGGGAATTGCCGCTGCCCTCGGGATCACGCGCCTCTTGGCCAGCCTTCTTTTCGGCATCAGCGCCACGGACCCGCTCACCTTCGCCGGGGTCGCCGCCTTGCTCGCGTTTGTCGCCCTGCTGGCCTGCTTCATCCCCGCCCGCCGCGCCACCCGCGTCGACCCCATCGTAGCCCTCCGCTACGAGTGACGGCCACCCTGTTTTGGTGGCACAGGCTTCAGCCTGTGCTCTTAGCTCTTGTACAGGCTTTAAGCTGCCATCTTTCTCTTTGCGCTTCTCTCTCTGCGCCCTCTGTGTCTCTGCGTTAAGCTGCTCTTTTCCTCCTCTTCTCCGCGCTCTCTGTGCTCCTGCCTCTGTGTTCTCTGTATTAAGTTTCTTCCTCCTGACCCGTTCCTCTCAACCCAGATTCTTCACTGTCTTCTCAATCAATCCCATCGTCCCCCCATACGGATCCCCCGGGCTGTCCCACTCCATCGAAAAATAACCCTTGTACCCATGCTTTTTCGCAATCCCAAACGTCCGCTCCAAATCCACGTGCGCGACTTTGTCCTTCCCGTCGCCCACTTCCGTTTCCTTCACGTGGGAAATGTTGTACGCGTGGCCGAACATCGCCTCAATTCCCCGGTACGCATACTCCTCTTCATACGCCGCCAGCGTGTTCGCGAAATCCGGCAGCACATGCAGCCACGCGCTGTTCACCTTCTCAATGACCTTTACCAGAAAGAACGGGTCCTCGCTGACGGGATTGTCGTTCTCTAGGTTGACCACCACGTTCTTCGCCGCCCCATATTCCGCCACGCGCTTCAGGCTCTCGACCGTCCGTTCCAGCTCCGGTTTCGCATCCTTCGCCCGTGGAAGGTTCGTCCGCACGCTCGGCGAACCGATCGCCACCGCCGCATCAATCCATTGCTTGCTGAAGGCCAACGCGCGTTCCCGCTCCGCGCTGTCCGCCGCATACGGGCTGTGCTCGCCGTCCACCGCCATGTTCACGATCGCCCCGTCCGCCTTCGCCACCGCCGCGCGCAACTCTTCGAGATACGCCTTGTCCAGCGAACGGAAATGCTCGCTCCACGGCTCGATCTTCTTGATGTTGAATTTCGCCCCGACGTGCGCCGCGAACTCCTTCAACTCCATCTTCCCGCCGCCGCCCCTATTATCCTCGCGCCCATAGATGAAATCCCGGAACGGATACGACGCAATCGCAATCCGCTCCCGCGCCGCAGCCGGAAACTGCATCGCCGGGGAGGCTGCGTGGAACTGCAACGCCGTCCCCAACCCCGAATCCACCGCAAAAATATCCTTCAGCCCCGGCCATACTCCCGCGCAAGCCAGCGCCCCTGCTGCCCTGCCGCTGGCCTCCGCCAAGAACCGCCTTCGTGTTGTGCGTGGATTCTTCGCCAAAACCGCGCCAGTCTAGCAGACTCACCCATCACCCGCCATCCACGCAGTTGTTTGCTCACCAATTTACCCGCTTCCGGTCATACGCAGGGCCGTGGTAGCCTGAACACACCCACCCACAGTTTCCAGCCCAAATCTCCTGGCGTCGTATCTTGTAAATTGTTTATTTTCTGTTGTCTAGTGGCTGTGCCACTTCCGGAAGTCCGGATGCATCCTACGGGAAGGAGGTCAACACGTGGGGCTATACGGCAAAAGAAATTCCCGCCGTCCACGAAGAAAGGAGACTTTGGCGATGTCCGCCAGAAGATTCTTGCGGAAGCTCGTTATGGGCTTTCTGCGCCTCACCGCTGTGCTGCTTGTGAGCGCGGCCTGCGGATATATTGGCGGTCGCCTCTGGCCTTTGGACTTGGATGCACCCCGCTACCCCGCCTTTCCCGCGCCCAGGATCCAGGGCAGTCGGTTAGTCGTGCCGTTTTCGCCCGGCGTAGCCTCAGCGGAAGTCGCCGCCTTCAATGACCAGCTCGAGGCCTTCCTGCATTTTGAATACTTGCGCGGCCGGGAAGCCCGCAGCGGCAACGACACTTCGCACATTCTGTTGACAGCTTTCGATACCCCCAAGGGACCCTCTTACAAGATCTTCATCGTCGGCGACAACGATCTGCTCACCGCCGTCCCGCGCCTCGCGGAACTCGAAGGCTGCAACCTGATCGCCCACTACGAGCTGAATACCTGGACGGAGAAGGATTTTGCCTACTACCGGCAGCAAAGCCACATGTTCGACGTTGCGTATGGCGTTCCCACGGAGCAGAAGCTGGAATCCCTCAGTTCTTTTCAACTTCTCCCCGCCCTGGCAAGGTTTCTCGTCTTCAAATCGCAAACCGACAACCGCGTGCTCGACCGAAGCGATGCCGCTCCCCGCCCTCTTACGAAGGAACAGGCCACACAGCTCGCCTCCGACATTCTCGCCGTCGCGGATTTCTACGCGCTCCCGCTCGACTATTTCCTCGGTGTCGGCGCCATGGAGAACGATTACATGGACATTGACGGCGACCTCACTCATGCCGTCTGGAAGAAGCGCGCCCAGCGGGACGACATTATTCTCCGGCGTGGCCGTAAGCGCGTCATGGTCAGCAACTACGCCATCGGCACTTGGCAAATCACGCGCGAAACGCTCCGTGCCGCCCACCAGCTTTATCTGAAGGACAAACGGGACTATACCAGGCTGCCCGCTCGTCTGCGTCCTCCGCGCGAGCTAAACCTGAATTCCGTGGATGATGCTGTGCTCACCACCTACGCCGGCCTGCTGCTCCGCGGTCTTCTCGATCATTTCGGCGGCGACGTCGAAAAAGCCACCGGCGCCTACAACGGTGGCGTCAAGGCTCCCAACCCCGCCTACGCCTCCGGCGTGAAAGGCGTCGCTCAATACGCCCGCCGCGTTCTCGAGCATGCCACCGCTCTGGATGACCTGGCGGGCAGTGCGAAGAATTCTGCCATCGCCCCGTCCCTCGCACTCAGTACCGATAACAGTCCCGCGCCCGGCACGCCCACTCCATCTGAGGCGATTGCCCCGCAGGAAAAACCTCCCTATCGCCGCGCCGACGACTGAATCCTTCCCCGCGCGTCGGCCCGTTACACTGCCCAGTTCTGCACCTTCAATCCGCGCACGCGCCGGAACCCTCTCTCGTTGTTTGTCACCAGCGTTAGGCTTGCCGCCTTGGCATGCGCCGCAATCCACAAATCGTTGTTCCCGATCATTTCTCCCTTGCGTTCCAGCTCCGCTCGAATCGTTCCATACGATTCTGCCGCTGTCTCCGGCAAACCCTGCACGGGAAGCACCTGCGCCAGTTCTCGCAACAGCTCCAGCGCTGTCCCGCGCTGCGCGCTCTTCTCCGCCTCGTACACCAATTCGCCAAACGTAATCACCGAAAGAACCGCCTCTCCCGGCCGAAGCGTTCGGAACCGCCGCAACACCTCCTCCGGTTTCTTTCGCCGGATATAAATGCAGATGTTGGTATCCAGCAGGTAGCGCGCTTCCATCACAGCCCCTTGCGCTTCTGCGGCTTATCCTTCTCCCGCCCAGGAAGCTTCAAGTCCTCGGGCAGTCCCGCCAGCAGGTCGAAAGCGCGCGCCAGGTTTCCGCGCTTTTCCCGCAGGACGATTTCATCCCCTCTGCGTGAGATCTCTAGCTCCTTGGTCTTGACGCGAAACTGCTTCGGCAGCCGCACCGCTTGGCTGTTCCCCGATTTGAATACCTTGGCCGTCGCCATCGTCAACCTCCACCCAATGTATATACGCAAAGTATACACAAGTTCGGGTCAGGAAGCGGCATCTTTCGGTTTTGTAGTGGCGGCCTTCTGAGGCTTGCGCCTTTAGGACCCTCACCTCTTCGCAAACAAAACACAGTAACTATTCTCCGGCCAGTCGTTCACTATTTTTTCCACCTGCAACCCCGCGGTACTCAGTTCCTCAATCACAATCTTTTGCGGGATGCCGTGCCCTCCTCGGTTGCTCGGAACTCCTTCCACCGGATCCAGCCCCGCTCGCGGCGCAAAATCAATAATCGCCAGCCGCCCTCCGGGTTTCAAGGACCGCACTAGGTTGGCGTCGAACTCCACCGGCTTGGTCAGATGATGGTAGACGCGCCTTAGAAAAATCGCGTCGCAACACCCTGTCGGCAGATTCGTGTCCGCTTCTTTGCTCTCCACTACGATGACGTTTCCCAGTTTGCGTTTCGCCACCTCGCTCCTCAACTCCGCAAGCTTTTTTGCATCGATCTCAGTCGCGTATACTTTTCCCGATGCGCCTACGCGTTCCACCGCCGCAAACGTGTACTCCCCGTCGCCAGCGCCAATATCAGCCGCTAACGCCCCCAGCTTCCATTCCATCAAAGCCGCCAACCGCTTGATCTCCTCCACCGCGTTTCCGTGAGCCTGCCCTGCGAACACAGCGGCCGTGCATGCAAGACCCAGCAGCAGTAAGTTTTTTCTTTTCATCACAGTAGTGGCCCCCTTCAACAACACACCAATCTTGCTCAATGCATTTGGACGGCTCTAGCATCAACAAGTTGTCTCCACCGGAACCGTTAACCCCGCCTCCGTTGCCGTCCGACTTCCAATTCTCTCGATTCCCTGCAAATGACTTAACCAATCCCCAATCTCTTGCTATCCTTTCGCGTGTTTGTTCACACTGAGCCTCGAAGTGCCAATCAAAATCTTCGCCGACCGTCCCCTTTAGGCTCTTACGAAAACTGCAGGGTGTCGATCAACAATTCCCATTTTGGGATTTACCCCTCGATACCCTCCACCATCCCCGTTCTTTCTTTTCATGCACTTATGAATTGCCCCTCTTCCTCATAAAAAACAGACTCTTTATTTTCATGCGCTTACGAATTGCCCTTTTCGCAAGTCCTTTCTTTTGACATTCATGCATCGGATGGCGGGGTGTACCCCCCTCCCAGCCTTCCGACGTTCAAATCGTCATACGAACCCCGATCCCCTCCGTTTCGCGGGTCTCGGAACACGGATCAGGAAACACGGCCCACGTGCTTCGCGGAAGGCCCCCTCTTCCACTAGTGACGAGTCACAAGCCACCAGTCACGTTAATGCCGTGCCCCGCGCGTATAATGTCGGCTCCCCATCAAGGAGACGCCTCCCAATGAACTATCGCCGCTTCGGCCGCACCGGATGGAACGTCAGCGAAATTGGCTACGGCATGTGGGGCATGGGCGGCTGGACCGGCTCCGACGACGCCGAATCGCTCGCGGCCCTTCAGCGGGCCGTGGATCTCGGCTGCAATTTTTTCGATACCGCCTGGGCCTACGGCGACGGCCACAGCGAGCAGCTTCTCGGAAAAATCCTGCGCGCCAATAAAAATAATCCCGCCGCCGGCGGACCCGACAAAAAACTTTACGTCGCCACGAAAGTTCCGCCGAAAAACCGGCACTGGCCCGCGCGCCCGGAATATTCTCTAGACGATTCCTATCCGCCGGACCACATCTTCGAGTACGTGGACGAGAGCCTCAAAAATATCGGCGTTGAAACGCTCGACCTCATCCAGCTGCACACCTGGGATGACAGTTGGCTCAAGGATGACCGAGTGGCGCGCGCCGCCGAAAAACTTCGCAGCAGCGGAAAAATCCGCGCCTTCGGCCTCAGCCTCAACCGCTGGGAACCCGCCAACGGCATTCGCGCCGTGCGCGCCGGCTTCGTTGACGCCGTCCAGGTCATCTACAATATTTTCGACCAGAATCCCGAGGACGAACTTTTCCCCGCCTGCCGCGAAAAAAATGTCGCCGTCATCGCCCGCGTCCCCTTCGACGAAGGCTCTCTCACCGGCACGCTCACGCTCGATAGCAAATGGCCTGCGAATGATTGGCGCAGTACCTATTTCGTTCCCGAAAATCTCAGAGCCAGCGTCACCCGCGCCGACGCCCTCAAACCTCTCGTCCCCGCCGGAATGACCATGCCCGAACTAGCGCTGCGCTTCATCCTCAACAATCCCGACGTCAGCACCATCATTCCCGGCATGCGCAAACTCCGCAATGTCGAATCCAATCTCGCCGCCAGCGACAAGGGCCCCTTGCCCGCGCCACTCCACGCCCAATTGCGCAAACACCGCTGGGACCGCACTCCCACGAAGTGGAGCCAATAGGATGGATATGTCTCGGGGAAAAACTACGCGGTTTGCTTCAGCGCACGCTCGACAAGAGTCAAGCAACGCTCGGCTTGCTCGCTCAGCAACTCCTCGCGATCGTTGCGCTCGCGCTGCATGCTGTGAAGTTCGTCCGCAATCGCCAGCGCCGTCAGCACCGCAACTTTTTGCGTGTCCACGGTTTTCGTCGCGTCCGCGATCGCCTGCATTTTTTCGTCGACGTATTTCGCGAGTCTCTGCACGTACTTCGCATCCAGCTCTCCCTGGATGGAGTACACTTGCCCGAAAATCTCAACTTTTATCGGCCCGCTCATGGAGTCTCCGCGCGTCCTTATCGGCACAATACCACATTCGCTCCCGGAATAAATCCCGCCCGTCCGCGTGCGCCTCTCGTGCGTGCGAAGTCCCATTTACATTTTTCGCGCCCTTCGGTACTGTGTGAAATCCAGCCTGTCGGTTTCCCCAGCCCGCGCAATGCGAATTCATCTGCTCACACAAGGAGCGCCTCATGGCCACCAAGGCTCGTTCTAGGAAATCCGCCGCTGCGTTGCAACACCCTATCCGGGTCGTGCCACTCCATCTGCCGTCTTCACCGTTTTTGGGGGCGCGGAATGGAAACAAGCAGAGCAGAGCGCGCTGGTCACGAACATGAATCTGTTCTTCGACTACATTCTCACGAGCGCACTGATGGATCAGCTCGGGGAATACAGCGTCCCTGGGAAAAATATCGGCCACGGCAAACGCACGGGCACCGCGACGCTCACTTCACCAGCTCCAAACTCTTCCGTGCAAGACAGCGCGATTCAACAGATGTTGCAGCAGGAAATCGCCGCCAAGAATCTTCCGGCGCCTTCTCCCAATTCACTCTATTTTTTCTTTCTACCACCCGGCGTGCAAGTTGTGCTGGGCGGCAGCGCTTCCTGCCGGGAGTTCTGCGGCTATCACGACTCCACCAGCGGCAACATTTTCTATGCGGTCATGCCTTACCCCGGATGTTCCGGGTGCACCGGCGGCCTCAGCGTCATTGACGCGCTCACTTCCACCACGTCGCACGAACTTTGCGAAGCCATCACCGATCCGGTGCCCGGCCAGGGATGGTACGACGACAGCAATGGTGAGATAGGCGACATTTGCGCGTGGAAAACACGGACGCTCGGCGGTTACACGATTCAACTGGAATGGTCGAACAAGGCGGGGTCGTGCGTGTGATGTGCGAATCTTTTTTTATTGCGCGCGGAGCTGCGTGCCGAGATTTTTCTCGAGGGCGAAAATAATCTTCGCAGACGCGTCGCTGATCTGCGCATCGGTCAGCGTCGCTTCGCGGCTCTGAAAAGTCACGCGCACTAGCAGCGAATATTTTCCGGCGGGAACGTTTTTCCCGCGAAAAAGATCGGCTGCTTCGATGCTGGAAATTTCAGAAATGAGGAGCGATCGGATCGCATTCACAACATCGGAAAAATGCGTGCCATC
>WNFD01000095.1_pt1 | contig 73597 bp, 63 predicted proteins | sample 5400491 | NCBI WGS metagenome assembly WNFD01 (sample SAMN13153343, study PRJNA577476) | soil metagenome | isolation source: 120 cm saprolite under Douglas fir tree site 2 hole 2 replicate 2 | place: USA:California | collected 2015-04-18 | reverse complement strand
CCATTCCGCCAAATTATCCGGTCGTGGGCCATGACGCCTTTCGAACCGCCACGGGCGTTCACGCCGCCGCGCTGGTGAAGGCGTTTCGAAAGAACGACACGGCGCTGGCCAACGCCGTTTACAGCGGCGTGCCTGCGCATCTTTTCGGCCTCGACCAAGTGATCGAGATCGGCCCCATGAGCGGAAAATCCAATGTCCTCTTCTGGCTGGAAAAGCACGGCATTCCCGCGGATGATTCCGTGGTGAATCGCATCTTCGACGCCGCGAAGCAATCCGCTCGCGTCCTTACAGACGCGGAAGTTTTTGCCCTGTGCAGCGAGGCCGCACGACATTGAGCCGAAAGCCACCGCGCAACCTTTCGGTGAAAGGTGCGCTCGTTTGCGTTATTCTTCTGGCTATGCCGGTTCGCTCCCTCGCCGCCCCTCATTCTTCCCGCCGGGCCCAAACCTCGCCGCTTCCTGCAAATCCGCAAGTTCGCGCCGCTCTCGATTGGCTTGCGACGAATATTTCCTGGGTCAACGACCTGCAGGCGCGTCTAACAGGAATTCCCGCACCGCCTTTTCAGGAAGCGGCGCGCGCCGCTGCCGTCAAGCCGTTGCTCGCGGAAGCAGGGCTTTCCGTCGAAATCGATAAGGCCGGCAACGTGATCGGCGAACTGCACGGCACCAACGAAAAGGAAATCATCATCGTCGCGGCGCATCTGGATACCGTTTTTCCCGCCGGCACGGACGTGAAAGTTCGTCGCGATGGCACGCGCATGAGCGCGCCCGGAATCTCCGACAATGGCGCCGGACTGGCGGCGCTTCTGGCGCTGGCGCGCGCGGTGCACTCCGCACATCTAAAACCGCAACGCACGATTCTTTTTGTTGCTGACGTTGGCGAAGAAGGCGAAGGCAATCTCCGCGGAATGCGCGCCCTGGTCGAAGCCTATCGCTCCAAACTCAAAGCAGTCGTGGTTCTCGACGGCTCCGGCACCGACCACGTCACCACGAAAGCGCTGGCTTCGCGCCGGCTCGAAGCGCTTATCACCGGCCCGGGCGGCCACAGTTGGTCGGATTTCGGCATGCCCAATCCGATCAACGCGCTGGTCCGCGGTTCCGTGCGCTTCATCAACACGAAAGTTCCCGTCACGCCGCGCACAACGTTTAACATCGGTGAGATCGAAGGCGGCACGTCCGTGAATTCTGTTCCTCACGAAGCGCGCCTCAAGGTGGACATTCGCTCCGAGAGCGAAGACGAGCTCGTGCGCCTCGAGGCCGCGCTGCGCGAATGCATGGCCGCGGGCGCTCGCGACGAAATGGAATCCGCGCGCGACCGCTCCAAAGGCAAGCTGGAATGGAAGGTGGAGCTCCTCGGGAGCCGCCCTGGCGGGGAACTGAACGCGGATTCGGCGTTGCTGGCTGCGCTGCACGCCGCCGATGAATTTGTCGGCAACCAATCGCGCGTCGAGCGCTCTTCCACCGATGCAAACATTCCGTTGTCCCTGGGCATCGATGCCATTGCCATTGGCGCCGGGGGCAATGGCGGCGGCGCCCATTCGTTGCAGGAATGGTACGATTCCGCGGGCCGGGAATCGGGCTTGAAGCGTGCGCTCCTTACGCTGGTTGGAATTTCCGGAATCGCGGAGGAAAAATCGCGTTGAACACGAAGGCCAGTCGCTCTCTTGCTCTCAGCGGGGTGATTGCGCTAGCCGTGCTTGCCATCGCAGCGGGATTCCACGCGGTGGCCCGCCCGCAGCAACGCGGCTCGCACACGGTCTATTACGTTCACGGCCGCATTTATACCAATGATCCAGCGCATCCCTGGGCCGAAGCCATAGCCGTCGCCGACGGGAAGATCAGCTGCATCGGAAATTTGGACCATGTGCTGCTCGATTGCGGCGGCGGCCAGGAAGGCGTGGAGACGGTTCAGCTCCGTGGCCAGTTTGTGATGCCTGGCTTCAACGACGCTCACGTGCATCTTGGCGGCGCCGCTGCGGACCTTCTCGCCGCACCGTTGACGGGAGTGCCTTCCGCGGAAGAGATGCAGAAGCGCGTTGCCGATGCCGTTGCCCGGCATAAAGCAGGCGAGTGGATCACCGGCGGCGGTTGGGACCACACTCTTTGGGCCGAAAAAAGATTTCCGAATCGCCAGCAGCTGGACGCCGTCTCACCCAAGAATCCCGTCATCCTCACGCACATCTCGGGTCACGTCGCTGTCGCCAATTCGCTGGCGCTCAAGAGCGCGGAAATTGATAAGAACACGCCCAATCCGCCGGGCGGCGAAATCGAACATGACGCCCTTGGCGAGCCCACGGGCATGTTGAAAGAGTACGCGGCGATGTCTCTCGTCACGGTGAGGATTCCCGATCCACCCATCGAGCTGCGTCGCAAAGGGATCGAGATGGTGCTCGAGAATCTGGCGAAGAATGGCGTCACCTCCGTCCAGGATTTTTCCGATTGGGAAGACTTCAAGGTTTTCAAGCAGCTCAAAGACGATGGGAAGCTTACCGTGCGAATCACCGAATGGCTGCCGTTCAATTTGCCGCTCAACGATCTGCAGAATATGCGCGCGCAGGGTGGCACCACGGACCCTTGGGTGAAGACCGGCGCGCTGAAAGCCTTCACCGATGGCGCGATGGGTTCACGCACCGCCGCCATGCTGGAGCCGTACTCCGACGATCCCTCCACGAGCGGAATCCTGACCAACGATCCCGTCAAGCTGCGGGAAATGGCGATCGCTCGAGATAAGGCCGGTTTTCAGCTCGCGTTTCACGCGATTGGCGATCGCGCGAACCGCGTCGCCCTCGATGTGTTCGAAGCCGTCGCCAAAGCCAACGGCCCGCGCGACCGTCGCGACCGCATCGAGCACGCGCAGCTTGTTGCGCCCGAGGATTTTGCGCGCTTCGCGAAGCTCAACGTCATCGCTTCGATGCAGCCTTCGCATCAGACCACCGACATGCGCTGGGCCGAGGATCGCGTCGGGCGGGAGCGCATCAAGGGCGCGTACGCCTGGGCCAGCATGCGCAAGAACGGTGTGCGCCTGGCGTTTGGCACGGACTACGACGTCGAGCCCATCAGCCCCTTCCGCGGCCTCTATGCCTGCGTCACGCGCGAACGTCCTGAGGGTGGCCCAAGGAACGGCTGGGAGCCACAGGAGAAAATATCGCTTGAGGATTGCCTTCGTGCTTACACTTCGGGCTCGGCCTACGCGCAGTTCGAAGAAGGGAAGAAGGGTGAGTTGAAAGCCGGCGAATACGCCGACTTCATCATTCTTTCGAACGATCTCACCAAGATTCCGCCTGCGCAATACACGAAAACCCAGGTGCTCCGCACCGTCGTCGCCGGCCGCACGGTCTACCTGGATCACTGATCTAAGCGACAGATTCGGCGCTGCCCCATTTTCCCATCCCGTGGACCCTGCTAACGCGGCTGCATCGCGCCTGTCAGGCGCAAGAAGTTCGAGGGCAGGGCCAATTGTTATTGGAATTGGCGGATCACCTTTGGCTCCAATTCGCTTGGAGACCTTTCTGCGTGTTAAGCGCCCTCCTCGTGAGCCATTATTCCTGGAAAAGTCTCCAGGCGAGGCTGCGGACGCACATGGGAGAGGGTGTTGGCCCGGCGAATATTGAGGGCGATTTATATAACTCTTAGGTAGAAGTAATATTGGCTTGACAAAACCACACCCCAGGACTATAAAGCCCTCAAATTTCCCTTAGGTTGCCCCCGGAGATATCCAATTCAGAGTGGAAGGGGAGTGTCATGTCTAAGATTCTGCGGATGAATAGTGTGGTGGGTGTTCTTCTGGTGTGCGCGCTGGCATGGACGATGATGCCGGCAGCGTTTGCACAGGAAACCACGGCAGGGATTCAGGGTTACGTGAAGGACCCGAGCGGGGCGGTTATCGCAGGCGCAACCGTAGAAGTCTCGAGCCTGGCCCTGATTGGCGAGAAGAAGATCCAAACCGATCACGCTGGTTTCTATCGATTTGTTAATTTACCTTCAGGCATTTACACGCTGACGGTAACAGTACCTGGATTCCGTACCTACAAGGCGACCGGCATTGGCCTTGATGTGGGGCGCCTGCCCAACGTGGATGTATCGATGGAACTCGGCGTCGCTACGGAAGTCGTGGAGGTTTCCACGGGAGCCCCCCTCGTTGATACGTCGACCAGCAAGGCCGCTGTCAGTATTTCTGAGGAGCTCATTAAGGACGTGCCCAAGACCCGTCAATTCTTCAGCCTGGTGGTCTTCGCGCCGGGCGCTCGCCAGGAACCGCTGCAGTCCAGCAACCGCGGCAACAACGGGTTCCAGATTGATGGCGCCAGCGACGGCGAGAACACTTACTTGGTTGAAGGCATGGACACTACGGACGTGCAGAGTGGCGGCGTCGGCCAAGTGGGCCAGAGCTACAACATGGATTTCGTTGAGGAAGTTCAGATCAAATCGAGCGGTTTTGAAGCCGAGTACGGTGGCGCGACGGGCGGCGTGATCAATCTGATCCAAAAGCGCGGCGGCGACTCGTGGCACGGAAGTCTTTTCTATTACTACCGGGGCAATCAGATCACGGCCAGCGATCACCCCTACCTGCGCCTAGACCCCGGCAGCGTAGCCAACTACAAGACGACCCCGACGGCTGCGCAGCCCGCCATCCTCATGGGTCAGACGCCGGAATACTATCAGCCGCGGCAGGACAAGTGGCGAACCGTCGAGGCCGGGTTTACCGCGGGTGGAGATTTGATCAAGAGTCGCCTTTGGTTGTTTACTGGCTTTGACCCGCAACTGTACCGGCAGCACCGCACGGTGGTGTTTGCCAACCAGGCTATACCGGCAAACAACGGGGCGCGAACTTTCAATACGACTGATGATATTTATAACTGGCAGACGAGGATTGACGGCAGCCTGACCAAAAAGTTGCACCTGTTTGGTTCGTGGATCTATGCGTATCGGAGGAACGTCGGCATTGACGTGCCACTCCAGGACAGCCCCTTCGGCCAGTCCAATAACTCCAGTGCGACCGACCCGACCACGTTTCGTCAGGACCGCGGCGTGGTGCGGCCCGACTCGGTATGGACATTCGGGGGCGACTGGACGGTCAATTCCCGGCTGATCGTGGCCGCCCGCTACGGATATTGGTTTTACAACGTTCGCGACATCGGATTGCCCAGTGGCACTAAGTATGTGTACCAGAATACTGCAGTTGGCGTTACGTCGCTAAGTGGCCAGCCTATACCCGCTGCCTACGCGAACCCGGATGGGTTCACCAATATTGGAACGAACTATAAAACCATCTACGACGCTTACAAGCGCAAATCGGTGAGCGCTGACGTAAGCTGGTTCAGGTCGTTCTTGGGCCAGCATAGCTTCAAATTCGGATACGCCCAGAACAAGCTGGCAAATGATCTGAATCAGGGCTATGACTCGTCGCTAACGCTGCTGTATTACGGCCAGCCATACACGCCGAACGGCCCGGTGGGAACTGCCAGCTGCAACGCGCTTTTGCCGCAGCCGTGTCAGGGTCAGTGGGGCTATTACACGGTGCAGGATTTTTCGCGCTTTGGCCATGCCTCCGGTAACAACTACAGCATTTACGGGCAGGATTCCTGGACACTGGGCCGCGGTGTAACTCTCAACGTTGGCGTACGTTTCGATAAGGAATACTTACCAGCCTACACGCAGGGCGCGGGCCAGGTCGATTTCGGTTTCACTGACAAGATCGCTCCGCGGCTTGGCGCGGCTTGGGACGTACTGCACAACGGCAAGTGGAAGCTCTACGGGAGCTACGGCAAGTTCTTCGACATCATGAAGTTCTCTCTGCCGCGTGGCTCCTTTGGTGGCGACTACTGGCACGATTGCAATTACACACTTGATAACCCCAATTACAATCTGATCGTGCCGGCGCGTAAGGGCGATCACTACTGCAACAACGGCGCCGGTGGAACAGCGCCCGGCACGCTCTTGGAAGAATTCAACTGGCGCGCCGTGATCATCGATCCGAGCAACCCTGGTGTCGATCCCAACATCAAGCCCATGCAGCAACACGAATTCGTGGTGGGTTCTGATTATGCGTTGAGTTCGGCAGTGGGTATCGAAGTTCGTTATGTGCGCAAGCGGCTGGACTATGCGATCGAGGACAATGGCGTGGACATCGCCGGTGCGGAGGTGTACTTTATCGGTAACCCCGGCTATGGGATCGTTCGTGATCTGCTCCAAAAGCCGGTGAAGGATTCCACATCCATCCCGTTCGTTACCTACCCGGCGCAGTGCCCCACCTGCCCGTTCGAACCGCGCGCTGAGCGCCGCTATGACGGCCTGGAAGTGCGAGTCAACAAGCGGTATGGCCGCAACTGGTTTGGTCAAGTGTCGTACACTTATAGCAAGTTGTACGGCAATTATCCCGGCCTGACCAGCACCTTCTTAACAGACGCCGGCGGCGCGAACAACCTGGTTGGTGGTGGCGGCGGGCGTCACGATCCCAATAACAACCGCTCCTTCGACTTGCCCCATATGCAGTTTACTGCCCACGGCAAGCCATTTGACGGGCCGCTGCCGACCGATCGTCCGCATACCTTAGCGATGATCGGCTCCTACCACCTGAAGTGGCTAGCGGGTGAAAGCACGCTCGGCCTCAGCCAAGTGGTCTTCTCCGGCTCGCCGCTCAGCACAGCTTGGCCGGCGATCAGCACGAGTTCTGCTGTCCAGTTTGTCGAGGACCAGGGGAACTTCGTAAAGATACACCGCGATCCCACAACCGGCGCATTCGTCTCCGACGGCGTTATCCAAGGATATCGCACCCCGATGTTCACGCAGACCAACGCTCAGTTTGGGCATGATTTCAAAGTCAGCAAGAACAATGAGAAACTGAAGCTCGGTTTCACGTTCAACGTGCTGAATTTGCTGAATCAACACAACAAAATGGCGGTTGTGGAAAACCCGTTCGGCAAGCGCAGTGACCACACTCAGCCCTATGATGCCGCGGGTGACGTTGACTGGTTGGCCTTAACCAAGACTGGATGGGACTACATCGCTTCCGCCAACGGCGGGCTCGGCAACTCGCGGCACACCGTCAGCAACCTGTATGGACTGCCATCGCTGTTCCAGCAGTCCAGGGCAGCTTACGTGGGGATACAATTCACGTTCTAAGTGTAAAGTCAAAGTGAAAGACCCTTGGGCCGGCTAAAAAGTCGGCCCTTTTGTCTTGAAACTTGGCGTCCGGGCGTCGCGGAGTCCGATTCGGGGTATCATCGTCAAGCGTGAAGGGTGTCTCCATCCCCTCGCCTGCTCCCCCCGGGAGGGACTTTCAAAAGTGCGGAAGTTTGTTCTTCTCGCTCTCCTTCTCGCCCTGTCGGTTCTGGCCGCCTGTGGCACCTGTCTGGCCCAAGGTTTGAATCGGCCCCGTCCTGTCCGGCTCCGTGTCATCGTCTCCTATCAAGGCGGCCAAACGAAAGTTAACCACGCAACCGTGGAACTAATGGACGCGGTCGGCGGCAGTTCCGCCTTGGACAAGCAGATCACGGATCAGGACGGCCGAGTCGAATTCAATACCATTACTGGGGAGCATCGCATTCGCATCACGGGCGATGACATTCACCCCTATGAAGGAGACTTCGAGATCGTTCCCACAGAGACCTACCACATCGAGAATGTCGGTGTCCGGCGCAAGCCGGAGGGAAAGGCAACCAGCGCAGAAGCAATGAATACTGTCCCGGCCATTCGCCTGAAGATTCCTGACAATGCGCGCAAGGAGTTCGAGAAAGGGGGCAAGGCCATGGAAGAGAAAAGTTGGGACGAGAGCCGGAAGCATTTCCAGGCTGCCGTGGACTTGTATCCCGACTACGACCTCGCCTACAACGGCTTGGGGATTGCTTGCTCGCAGTTGAACGACATACCGGCCGCCCGCCAAGCTTTTGTCAAAGCCACCGAGCTGAACGACAAGTTCGCGGGAGCGCAGCGCAACCTGGCACGCATCCTTCTGTCCGAGCACAATTATAATGAAGTTGCATCACTGCTGAACCGCTCCTTGAAAGTCGAGCCGATGAATGCGTGGGCGTTGACGAACGCTGCCTATGCCGAATTGCAGCTTCACAGGTTTAAGGAGGCTACTGAGCATGCGCTACGGGTGCATGGCTTGCAGCATGACGGTTCGGCAAATGCGCACGTCATCGCCGGTTATGCGCTGGAGGCCTTGGGGCAGCAGCAGGAAGCGGCCGAGCAGTGGAGGCTCTATCTTAAAGAGGATCCCAAGGGTCCCAATGCCAAGCGCGCCCAGGAAGCCGTGGCACGACTGACCAAATCTCCGCAACCCTGACCTGTCCTCTTGCAAAGCCCATCCCGCGCAGTTGTCAGTCTTCTCTGAAGCCAATACACTGCAAGCTCTCGATCCCCAGAAAGGATGAACGGGCCCATAAACAAACGATTGCGCGGATCTGTCGCTCGCCTTCGTAAAATTAGTTTAATGGCCGTTCGTGTAGTACTTCACGTCAACCTTGTCGAACATGGTGGCGGTGGCGGCGTGCGTTTTCTCGTAGGCGTCGATCGCCGCGGCGTGCTGCAGGCTCGTGCCGATGTCGTCGAGCCCTTTGAGCAAAACTTCCTTGCGGGACGGCGCGATTTCGAATTTGAACATCAGGCCGTGTTTGTCCGCGATGGTCTGATTCGGCAGATTCACCGTAAGTGAATAGCCTTCTTCTTTTTCCGCGCGCTGGAAGAGCTCTTCGACTTGTTCCTCGGGAAGCGTGGCGGGAAGGATGCCGTTCTTGAAGCAGTTGTTGTAAAAAATGTCGGCGTAGCTCGGCGCGATGATCACACGGAACCCGTAATCTTTCACACCCCACGGAGCGTGTTCGCGGCTGGAGCCGCAGCCAAAGTTTGCGCGCGTAAGCAGAACCGATGCGCCTTTGTAGCGAGGGAAATTCAGGACGAATTCGGGATTTGGTTTTTCGCCGGGCAGATAACGCCAGTCGTAAAAGAGGATGCGGCCAAAGCCTTCGCGCGTGAGCGCCTTTAGAAATTGCTTGGGCACCATCTGGTCTGTGTCCACGTTGACGCGGTCGAGCGGCATGACCATGCCGGTGTGAGTATTGAACGGTTGCATGTGATTCAGTCTCCCAAAACTTGAAAGTTCTCAATTTCGCCAAACGCCGTCCAATAAGCGGCTCCCTTTTCTCGTTTTTTATCGGAGCGGTTCGTGGAAATCAAGATGTAAGTAATGCCGCAGCAAGGCTCGAGCTTGGCACAAACGGTCAATTCATGTACACGGATTTCAAGCAGCTCTCCGCTCGCAAGCTCGAGGCGCATCTTCTTGCCGACGTGATCCGGATTCAAACCGTGCGTGTCCACAGGCATGGTCAATCCAGGCTACTCGACGGAGGAAACGTCGTCGAGGGAACGCACATCCACAAAATGGCCGGCGATGGCGGCAGCCGCGGCCATGACCGGGCTGACCAGATGCGTGCGGCTGTCTTTACCCTGGCGGCCTTCGAAATTGCGATTCGACGTGCTGGCGCTGCGTTCGTGCGGCGGCAGGACATCCGCGTTCATGCCGATGCACATGCTGCAACCGGCATCGCGCCACTCGAAACCGGCGGCGGTGAAAATCTTGTCGAGGCCTTCTTTTTCGGCTTGGGTCTTGATGCCGCGCGAGCCGGGAACGATGAGCGCCTGTTTAATGGTCTTGGCAATGTGCTTGCCTTCGACAAAATGCGCGGCGGCGCGGAGATCATCGAGGCGCGAATTGGTGCACGAGCCGATGAACACGCGGTCCACGGGAATATCCACGATGGGTGTGCCGGCCTTGAGGCCCATGTACTTGAGCGCGCTCTCGGTGGCTTTCTGATCGTTGAGATCTTGGAAGTCGTGGGGATCGGGCACGCTCGAAGTGACGCTGGTGACCATGCCAGGATTTGTGCCCCAGGTGACTTGCGGCGCAATCTGTTCTGCGTGGAGCTCGACGGTCATGTCAAATTTCGCGCCTTCGTCGGTGGTCAGTTCCTTCCAGCGCTCGACGGCTTCCTGAAGTGCTTTCCCTCGCGGCACAAACGGGCGGCCTTCGAGATACGCGAAAGTCGTCTCATCGGGGGCGACCATTCCGGCGCGTGCACCGCCTTCGATGGTCATATTGCAGACGGTCATGCGGCCGTCCATCGAAAGAGAACGAATCGCCTCGCCGCCGTACTCCGCAACGTGGCTGGTGCCACCACTGATGCCCATCTTTCCGATAATGGCGAGAATGAGGTCCTTGGCGGTAACGCCCTTGGGACGCTTGCCGTGAACGAGAATGTGGAGAGTCTTGCTCCGCGACTGCACCAGGCATTGCGTAGCGAGCACGTGCTCCACTTCGCTGGTGCCGATGCCGAACGCAAGCGTGCCAAACGCACCGTGCGTCGAAGTATGGCTATCGCCGCAAACAATGGTTTGACCAGGCTGCGTGATGCCGAGTTCCGGGCCGATGATGTGCACGATGCCTTGATTCTTGCTATTCATGTCGAAGAGTCGGACGCCGGATTCGCGGCAGTTTTTTTCGAGAGCCTCGAACTGCAGGCGCGCGTCGGTATCAAGGATAGGCAGAGTGCGGTCTTTGGTAGGAACGGAGTGGTCCATCACCGCGAAAGTGAGGTCGGGGCGGCGCACCTTGCGGCCTTCCGCTTTGAGTCCCGCGAAGGCTTGGGGGGAGGTGCCTTCGTGAATCAAATGGCGGTCAATATAGATGAGCGCAGGATGGCCAGGTGATTCCTGAACAACGTGGGAGTCCCAGATCTTTTGGTAGAGCGTTTTCGGTGTCATGGATGTTCATTCCGGAGTTTAGCACCGTTGGTATGGAGAGCAAAAGGCGGCAAGCGCCTCGCGCGGTGCGGACTTCGCAAAAGCAGATGCTGGGCGGTACTTAGTCCAGCGTGGGGCTTGCGCTGGTACAGCCACTGCCGGAAGAATCGTAGTGGATTACGCTGTTCTGATCGGTGCAGAACATGCGCTGCCCCGTCGATCCAACTGCCTGGGGAGTCCCGGTGACCAGATAGCTGACCGAGGGAACGAGGCCATCACCCGTCCACGCAAAGGAGTAGCCGCTTTTCCTCCCCTGAGCGAGGACGTCATCCAGCAAGCACGCTTGGGCGGAGGAGGCGGTACAAGGACTTGCGCCGCCCATAGCCAGCAGGGTGGCCGGGTAGCCGAGATTCGAATAGGTCACGGAATAAGTCACGGCGGCGGTGTTGATGATGCGAATGGAGGCGACGGCCGAGGCTTCGTTGGCGCGCTGGCGGGAGCGAAGGAAGTTAGGAATCGCGATCGCCGAAATGATCAAAATGACAGCGACGACGAGCAGCAACTCGATCAGCGAAAACCCGTTGCGGTTTTTCATGGATACCCCCGGAGCCGTCAATTTCGCACCAATCCTGGACGCAGCACGGCTTCCTCTCGGCGCTGGGATACCACGCCGGGTAGTATAGTCCGAACTCAGGCTGAAATCTGCAAAAAAGCAGTGCTCCTGGACAGAGCTGGAGGGGGCTTCAACCTGTGTCCGGAGGGCCATCCGGCGTGCCAGGAGAGTGGATTTATCAGATAATTCCATTATCGAGTGGATCAAAAGAGCTACATGTTGAAGAACCTAAAGATAGCGAGCGGGGAGAGGGAGGCATGAGCGACAGCAGGGTGAAATGGGGCGTGCTGGGCGTGGCGTCGATTGCGACTCGCAAAGTGATTCCGGGAATGCAGAGGGGCACTCGGAGCGAGGTGGCGGCAATTGCTTCGCGCGATGCACGGAAGGCGGAAGACGCCGCGCACAAGCTGGGGATTGCCAAGGCGTACGGGTCGTATGAAGCGCTGCTGGCGGACCCGGAGATTGAGGCGATTTACAATCCGCTGCCGAATCATCTGCACGTGCCCTGGTCGATCAAAGCGGCGGAAGCAGGGAAGCACGTTTTGTGCGAGAAGCCACTGAGCCTGTCTGTGGCTGAAGCCAGGACGTTGCTCGAGGCACGAGACAGCTGCGGCGTGAAAATTGGCGAGGCGTTCATGGTGAAGACGCATCCGCAATGGGTGCGCACGCAGGATTTGATCCGGCACGGAGTGATTGGGGAGTTGCGGTCGATCGTGGGAGTGTTCAGCTACTTCAATAGAGATCCCCAAAATGTGAGGAATAGAGCGGAATGGGGCGGCGGGGGGTTGATGGACATCGGATGTTATCCGATCCTGGCGTCGCGATGGATGTTCGGGGCGGAGCCGCTTTGCGTGTCGGGAATCGCGGAGAAGGATCCGGAGTTTGGCGTGGACCGCTTGACCTCGGCGATGATGGAGTTCCCGTCGGGGCTAGCCGTGTTCACGTGCAGCACGCAGATGGTGCCGTATCAGCGGATGCAATTCCTGGGTACCAAGGGCCGCATTGAGATCGAGATTCCGTTCAATGCTCCGCCCGACCGGCCGACGCGGATATTTATTGACGATGGACGCGACGTGTTTGGCGGCGGAATTCGGACAGAAACAATTCCAATTTGCGATCAATATACTTTGCAGGGAGACGCGTTCTCGCGGGCGATTCGCGAGGCCGGAGAAGTTCCGGTCCCGCTGGAAGATGCAATCGGCAATATGGCGGTGATCGAGGCGATTTTTCAAGCAGCGGAGTCCGGCAGGTGGGTGCAGCCGGAGAAACTGTGAGGACAGGGAGCAAAGGCCATGGCGATTCGGAAGATCTTGCAGCTGGGTGATGCCGGATTGCGGGAGGTGGCGAAGCCCGATGAGCGAAGTTTCCTACACGCGGATCGATAGCCCTGTTGGCAAACTTCTGTTGGCCGCTGACACGCAGGGCCTGCGGCTGGTGAGCTTTGAGACCAGCAAGCGAGCCGCGCCTGTTCAGCCGGGATGGAAGGAAGATAAAGCCCCGTTTGCTGAAGTCATCCGGCAGTTGCAGGCATACTTTGGCGGCGAATTAAGAGAGTTTGCATTGCAGCTGGCGCCGGAAGGAACGGAGTTTCAACTCCGCGTATGGAACGGCCTGAGGACCATTCCGTACGGCGAAACCATCTCGTATGGGCAACTGGCGCAAAAGATTGGAGATCCCAAGGCAGCGCGCGCGGTGGGACTTGCGAATGCCTGCAATCCCATTCCGATCATTGTTCCTTGCCACCGCGTGATCGGCAGCAACGGAAGCCTGACCGGTTTTGGAGGTGGCCTTGCGAACAAGAAAAAATTACTGGCCCTGGAAAGCAGGCAACTGAGTTTGCTCTAGACAATCTCGGGAAGGCGAACAATCCAATAACAAACAAGGCGCCCTGCGGCCAGCAAAGCCGCCCTTCCTGTTTGCGGAGGCGGAATTGAATTTAGAACAATGCCGTCGGGCGGCGCGTCCAGGATTTGCCCTTTGCTTTGGCGATGCCTTCGACGTCATTAACGTAGGCGCCCGCCTGCGTAAGGACGTGGTGGAGGTCGTTGCCGATGCTGATGAAGGTGAAGCCTTTGTCGAGAAACTCTCCGACACGAGCGGTGCCGAAGAGAAAGAGGCCGAGGATGACGCTGTTCTTGCGAGCTTCGGCGACGAGTTTATCCGTGGCGGCGCCTAATTCTGGTGAAGTGTACATATGCGGGAATTCGTACTTTTCATAGAGGCCCATGGACATGCAAAGATCGTTTTGGCCGAGAAAGAGAATATCCACGCCGGGAACCGCAGCGATTTCCGCCATGTTCTTGATGCAGTCCGCGGTTTCGACCTGTAACGCCACGATGAGATTGTTGTTGGCATTGCCGGCATAGCCAAGAAGGCCGGCTTTGTTCATGCTGCGCTGGGGAAAGTAGACCGAGCGGGTTCCCGCCGTCGGATATTTCGTGCAACTCATCGCCAGCCGTGCTTCCTCGGCGGAATTAATGTAGGGAATCAAAACGCCGTCCGCTCCCAGGTCGAGCGCTTGCTGGATGCCGGGACGGTCGCTGTACCCGCCGACGCGAACCATTGATTTTGCGCCGCCGTTCGCAATCCCCGAGAGCATCGCGGAAAGTTTTTCGTAGCCCATCGGCCCATGCTGGGTGTCCACGAGCAGCCAGTCGTAGCCGCTGAAAGCGAGCTGCTCAGCGACCGTCGGGCTGTGCGCGTTGAGGAAAAGACCGAGTTTGGGCTGGCCGTCTCGAAGCTGTTTTTTGAAGTCAACACCACTCAGGGTGGCATCGGGCATGAAAGTCTCCTTAGAAATATAGCGTCAAAATAAGGAACGTAGTGTACCCGAAGAAGGCTCACTGGCGAATGGATTTGACCCGAAGGAATAGAGAAGCGACTTGCCTAAGGCTAGGGCCGGCGGACGTCAGCGAAAAGAGAAACGATTGCTTTCACGGGCGCATGGAACGCCAGCAGGAACAGGGAAGCGAGAGCGTAGATAACCAGCCGTGGCCTCATACTTTATCAAACACGGGCCAGCGCGGAATGTTGCGCGGTTTCTTGCCCAGCGGAGACCTGGCCTTCTTACCGCAGCGTGAGATCGCCGGCTCCGACGTGAGCGTACAGCTTGTACTTGCCGTTGCCTTCCTTGTGAAACGAGCGAAACAAGCCACCATGGGATTCGCCGAACGGTGACGCCTCGAGTCCGCCCGTGGTGACTGAAGCTTCCACGTGCGAGTAGTCCGCGGGATTGCCGACGCCAACGATAAGCTCGCCGGCGTGAAGCTGAACATTTTTGTCACCCGTGATGTCGCTCAGTTCCAACTGCCCTGCAGGCATGCGAACAAAAAGCCCCGTGGATCTTGGGATTTCGACGGTGATCTGGACGCCGTTCTTTGGACCGCCTGAAATGCTCAGTTCGGCGGAATGGTCGAAGTGCTGGAAGCGAACTTTGATTTCTTTGGCCTTCTCTGGGTCTTTGGCTTCCACGCGGACGGTGATTTTGTCGTCCTCGCGACCGATAACGCGGAAGTCCCCGGAACGCAGATACATTTTGAGTTGGTTGCCGGAGGGAAACGCCACCTGGAAAGGGTGACTTGGCAGGTCCGTGGCTTCGATCTTCTTTGACTGGGCGAGAACAACCGGGGCGAAGAGAATCGCAAGGGCGAGAAAGCGAACGATGTTACGCATGGACACACTCCTTCTGCTGCTACGCAAGAAACGAAGTTCCGGGGCGAAATGTTTCCTATATTTGAGGAGCCGCGGCGGAATTAGCCGAAAGAGAGATTGTCGGTCGTGGCGACCTCAAAGTGGCGCACGCGGCGGTCGTAGTCGGTGAGAAGAGCTGCGGCTTCGGGAGCGACGACAGCGGCTTCGCGGTCCGGGCCGGCGAACGCGTCAATCGCAGAGTTGGATTGCCAGACGGTCATGACTAGAATCTCGACCGCACTTTCGGCAGGACGCGTAAGAACCGACGACGAAACATATCCGCCGAATCTTCGAAGACTGGGCAGGACCTGATTGGAAAAATGTTGCAGGTACGCTCCCGATTGAGCATGTGTCGTGCGCGCGGACCAGAGGCGGGCGATCATGTTAGTCAGTCCCCGCCGACCTAACGCGTGGCTCCTCGTTACCCACGACTACCGTCCAGGGACGAACCTTCCATTGCTTCGCGACGCCATTCTTTACGTATGGATCTTTGCGCGCGAAGTCTTCGGCGGCAGTCGCATCGGCAGAGTTGAAGACGAGGAGGGCGCCCGCAGGTGAATCGGCGAGCGCGCCGGCCAGAACCAATTCGCCGCGTGCATACGATTCGCGTGCCAGGCGAAGATGCTCGTCGCGGAAAGCGGCTCGGCGAGCGACGAAATCATCAACCATGTCGTACATGAGCGCGAAATATGGCATTGGAATTCCTCCCGATGGAGAAACTTCAGCCTAGCACGAACGGAAGACGTGGAGCCGACCCGGTTGCAGGGATCCAGCCGGAAACCTCGCCGCCGGAATTACTCGGATCCTCCGGCAATGGAGGGGACGAGGAGAACGCGATCGCCTTCCTTGAGGCAGCAGGATTCGCCGCCGAGGAAGCGAATGTCTTCTTCGTTGAGATAGACGTTGAGGAACTGGCGAATCTGGCCTTGATCGTCGCGCACGTGGCGCGAGAGATCGGGGAACCGCACGGTGAGTTCGTTCAGAGCCTCGGCGACGGTGGCGGCGCTACAGTCTACTTTTGGCGCGCCGCCGGTGAAGCGGCGGAACGCTGTCGGGATTTCGATGATCACAGGCATTTCCAATTCTCCTTGGATGAAATTCTTCCTACGCTCTCGCACTCGCAGCCGTGGTGCCAAGTTGCGCGTCGAGGTAAGCCTCGAACGCGTCGAGGCGCGGGGCGATCGCTTCGGTGGCCGGAAATTCTGCGGCGATGGCGTCGGTGGTCTTCAGGCCGTTGCCAGTGATGCAGACGACCGTGGTTTCCTCCGGCTTGATGCGATTTTGCCCGATGAGTTTCTGCGTGACGCCTGCGGTGACTCCGCCCGCGGTTTCCGTGAAGATGCCTTCGGTTTCGGCGAGCAGCTTGATGGCGTCCACGATCTGCGGATCGGAAACATCTTCGGCCCAGCCGCCGGACTCGCGGATCAGCTTGATGGCATACGGCCCGTCGGCAGGATTGCCGATGGCGAGAGAACGCGCGATGGTATTCGGCTTTTGCGGCTCGAAGCGCTGGAGACTGCGCTTCACGCCGTCCGAGATGGGTGAACAGCCCGTTGCTTGCGCACCGAAAAATTTTACCGGCTTTGCTTCCACCCATCCAAGTGTGACCAATTCACGAAATGCCTTCGCAATTTTTGTGATGAGCGAACCACCGGCCATCGGAACCACGACGTTGTCCGGAAGCGTCCAACCGAGCTGCTCGGCGATTTCGTAGCCGTGCGTTTTCGAGCCTTCGGAATAATAAGGGCGCAAGTTGACGTTGACGAGTCCCCATTGGAAGCGGTCGGCGATCTGCGCGCAGAGCCGGTTGACGTGGTCGTAGTTGCCGTTAATGCGCACGATGCGCGCGCCGTAGACCGCGGTATTGAGAACTTTTGCAGCCTCGAGATCGGCGGGGATAAAGACGCATGCGTCGAATCCCTGCTGCGCGGCTTGCGCGGCGACGGCGTTGGCAAGATTGCCAGTGGAGGAACAGCCGACGGTCGTGAAATTAAACCGGCGAGCGGCGGCGAGAGCGGTGGCCACGACGCGGTCCTTGAAGGAGAGAGAAGGGAAGCAGACGGCGTCGTTCTTGAAATAGAGATTCTTCAAGCCCCACTTTGCGGCGAGCTTCCGCGATGCGACGAGTGGAGTGCCGCCGACCGCGCTGCGTGTGACGAAATCATCAGGTAGAGGAAGAAGCTCGGAGTAACGCCACATATTGAAGTCGCGGGCGGCAAGATTGTCACGGCGTGCGGTTTTTTTCAGCGAGTCGTAATCGTAAGCGACTTCGAGGGGAGAGAAGCAGTCTTCGCAGAACGAGCGCGGAGCGTTGCCCCAGGTTTTGCCGCATTCTCTACATCGCAGTTCGTAGTGGAGAGACATCTTTATTTACCTTTCATGGCGCGGCGACGGATCGGTTGAGATCCTTTGCTCCGCAAACCCAACCGAAGCGCAAAGGCGCGCTTCGCTCGGGATAACAGTCGTCCAAAACGTGGTGTTCGATTCGGGCAGCGCGGAGGAGAAAAACGAAAAACCCTCCGTGCCAAAGTGCTCGGAGGGTCTCAGAAAATCTTCTGGGAAACTCGAAAAGCTCTTTAGCAGTTTTTTACGTGGAGCAAGTTGCCCTAAATCGCCACGTTTTCTAGCGTGACTGCAAAACCGCCACACTCGCCGCAACGCCGACTAACCCTTTTATGCCTTAGTGGGTTGCGGATGTCAAGAGCGTCTTTTCCAGGATTTGGTCTGCGGCGCAAACTAGTTTGCAGGTTCCCTTCTTGCGAAGGGCCGTCCGCCGAGACGGGCGGCCCGGGAAGGCCCACGAACCGCTCGCATCAATTCGAACTGACGTTATTGGCGAGCATTTCGGAAATGGTTTCGGACTGGGGACCAGTGAAACGGCTTGCCAGATTTTGGGCGAGGAGAGGATCGCTCTTGGCGCCGGCGATGGCTTTCTGGGCGTGTTCGCGGTGGGCGTCGCGCGGACCGGAAAGGGTGATTAGCGCGGCGGCAAATTCCATTTGCGCGTCGTTGCCATTTTGAGAGGGGCCGCGCAGAGCGAGCGCCTTTTTCACGAAGGCGTAGCCGTCAACTCCCGCCGCGGGATTCTGCTCGTCTTTCGAAACGCGCATCCAGCTTTGGCCGATCCACTGTTTGTAGGCTTCTGCGAGGTAGCCGACGTCGAACCAGGCCAGGGCGTCGGGATGACCAGAGGATTCGGCGGAAGTCGCGCGGGCGTGAAGCTTCGAGAGCAGTTCTTTCGCCGCCACGGGATCTTTGCGGGCGTAGAGCGTGGCGCGGCGAAGCGATTCCATTCGAACGAGCACAGGAGTGTTGGGACCGAGAATGTCCAGCGTGTCACGGACGAGATTCTTCGTGTCGTAGGTTTCGCTGCCGCTGAGGTTCCAGTTGTGGCTGATCCAAGGCAAAGATTTTGCGTTTCCGATTTCAATGGCGTGGCAGATGAGCGGCGGCCCTGCTTGTGCGACAGCCGCAAAACACAGCAGTGCCGCAATCAGCGCGATGGCGAATCGGGGCGAACGAATCTGTTGGGATGTCATGGATTTTCTATTCTCCTTCCGAATTGTTTCAACCTTCAGGAGACAAGACGCTTCAAAACGGAGGACTGTTAACTGCCAAACAGTGAATTTGGTGTTTGGCGCAACTCACTTGGCGCTGTGCGGGCGCTGCGACCAGTCGTGCTCGTACATGCGCCAGAGGCCGATGTCGCCATAGCCGAGGGAGTTCCACCAGGAGTCGAGCATCTGGCGGTCGAGGCGGAGAATGCCTTCGCGGGCTACACCTGCGGGCGGTGGGGCGAGCGCGACGAGACGGTCATAGACACGGAGGCGATCCTCATCGCTGACGCGTGAGAGCAGATGCCAGAGCGTCAGGGCGTCGTCCTTGCGCGAATCGGCGAGGATGATACCGAGCAGGACTTTGCGTTCCGCCGGCGTGTTGGCTCCGAAATCAAATTTGGACAGGGCTTCAATAAACGCGGGAGTGGCCTCCTCAAAGTACGGTGTGCCCGGGCCGATTTTCGGGCGCGTGGCGCAGACGGCTCCCGCAGGGATGAAAGATTCATGGCCGCTCAGCTTGAAGCCGACCCAGCCCATCGTGGTGCGCAGCAGGCCCGCGCCGGAATCGTCCACGTGCAATGTGTAGACGCATCCCAAATCCACGGCGACCGCAGAAGGCGTATCCACGACGAACTCGCCGGGCGGCGCCCAGATGGTGGCACGAATCGTTCCGCGTTCGAGAGAGAGCCGCTTGTGGCCGGGCCCATTGGTGACCAGGCGGAGGCGCGAGCTTCGCTCGACTTCGACCCGGCCGGTTTCATCGAACGTGATTGCGGCCCGCGAGGAATCGTCTGTTTCGAGGGTTTGTCCAACGCCCAGTTTTCCAACCGCCGCGTTTCCGCGGATGGCTTTCGAACCGACGCGCGGCGCTCCCTCCAGTCGCGCCACATCCCAAGCAGGTCCCAGATTGGGGACAGGTCTCGAGCGCAAGAAAAGAATCAGCGTGACCGCAACCACCAGGATGGCGGCCGCCACGCCGAACGCGAATGACAAAGGAAAATTCAGAAAGCGCGAGCGAATTTTTGCGGGGCGAACTTCCACAACGTTTTCGAATGATGGCGCAGGGCGATCGTGGCGATAACGCCCCAGCACTCTTTCGAGCTTTTGAATTTCGGGATCCGGTTCGCCGGAACCGTCCCACAAGTAATCGTCTTTCATGAATAGTTCCTTCTGCTCACGATGCACCTTTTGCCCTGTCATTCAGCCTCTCGCGCAGCATTTGCATTCCTCGACAGAGATTGACGCGCACCGAACCGTGTTTCAATCCGGTTCGCGCAGCGATCTCTGGGCCCGTCAATCCTTCTACAAGCCGCAAGATGAGCGGCTCGCGATACGCATCCGGCAGGGTTCGCACGGCAGCCAGAATCATGGCGGCTTCTTGCGCTTCTTCTGGGCTATGCGGCCGTCCTTCGGTCTGCTCTTCGGAGACGGGTTCGGTGAGAGCCGCCTTGGGCCCGGATTTTCTGTAGTAGTCATTGGCGCGGTTGCGCGTAATGACCGCGAGCCAAGCTCCGAACCGAGCAACGTCCCGCAGCGCATGCAATTGGCGCAGTGCCGCCAGAAAAACTTCCTGGACCAGGTCGTCCACTTCCGGCGGCGGAACGCGGGAGAGCAGGATGCCGTGCACCATCCGCGCGTAGCGATCGTAAAGGCGCCCAAAAGCAGCGCGGTCACCTTCTCGGGCGGAGCTGACAAGAGCGCCGTCATCCTGCAATTCAGAAACGGGCAGGGTCGTCACAACCCGACGTTCCATACTTGCGCTTCGAAAGTCAACGTTGTATTCCACGGTCAAGCCACAACAAGAGATGCCCAGTATCAATAGTCAGACGCGAAACATCAACGAAGTGTTAACAGGGGAGAACGGCCCGCCTCAGAAGGCGGCCCTATAGGATCCGAGCGGCCAGTTAGTCCCTGCATCACAAGCGCTTACGGGCGTGGGCAAAGAATTTCCCAATTTTGACAACACTTTTAGGGTTTTGAGCGTCCAATGGAGAGGAGAACAAAAATCGCAAGGCACCCCGGCCGCAAGGACAGTTATTGCTCCGCCGCATCACTTTGAGGTAGAAACCTGTTGCAATCTGAGGTGTTATACTTTGGAGAAAGCCTCTATGGTATTGGGGGGAGGCTGAGCACGGGCTGGCTGTCCCGAGCGGTCTATGGGGCCGGAAGGACAAGGATAGAAACAAATGGGAGAACAAGTGAGAGAACTTTTTACTTGGGCACGGCGCCGGAAGATACTGGCGACTTTTTTTGTGGCACTGACTCTGGGGGTTGGCATTTTGATCGGGTCCATCGTTTCCGGCCGCACTTCGGCTATGAAGAGCTTTGGATTCGGAGGCACAACGGCAACGCCGCTGGCGGTGCCGGACCCCATACCTGCCACGAATTCCTTTTCAGCGATCGTCAATCGCGTGGAACCCGCGGTCGTGAATATTGCGACCACCCAGGTGATGGAACGCCGGCAGAGCAAGAAGCGCCGAGCGCTACCAAACGATCAGGACGATCCGATGCAGGATTTCTTCGATCGATTCTTTGATGGAAGACAAGACGGCCCCCCGCAGGCGGAGCGCAGTCTCGGTTCCGGCGTCATCGTGGATAAGCGCGGCTACATCCTGACAAACAACCACGTCGTGGAGCAGGCTACGAAAATCCAAGTGCAATTGAACGGTGAAACGACGCGGTATGCCGCTAAGGTGATCGGCGTCGATGAGGATACGGACCTGGCGGTCATCAAGATTGACGCGAACAAGGAGCTGCCCACGGCAAAGCTGGGGAACTCCGATGGTGTGCAGGTCGGCGACTGGGTGCTCGCGATTGGAAGCCCGTTTGGTTTGCAGGCGACAGTAACTGCTGGAATCGTCAGCGCGAAGGACCGCGGCGGAATCGGGCGTCAGTTCCAGAGATTTTTGCAGACCGACGCGGCCATCAATCCGGGAAACTCCGGCGGGCCGCTGGTGGACCTTGCCGGTCAGGTGATCGGCATCAATACGGCGATCATTACCGGCAGCCGCGGCTACGAAGGAGTCGGCTTCGCTCTGCCGTCAACCACGGCAATCAACGTCTACGACCAGATCATCAAGCAAGGCCGCGTGACACGCGGGTCGATCGGTGTAAGCTTCCAGGAAGAGCTGAGCACGAATGCCATCACTCTGAAGTCTCTGGGCGCGCAGTACGGTTTGGTGATTGAAGGCGTCGAGCCGGGAAGTCCCGCGGAGAAGGCGGGATTGAAGGGCGGCGACGTCATCACCAGCGTGAACGGACAGCCGGTCAAGTCCGGAAATGACCTGGTGAACCCGATTGCAACGGCTCCGATTGGCAGCAAGGTCAAACTGACGTACATCCGCGACCGCGCGCAGAAAGAAGCCACGGCAACGGTGGAAGACCGTACCCGGGTGTTCCCCAACACGGCAGGCCGCATGGGCGACCAGCCGGGCGAGGCTGCGCCGGCCGAATTCGGCCTGCACGTCGAGGAGTTGACTCCCGACCGCGGGCGTCGCGTCGGAATGGATGGGCAGAAGGGCGTGATGGTCGCCGAGATTGATCCGGCCACGTTTGCCGATGATCTCGGATTCGGCCGTGGCGATGTGATCGCGGAAATTAACCGCGAAGCCATAAGCTCGGTTTCCGACTATCGCAAAGCCGTGTCCAAGCTGAAGCCCGGCGAGGACGTGGTATTCAAGGTCTTCCGCCGTCAGGACAGCGACCGGATTTTGACTCTGTACCTGTCCGGCAGAGTACCGGCGGACCGTCAGCAATAGCCAACTAGAGAACCGGAACTCACGCGAATGCGAAAAGCAACCCACCTGGCCCTGATGCTGCTTCTTGTAGCAGGGCTAGGTGTGTCTGCTTCTTCTGCGAAGGTACAAACTGCGCCGCGGAAGAAATCCGCCGCGTCCAGCTCCGCGAAGAAATCACACCGGAAGAAAGCATCCAGGAAATTGAGGCGATGGGAAAAAGGGCAGAAAGTTCCTGCTCCCAGCCGGATCACTGAGATTCAGCAGGCACTGGCGAAAGACGGCTCGTTTTCGGGAACCCCAAACGGCAAGTGGGACGATTCGACCGTGGAGGCCATGAGGAAATTCCAGGACGCCCACGGACTCAATCCCAGCGGCAAGCTCGACGCCAAAACTCTCCAGAAGTTGGGGCTCGGCTCGCAGACCGCGGGGGTTGCGGCGCCCCTGCCGCCAACGAGTTCATTGATTATGAAATCCTCCGCGGCGCAAGCTGCCCGGCGCCAGCAATAGGTTTCGACTGTTCTCGATTGCATTCCTGCCACAAGTGAATTAGAAGTCTCTCATTGCGCGGGAAGAGTCTGCGCATGCGGAGGGTTTTGCCTGATGAAGCTCATTCGGACGTGTCTGGCGGTTCTTCTGCTTGTATTTTGCGTGACGGGCCTCCGCGCCCAGGCAAAACCAGATGCCAAAGCGGTCAAAGCCGTGCGCTTTGGGAAGTTGTGGGATGCCAAGGGAAAACTGTGGACAAATGCGATTGTGATTGTCGAGGGTGATCGGATTCGAAACGTGACGACGGACGCTGCAGGCATCCCTGCGGGAGCGGAGGTCATCGACCTCTCGAAGTACACCGGATTGGCCGGCTTGATTGATGCCCACACGCACATGACGATGTACACGGACGAGACTCCCGGCGAGCCGATGCTGAAACAACTCACGAGCAATCCTCCGGCCGTGGAACTGTTTCTCGCGCGAAAGGGCGCAATGCGCACGTTGGAGGCCGGTGTCACGACCGTGCGGGACCTCGGCGCGGACCAGTATCTGGACATCGCCATGCGGGACTTGATCAACCGCGGCGAAATGATCGGGCCGCGCATGTTTGTATGCGGCTACGGGCTTTACATCACGAATACGCCCTACAAACCCGGAATGAACCCGCCGGCGGGCGGAATTGCGGATGGCGTGCCGGAGGTCCTGAAATCCGTGCGCCAGCAAATTGCAGCCGGCGCGGACGTGATCAAAATGTACGCGTCGACCGGCACCGATGACGACGTGACCGGATTTCAGACCTATAACTACGAGGAAATCAAAGCAGCCGTAGATGCCGCCCACCAATTTGGAAAGAAAATTGCGATTCATTCCTACGGGCCGGATGGAGCGCGGGATGCCGTGCGTGCCGGTACGGATTCGCTCGAGCACGCGACGGACATGGACGACGCGACGATTCAGGCGATGGCCAAGCGCGGAACTTTCTACGTGCCGACGATCGATCACAACCGCTACTACGTGGACAACGGAGACAAGATCGGCTACGCGAAGGGATACAAAGAAAAGTTACAGGCTTTCATTCCGCGAAATCTGGAGACCGCTCGCAAAGCGCACAAAGCGGGCGTGAGATTCGCCATGGGCTCGGATGCGATTTACACCATGTTTGGAGAGAACACCCGAGAACTGGGCTGGTTCGTCAAAGCCGGCATGACCCCGGAGCAAGCGTTACGGACCGCCACGACAAACGCTGCGGAGCTGCTCGGCAAAGAAAAGGAACTAGGCGCGGTGGCGCCCGGGTTTTTTGCGGACTTGGTCGCGGTCGAAGGCGATCCCACTACTGACATCAACGTGGTGATCAACAACGTGAAGTGGGTGATGAAAGGCGGCGCCGTAGTGGTGAACAAGACGAAGACCGAGCCGCATTGAGTATTCGGTCCTCAGCCTCATGGCATGGAAACATTTCCGGTTTTCCCGTAGACTTCGCAGGCGAGGAATGCGTGAATCGATCCGGGAAACAGGCCCGCTACACTCTCGTCATTCTATTTGCCATTAACCTGCTGAATTTTTACGACCGCCATATCTTCGGCGCTCTGGCCGAACCCATTCGCAGGGAGTGGTCCCTCAGTGATTCGCAAATCGGCTGGCTGGCTACGGCGTTCACGCTTCTATATGCAGTCGTTGGCGTTCCACTGGGACGCTTATCCGACCGATGGAACCGCGCCAAGTTGCTGAGCTGGGGAGTGGCGGCCTGGAGCCTCCTCACAGCTGCTTCCGGGATGGCCTGGAACTATGGCTCGATGTTCGCTGCGCGCCTCGGCGTGGGCGTCGGAGAGGCCACTTGCGCTCCGGCGGCTAACTCCTTGATCGGTGATTTGTATCCATCGGCGCAACGCGCACGTGCGCTCGCTTTCTTCATGCTCGGGCTGCCCCTCGGGAATTTCCTTGGCACTTTTGTGAGCGGACTTATCGCCGCCGCGTACGGCTGGCGAATGGCATTTTACGTGGCCTGCATTCCCGGATTGTTCATTGCCGCGCTCGCCCTGCGTGTGCCGGACCCGCCGCGCGGGGCATCGGAAAGCTTCCCCATGGCAGGGCGGGCGCACGACGGGTCGCCATATTGGACCATTTTAAAAATCCCAACCATGTGCTTGATTATCGTTACGGGTGCGCTGTTCAACTTCATTATGTACGCACTCGCCACTTTCTTGCCGGCCTTTATCAGCCGCTATCATTCGCTCGACTTAAGATTGTCGACCACCATCGCCGCACTTGCATTTGGACTGACCGGCGTTCCTGGACTTTTGCTGGGCGGTTGGGCCGCGGATCGCGCGGCACAGTTTCGCGCCAGTGGCCGTTTGCTGGTGGGCTTTGGGGCCACGCTGGCTGCGACAATTTTCCTCGGGCTGGCCTTCAGCCAGCTGCCTGGCCGCGTGACGGTCTTCGTCGCGCTGCTGGGGACGGGCTGCATGATTGCGTTTGCCTACTACGCGTCGGTGTACGCGACGATTCAAGAGATTGTCCCGCCCAGCCTTCGGGGCACAGCGATGGCTCTCTACTTCCTTGCCATGTACCTCCTGGGTGGCAGCTTTGGGCCGGTCTTGACGGGCAAACTCAGCGACTACTTTGCGCGCCGCGCCATGACAGCGGCCGGCGCAAGCGCCATGAATGAACATTTTCGCGCCGCCGGTTTACATGCCGCGATGTACGCAATTCCCGTCTGCGCTGCATTTGTCTCTGTGGTGCTGCTCGTGGCGGCGCGTACCGTACCAAAGGACATGGATAACTTACGGGCTTGGATGTCCTCCCCTGCGGGCAATCTCCATGAGCAGGGACGCCAATAAGAATGGTGCCCTATTCTACATTTTGGCGACTTGGGCAGATCTGCCAGATTTTTGATTTCGCGTAGTTTTGGCTTACGCTTGAACCCACAGAGGGCCTTAGGATCATCCAATATTCGGACGACAGAGATTGGGAGGCAGTATGGCGACGGCAGTGGCGCCACGGATGTTCAAGAACTTCATCAACGGCGAGTGGGTGGAATCGCGGAGCGGGAAGGCAACCGAGAACCGCAATCCGGCGAATACCGACGAACTAATCGGTATGTTTGTGTCTTCGACTAACGAGGATGTGGACGCGGCCGTGGATGCCGCGACAGAAGCGTACAAGACGTGGCGGCTGGTGCCGGCGCCTAAACGCGCGGAAATTCTGTTTCGCGCGGCGGAACTGCTCGTAGAGCGCAAGGAGGATTTCTCGAAGGACATGACGCGAGAGATGGGCAAGGTCCTGGCCGAGGCGCGCGGCGATGTGCAGGAAGCCATTGATATGACCTATTACATGGCGGGAGAAGGGCGGCGTCTGTTCGGCCAAACCACGCCCTCGGAGCTGCCGAACAAATTTGCGATGAGCGTTCGGCAGTCCATCGGCGTATGCGGAATGATTACGCCGTGGAATTTTCCCATGGCCATTCCTTCCTGGAAAATGATGCCCGCGCTGATCAGTGGAAATACGGTTGTGCTCAAGCCGGCCGAAGATACGCCGCTGTCTTCGTATCACCTGGTTCAAGTCCTTATGGAAGCCGGGGTGCCGCGCGGCGTCGTGAACTTGGTGAGCGGCGATGGGCCAAATGCCGGGGCGCCGCTGTCGCAGCACAAAGATGTACCAGTGGTCAGCTTTACGGGATCGACGGCCGTTGGGCGAATCATCGCCCAAGCGTGCGCGCCGGATTTCAAACACTGCAGCCTGGAAATGGGCGGGAAAAACATCATCATCGTGATGGAAGACGCCAATCTGGATTTGGCCGTGGATGGCGCGGTCTGGGGCGGCTTCGGCACCACCGGGCAGCGTTGCACTGCCGCGAGCCGCGTCGCTGTTCACAAGGATGTTTACAAGGAATTCGTAGATCGGTTCGTGGAGCGCGTCAAGTCTCTCAAAGTGGGGGACGGGCTCGATGCCTCAACAGACATGGGACCATGCATCAACGAGCAACAATTGAAAACCGTGATGAGCTACGTGAAAATCGGGAAGAATGAAGGCGCGAAGCTGCTGACCGGCGGAAATCGCCTGGATGGCGGTATGTACGCCAAAGGCTGGTTCCACGCGCCCACCGTTTTTGGCGATTGCTCGCCAAAAATGCGCATCGCGCAGGAGGAAATATTCGGGCCGGTGGTTTCGGTGATTCCCATCGAGAGTCTGGAACAAGCCGTGGACGTTGCGAATGGCGTTCCTTACGGATTGTCGGCATCCATTTACACGCGGAACGTGAACCGCGCGTTTCAGGCTACTCGCGATCTCTACACGGGAATCGTCTACGTGAACGCGCCTACGATCGGCGCGGAAACCCACCTGCCCTTCGGCGGCACGAAGCAGACGGGGAACGGTCACCGCGAGGCTGCCATCACGGCCATCGATTTTTTCACCGAATGGAAGACGATTTACATCGACTACTCGGACAAGCTCCAGCGCGCTCAAATCGACAACGCCTAATTGGCTGGTGCGCGTTGACGCTACTTGACACCATTCCTACAATAGAGGTAGCGCTCTCTAGCACTAAGAGTAGAGTGCTGCTTATGAGGAATGCTGCACTACAGGAACGCCGCAACCGCCAGATTTTGGCGGATATCGTTCGCACGTACATCGAGACGGGCGAACCGGTATCCTCGCGCGCCATTTCCAAGCGGTTCGAAGAAACGCTCAGCACGGCGACTATTCGAAACCTGATGGCGGACCTGGAGGATGGCGGCTTCCTCTATCAGCCGCACACCTCGGCAGGGCGGGTGCCGACCGCGGCAGCTTATCGCTTTTTCGCGCAGGAGATTGCCTCGCAGGCGACTATTACCGTGACGGACCGCGAATGGATTCAGCGGGAGATGGGGGGAGCAACTAGCGCCGCGGAAATAACCGAGCGCGCCGGCCACATCCTGGCGGAGGTTTCGAACGGCCTGGGCATCATCGTATCGCCGCCATTGAGCAAGACCGTCCTGGAGCACGCGCGCATGTGGCTGCTGCCCGACGGCCGCGTGGTCGTCGTGCTCATCTCACCGGGCGGCAACACGCGTGACAAGATATTGCGGCCGCACCGGCCCTTCACGCAGGTCGAACTCGATGCCACCGCCGATTTTCTGAACCGTCATTATTCCGGCTGGACGCTCGAAGCCATCCGCGCCGACCTGCTGCAAAAGCTGGCGACCGAGCGGGAGCGCTACGAGGGCATCGTGCAGAGCGCCCTTTCACTCTGTGATCCGGCGGTTCTGGGGGACGAATCGTCGCTGCACGTCCACGTCGAAGGTGCCGCCCAGATCGTCGGCGCGGCGGAGTTCGCGGACCAGGCGCAATTGCGAGATCTGCTCGCCGCCATTGAAGAAAAGCACCGCCTCGTAACGATGTTGAATGCCTGCATTGAAACGCCGGAACCGGTTCACGTGCAAATCGGAGTAAAGGAGATTTCGCAGTCCGGCGAGAATCTCGCGCTGATCAGCGCCGCTTATACCAGAAACGACCTCGTGCAAGGCTCGCTCGGCGTGCTGGGACCGACTCGCATGCATTACGAGCGCGCCATGACCGCAGTCGCATACGTGGCGCAGCTTTTCAGCGAAGCGCTGAACAAGACTTAGGATTTCGTTGCAACGGGAGACGATTGAAAGTGAACGACAAAGACGTGAAGATCAATTTGAACAAGAACGTGGATAACTCCGAACTCGAGCCATCCGCCGAATCTGTTGCTGCGGACACGGCCAAAGCCAATGCCGAATTGGCCAAGCTGACAGCCGACCTGGAGGAGTTGCGCCAGACGCTGCTTCGCCGCCAGGCGGACTTCGACAACTACCGCAAGCGCATCGAGAAGGAACGCTTCGAGGACGCCAAACGCGCCACCGCGCGCGTCGTCGAAGGGCTCATTCCGGTGATCGACGGTTTCGAACACGCGCTCGCCGCGCATCGCGAAGCCGAATATGAAAATTATCGCAAGGGCTTCGAGCTCATCTACAAACAGCTTCTCGATCACCTGGCAAAATTAGGCGTCGAGCGCCTCGATCCCGTCGGCAAGCCTTTCGATCCCCATCTGCATCAGGCCGTGGATCGCGCCGAAACGAAAGACCACGACGACGGCACGATCCTCCAGGTCTTCCAGCCGGGCTATGTTTTTCACGGGCGCGTCTTGCGGCCCGCTATGGTCCGTGTAGCGGTCCATCCGAAACCCGCATCGAAGGAAGCAGTCAACTAAAGGAGATCGAACGTTCCATGGCCAAAGGGACTCAACGGGATTTTTACGAGGTACTTGGCGTAACACGAACGGCCGCGGTGGATGAGATCAAGTCTGCCTACCGGAAAGCTGCGCTCAAATGGCATCCCGACCGCAATCCGGAAAACAAATCCGAGGCGGAAGTACAGTTTCGCGAATGCACGGAGGCGTACAGCGTGCTAAGCGACGCGCAGAAACGCCAGGTGTACGACACCTACGGGCACGCCGGTCTTTCCAGCGTGGGCGGCAGCCAGGGATTTGACAACACGGTGTTCCAGGACTTCCACGACATCTTCGGCGATTTCTTCGGCTTCGAGGATCTCTTTGGCGGCGGCGGACGCCGCGGTCGCAGCCGCGCCCAGCGCGGCGCGGACCTCCGCTATGACATGACGCTGTCTTTCGAGGAAGCGTCGGCGGGCGTCGCTACAAAAATCAAGTTACCGCGTCAGGAATTCTGCGAAGCGTGCAAGGGCACCGGCGCAAAGAAAGGCACCGGCATCGTTACTTGCCAGACGTGCGCCGGCCGCGGCCAGTTGGCCTATCAACAGGGATTTTTCACCATCACCCGCACGTGCCCCGCTTGCCAGGGCGCGGGACAAATGGTCCGCGAACGCTGCCCCGAGTGCCGTGGCCAAGGTCGCTTCGAACGCGAAAAAACGATCGAACTCCGCATTCCTCCCGGCGTGGACACTGGAACGCGCCTCCGTGTCGCCGGCGAAGGCGAGCCCGGCCCGAATGACGGCCCCGCGGGAGATCTCTACGTCGTACTCGAAGTCAAAGAGCATCCCTTCTTCGAACGCCGTGGCGCAGATTTATATTGCACCATTCCAATTAGCGTCGCGCAGGCCACGCTTGGAACCGAGCTCCAGGTTCCGGGACTGGGCGGGGAAGAGCGGCTCAAAATCCCCGAAGGTACGCAGAGTGGCGCCGTGTTCCGCCTCAAAGGCAAAGGGCTTGCCGATCCGCGGGGTGGCGGCAAGGGCGATCTGTACTATCACGTTCGCGTCCTTACACCGACCAAGCTCACGCGCGAACAGCGCAAACTGATCGAGCAGCTCGGCGCCACCCTCAAGGTCGACAACAAGCCCGCCGACCGCAATTCCTCGATCTTCGACAAAGTCAAAGACATCTTCGGCTAGTCACGCCATACCTGCGATAGAATCTCCGCGTGCGCAGGCGATTTTTCGTCGAACAATTTGCCGGCGATCGTGCCGTCATGGAAGATGACGCGGCGCACCACCTCGGCCGCGTGCTTCGCGCCCAGGTCGGCCAGCTCTACGAGTTGAGCGACGGCGAACGCGTCTGGCTGGGCCGCATCGAAAAAGTTGGCCGCGATCGCGTTGAGTTCGCGCTCCTCGAGGAATTACCTGCCCACCGGCCAAGCCTTCACGTAACCCTTTTACTCGCTGTCGTGAAATTCGACATGTTCGAATGGGCCATCGAAAAGGCCACTGAACTCGGCGTGGCGACCATCGTTCCGCTCGCAGCCGCGCGCAGCGAAACGGCCCTGCTCTCCGCAGCCGCGAAGCGCGCCGAACGCTGGAGAAAAATCTTGCTTGAGGCTTCGCAGCAGTCACGCCGCGTCCGCGTCCCCGTCTTGGCCGAACTCGCAAAGCCGGAAACGGTATTCGCATCGCACAAGGACGCCCTGCGCATGATGCTCTCGGAACGCCCTGACGCGCCCACGATTCGCAAAGTCCTCGAAGGCCAGCAGCAGGCGAACGCGACTCTTGCCATCGGGCCCGAAGGCGGCTGGACCGACGACGAATTCGAAACCGCCCGCCGCGGCGGCTTCCAGGAAGCCTCACTGGGCAAGCTCATCCTGCGCACGGAAACAGCCGTTGTCGCCGCTCTGGCCTCGATGAACTATGCGCTGAACGTGGAATGGTAGTCTCCAAAATCGTCTCTCCAAGCAACGGCCAACCGCATCATCCGAATCAAACAGAAAGTAACAACGCCGCGGCCTCCTCCGTATCCGACCGGATGCATTACAAATCGCAACTGGCGCGGGTCGCGGCGGACATGCTATAAATACAAGGCAGCCAAAAATGGAAAGCTCGGAAGAAAAACAGCCCGTAACCGCAGCACCACCGGATTTCACGGCGCCGGCAGCATCTCCCGTGGGCGCTCCAGAGCGCCCGGCATCACCGCATTCTCTTCGTCATGAAATTCGCGTCTGGACCCGCGACCTTCTTATCGCTATCGGCCTCGCGCTCGTCATCATCGTCTTCTTGTACCAGCCCGTGAAAGTCGAAGGCACCAGCATGGCGCCGCTGCTCTCCGACCAGGAGCGCATCTTCATCAACAAATTTGTCTACCGCTTCGAGCCCATCCAACGCGGCGACGTCGTGGTCTTTTGGTATCCGCTGGACCGCTCGAAGTCCTTCATCAAGCGCGTCATCGGTTTGCCCGGAGAAACGGTGGAAATCCGCCGCGGCGCGGTCTACGTGGACGATAAAATCGTTCCCGAGCCCTACGTGCCGCCGCAATACGAAGACCTTAGCGATTTCGGTCCGGTGCGCGTTCCCAAGGACAGCTATTTCGTCATGGGCGACCACCGCATCAGTTCCAACGATTCACGCGTGTTCGGGGCCGTGGCTGACCGCTATATTTACGGCCGCGCTGTTTTTGCCTACTGGCCGGTGGATCATTTCGGCTCTCTTTCGACCACCGAGGCCGATACCAAATGACTGGCATATCTTGATGCGAAACATGGGAGGACTCACTGAGCGAAGTTCAGCACCGACCCGCGATCCTCGCGTTGGAAGACGGGCGCACCTTTAACGGCCGTGCGGCCGGCGCGATTACGCGCCGCGGCGGCGAAGTCGTTTTCAATACCAGCCTCACCGGTTACCAGGAAGTTTTCACCGACCCCAGCTATGCCGGACAGATTGTTTGTCTCACGTATCCGCACATCGGAAACGTGGGCGCGAACCTCGAAGATGAGGAGTCCGCACGGCCGTACATCGAATCGCTCATCGTGCGCGAATTTTCGCAGATTTCTTCGAATTGGAGATCGGCGGAAACCACGCAGCTTTATTTGAACCGCCACAAGATCCCCGTGATTTGGGACATTGATACCCGCGCGCTCGTCCGCCACATTCGCAATATCGGTGCCCTCCGCGGCGTCGTTTCCACCGACGGCACGCCGGCGGAGCAGCTGGTGTTCGAAGCCAAGCAGCTGCCCAGCATGGCGGGCCAGGAGCTCGCCAGCCGCGTCACTTGCGCTAAATCCTACGGCTGGGACAAAGGCTCCGTGGAGGTTGCCGTTTCTCCCTGGTCCGAGCAGATGGGCGAATCCGACGCTCAGGCCGAGACGCGCAGGCATCGCGTCGTCGCTTACGACTACGGCATCAAGCAGAACATTCTCCGTCTGCTCGTCGATCATCAGTGCGAAGTCTATGTCGTCCCCGCGCAGACCTCCGCGGAAGACGTCTTGGAAATGAAACCGGACGGAGTCTTTCTTTCCAACGGTCCCGGCGATCCGGAGCCTATCAACTACGCCGTGGAAAGTATCAAAAAACTCATCGGCCACGTTCCTGTGTTTGGGATCTGCCTGGGGCACCAGTTGTGTGGCCTGGCGCTCGGTGGAAAAACGTTCAAGCTGAAATTCGGCCATCACGGTTCAAATCATCCGGTGAAAAATCTGCTGACCGAGCAAGTCGAAATCACCGCCCAGAATCACGGGTTCTGCGTGGACCCGGAATCCTTGCCATCGAGCAAAGTGGAAGTCACCCATATTAATTTGAACGACCACACCAACGAAGGCATGCGCCACAAATCATTGCCGCTCTTTTCCGTGCAGTATCACCCGGAAGCTTCGCCCGGTCCGCATGATTCGCACTATCTGTTCACGCAGTTCACCGACATGATGAAGGAATTCGCGCAGCCGGGAAGTTCGCGTAGATGACGATGGTGACCAAATTTGTCAGGGCACGGCATCGCCGTGCCACAACCACGATGTGGTGGCGAGTCTCGTCAGGGCACGGCTTCAGCCGTGCCATAACCAAGTCGGAGGAGTGCGGCTTTAGCCGCTGAGGGTATGGGGGTACCACGTCGACATGGCAGCATTCCCGGTTCCTATTTCGTGACATCTCGGACCTGGGAGAGTCGCCGTTTGTTCATCACTGAGCCAGTGTGTTCGCTTTTTGTCGAAAGTTTGCTGCGGTATCGGCAGAATGGCGCTTATGAATTACACGCGTTTGTGTTAATGCCTGACCATTTTCATGTACTACTGACACCAGCTCACGACACAACTTTGGAACGGGCGGTGCAACTGATCAAAGGCGGTTCTGCACGCATGCTAGGGCTCGCGCGACGTTTGCAATTTCCGGTATGGCAGCGCGGCTTTAGTGATCACCGCATCCGAGACGCCTTCGACTATGGTAACCATGTTCGTTATGTTGACCAGAATCCTGTCCGAAAGCGGCTCGTCGTGGAGGCGCGCGAGTATCGCTGGTCGTCGGTATCAGGTCAGTATGAAATGCATGACCCACCTCAGGGGCTGAAGCCCCAGGAAAGGCAAGGGCAATTCGGCACGGCTGAAGCCGTGCCCTGACAACAAGATGCCGAAGCGCAAGGACATCAAGAAAATCTTAATCATCGGCTCCGGCCCGATTGTCATCGGGCAGGCGTGTGAGTTTGACTACTCGGGCGCCCAGGCATGCAAAGCGCTGCGGGCCGAGGGGTACAAGGTCATCCTGGTAAATTCGAATCCAGCGACCATCATGACCGACCCGGAACTCGCGCATCGCACGTATATCGAACCGCTAACCAAGGAGTATATCGAGGAGATCATCGCCAAAGAAAAGCCGGATGCGCTGCTGCCGACCGTTGGCGGGCAAACCGCGCTGAACCTTGCCGTCGAGCTTTCCGAGAGCGGCGTCCTCGAAAAATACAAAGTGGAAATGATTGGCGCGTCGCTCCGCGCCATCAAAGTGGCGGAAGACCGACTGTGGTTCAAGGACGCCTGCCGCAAGATTGGTCTGGAAGTTCCTGCGTCAGCGTTGGTGAACAACGCGCAGGACGCCTTGCGCCTCTGCGATCAACTTGGATTCCCGCTCGTCATCCGGCCGTCGTTCACGTTGGGCGGCACGGGAGGCTCCATTGCCTACAACAAGGAAGAATTCGGCGAAGCCATCGCGCACGCGCTGGACATGAGCCCAGTGCACGAAGCGCTCGTGGAGGAATCCGTTCTCGGCTGGAAGGAATACGAGCTGGAAGTGATGCGCGATTTCCGCGACAACTTCGTGGTCATCTGCACCATCGAAAACTTCGACCCCATGGGCGTGCACACGGGCGATTCCATCACCGTAGCCCCCGCCCAGACGCTGACCGACAAGGAATATCAGCGCATGCGCGACGCTTCCGCGGCCATCATCCGCGAGGTGGGCGTGGAAACGGGCGGTTCGAACGTGCAGTTCGCCGTGAATCCGGAAAACGGCCACATGGTCGTCATCGAAATGAACCCGCGCGTTTCGCGCAGTTCCGCGCTGGCCAGCAAGGCCACCGGTTTTCCGATTGCCAAGATTGCCGCGCGCCTGGCCGTCGGCATGACGCTGGACGAAATTCCGAATGACATTACGAAGAAAACCCCGGCCTGCTTCGAGCCCACGATCGACTACGTCGTCGTGAAAATTCCGAAGTGGCAATTTGAAAAGTTTCCCGGCGCAGACAGCACTCTCGGCACGCAGATGAAATCCGTCGGCGAAGTGATGGCCATCGGCCGTACCTTCAAGGAAGCCCTGCAGAAAGGCATTCGCTCGCTGGAGCCCAGCTCGCCGTGGCGCGCGCCAACGGAAACTCCGGATTCGCTGCTGCGCGAAAAACTCGCCACGCCCCGGCCGGACCGCATTCACTGGCTCCTCACGGCCATGGAGCGCGGCCTCCCCGCGCAGGAAATCTGCGATCTGACCAAGATTGATCCCTGGTTCATCCACCAGATCGAGGAATTGACGGCCATGAATCGCCGCGCCGCGGCCGTCACCGTGGAGACCGCGTCGAAAGATTTGCTGCGCGAAGTGAAGCGCAACGGAACGAGCGACGAACAACTCGCGCAAATCTGGCGCACCACCCCCGCTTCCGTGCGCTTGCAGCGCGCGCGCTACGGCGTCGCTCCGGTCTTCAAGCGCGTGGACACTTGCGCCGCCGAATTCGAATCCTTTACGCCGTACCTCTATTCCACTTACGAAGACGAAGACGAATCGGATCCGCAATCCCGCTTCAAGATCATGATTCTCGGCAGCGGCCCGAACCGCATCGGGCAGGGCATCGAATTTGATTATTGCTGCTGCCACGCCGCGTTTGCGCTGCGCGAGGACGGTTTTGAAACAATCATGGTGAACTGCAATCCAGAGACGGTTTCGACGGATTACGACACCTCTGACCGCTTGTATTTCGAGCCGCTCACCCTGGAAGACGTCCTGGCCATCGTCGAGCGCGAGAAGCCGCAAGGCGTGATCGTGCAGTTTGGCGGGCAAACGCCGCTGAATCTGGCGCTCGAACTGAAGCGCAACGGTGTGCCCATCATCGGCACGGCCCCGGAATCGATTGATCTTGCCGAAGACCGCCGCCGCTTCGGCCGCTTGCTTGAAGAGTTGAAAATTCCGCAGCCGCGCAATGGGACCGCGCTGGTGCCGGAAGAAGCCGCGCGCGTTGCGGGGGAAATTGGTCTGCCGGTTCTCGTGCGCCCGAGTTATGTCCTCGGCGGGCGCGCCATGGTGATTGCCTACGACGTGAACACGGTGCAGGAATATGTCGCGCAAGCCGCGCTGATGGGCCCAGCTCGGCCCGTGCTCATTGATCAGTTCCTCGAGGAAGCCACCGAAGTGGACGTGGATGCCCTCGCCGATGGAACCGATGTGGTCATCGGCGGCATCATGGAGCACATCGAAGAAGCCGGCGTGCATTCCGGCGATTCGTCCTGCGTATTGCCTCCGGTGAGTTTGTCGCCCGCCGTTCTCGACACGATTCGTGAATACACCCGGCGGCTGGCGCTGGCCTTGAAGGTCGTCGGCCTGATGAATGTTCAGTATGCGATTCAGCGGGATACGGTCTACGTTTTGGAAGTGAATCCGCGCGCGTCGCGGACCGTGCCATATGTGAGCAAAGCCACCGGAGTGCCGCTGGCAAAAGTAGCCGCGCGATTGATGTCGGGCAAGAAGCTGGCCCCGATGAATCTCCCGGTTGTGCAACACAACGGCGTCGCGGAAATTGCCGTGCACGAATTCTATTCGGTGAAGTCGCCCGTCTTTCCGTTCAACAAATTCCGCGGCGTGGACACGATTCTCGGCCCGGAAATGCGCTCGACCGGCGAAGTGATGGGCATCTCGAAGTCCTACGGACAAGCCTTTGCTAAAGCGCAGCTTGCCGCGGGGCAGCGCCTCCCTCGCAAAGGCACGGTGTTCCTCAGCGTGAATGATCGCGACAAGCGGCACCTGGCCTCTCTTGGAAAAGAGTTGACCGCCCTCGGTTTTCGTCTGCTCGCCACGCGCGGAACGGCTGCAGCGCTGGAGGCTGCCGGCATCGAGGCGGAAGCCGTTTTCAAAGTGAATGAAGGCCGCCCGAACATCGTCGATCTCGTGAAAACGGGTAAGATCGATCTCGTCATTAATACGCCACTTGGCCGCGAATCGTTCTACGACGAAAAATCCATTCGCCGCGCCGCGATCCGCTACAACATCCCGTGCATTACCACGCTTGCGGCGGCGCACGCCGCAGCGCGCGGGATTCACGCGCTGCACGAGCAGGGCACGGAAGTTGCCGCACTTCAGGATTTGCACAAAGGACGCGCCGCTGCTTCCAGCGTGCCCGCATCAGGAGACTAAACCGTGGACCTTTCCGGAATTTTTCCCGCGCTCACCACGCCGTACGCAAACGACGGTTCCGTCTCGCTTCCGGACCTGAAACACAACATCCAGCGCTACAACGGCACGGACCTGGCGGGTTACGTGGTGCTCGGTTCGACGGGAGAATCGGTTCTGCTCCGCCAGGCAGAGATGGATGGAATACTGATCACGGTAAAGGAATCTGCCGGGAAGGAGAAAAAACTGATTGCCGGAACCGGTGCGGAATCGACGCTGGAAACCATCGAGCGAACCAAGCGCGCCGCGGAACTCGGTTATCACGCGGCGCTGGTGAAGACTCCGCACTACTACAAGCCGGTTTACAAGCCCGAAGTCCTCATTGCGCATTACCGCAGAGTGGCGGACGAATCTCCAATCCCTGTTTTGCTCTATTCCGTTCCGCAATTCACCGGCATCGCACTGGAATCACCTGAGGTCGTTGCCCTCTCCGAGCATTCGAACATCGTCGGCATCAAAGACAGCTCCGGAAACGTGCAGCGCGTAGGAGAAATGATCGCGGGCGTGCCGCCGGCGTTTCAAGTTTTAGTCGGCGCCGCCGCGACCATTTACCCTTCGCTCATGATGGGTGCGCGAGGATGCATTCTTGCGCTGGCGTGCGCGCTCCCGGAAAAATGCGTCGCCCTATTCGAATTGATCCGCCAGGGCCACCACGAAAAAGCCCGTGAATTGCAGGCTGTTTTGGTTCGCGCTTCCAAGGCCATCGCCTCCGAATTTGGCATTGCTGGCCTGAAGCACGTCATGGACCTGCGCGGCTACCGCGGCGGCCTCCCTCGTCTCCCGCTCCTCCCCCTGCAGCCTGAACAAAAGACGCGCCTTAGCGAATTCATCGCGACTCTGGAACCGGCCGTTGCCCGGGCCTGATCCGTGCGATTCGGACTGTATTCAAAGTCAATTCGAACAGATTTGATGAGACGTTTTCCCGCGAGTATCATCTAAGGGCTCATGGATTGTCGTGCCCTCGCGTTCCGCCGGCTCCCGCATCAGCCCAAGCTTTTTCTCGAATACCTCGATCATTTTGAGCGCGTAAAGACGTTTTACGTGCATCCGCCGACGATGCAGGCAGTGACGCGTACGGCGCGGAAGCTGGAATATCCGCGCGAGCGAAGAGGGGAAGTGGCGGAGCTTTTGCGGAAACAAAATATTGCGCTTGGCGCGGGGGCGGAGACGCAGTCCAATTTGGCGCGTCTGGAAAAAGGCGCGATCGCCATCGTCACAGGACAGCAGGTTGGATTGTTCAGCGGGCCGGCGTACGCGATTTACAAAGCACTGACCGCGGTGCAGATCGCGGAAGAGTTGACGCGCGGCGGAATTCCGGCAGTGCCGGTTTTTTGGATGGCGACCGAGGACCACGACCTTGATGAAGTGCGTACTGCGACGTGGTTTGATCAGGGAAAATTGCGGCGATTTGAATTGCCGGTGGTGGGGGCGGGAAGGCCGGTAGGAGGAATTTCGCTCGGCGCGGAAGTGGAGCCCTTTGCGCGGGAGGCGGCGGAATTACTTTCGAACCAGGGCAGCGATTTGCTCGCGGAGTATCTGAGGGAAAGTTACAGGCCCGGAGAAACTTACGGTAGCGCGTTCGCGAAACTGTTTACGCGATTATTTGCGCAGCAAGGATTGATCTTGATGGACCCGCTCGATCCGGGACTGCACCGGGTGGCGACGCCGCTGTATCAGCATGCGCTGGCGGAGCGCGATGCTGTGAACGAAAAACTCTTGCAGCGCGGAAAGGACCTGGATCGCGCGGGATTTGACGCGCAAGTGAAAGTGACGTCGCGCAGCACGCTGCTATTTTATTTGGGCGACGGCGCGCGGCAGGTCATCACGGCGAGCAACGGGAAATTCCAGGCCGGCGACAAAACCTGGGCGCGCGATGAACTTGTTCACCTGACGCACGCGGAGCCGGGGAAATTCAGCCCGAATGCCCTGTTCAGGCCGGTGGTGCAGGACTATCTTTTGCCGACCGCGGCTTATGTGGCAGGGCCGGCGGAGATCTCCTATTTCGCGCAATCCGAAGTGATTTACCGGCATCTTCTCGGGCGCATGCCGGTAATGCTGCCGCGTGCGGGATTCACGCTGGTGGACGCGAAGGCCGCGAAACTCCTGCGCCGCTACGGGTTGACGGTCGAGGAAGTGTGGGCCGGTTCGCAAAGTCTGCGGCACAAGATGGAAGGTGCATCGGTGCCGAAAGGATTATCGAAGACATTCGAGCGTGACCAGAAACAAATTCAGAAAATGCTGACGCAGCTCGGGAAGCGGATCGCGAAGCTCGACCCCACGCTGAAAGGCACCGTGGAGCGGGCAAAACAGAGAATTGAATATCACTTGGAAAAATTGCGGCGCAAAGCGGGCAAAGCGGAAGATCAAAAGACCGGGCTGATTTCCGCGCATGAGCAATATTTGGAATCCCTTCTCTATCCGCACAAAGCGTTGCAATCGCGGGAATTGTGTCTGCTTCCGTTTTTGGCGCGATGGGGCGCAAGCGGATTGAGCGAACTGCAGAAACTCGCCAGCGGCAAGATAATCGGGCATCACTTCATCATTCAACTACCGTAGCGCAACTTTTCCAGGGTCCTCGAGTACGGGCCGACCTAATGTGGCGCGTCACCCAATTGTTTCAATTTTTGTTCGGCACTATCCTTGATTGCTTTGCGGCGGTCCTCGGGGTCCGTGGTATCGGAGGGGAGAAGTTCGAGCGCCTTCTTGGCGTTCTGACGGGCCAAATCCTTCTGGCCGTCCGCGAGATAGGCGTCGGACAGGCTGTCGTAGACGTTCGGTGAATGGGGATACGCGATCGCATTCAATTTCATGAGCTCGACTGCGCCTTTGTCGTCGCCAGCTTGCAGGTGCTCGTAGCCGAGCCGGTTCATTACTGCTTCTGAAAACAAGACGGCTTTGGGATCGCGCTTGCGAGCCTCCGCGAATTTCTGGACGGCTTTTTCGATGCCGCCCGGATGGTCAATGAGTTCAAAGAAATTCGATTCGGCGGATACGGGAGCGGATGCCCTTGCAACGATGGGTGGACGCTTTTTCAAAGTTGTTGCAACCCACGCGACGATCATGCCGGGCAGTTCTTTGTGGGCGTCAAACATCTCGACGCCGTGTCCGCCGGTGGAATAGCGGACAAACTTGTTGACTGGGTTGGAAGACAGAGTGAACAGCCACTGCATGATTTCCGTCACGCCAAGATCGGGATCATCGTCCGCGACGGCCATGAACAAAGGCATTTGCGCGGACGTGCGAAGAAATTGCCGGCCTCCCGCGTCGGTTCCTTCCGAGAGCAGCACGAGCGCTTTCACTTCCGGATGATTTGCAGCAACGTGGACGGATTGATTGACGCCGCAACTTGCGCCGCCGGCGGCGATGGTGTCTCGCGATACTCCAGGCTGGGAGACGAGGTATTGGTAGGCAGTCTCGACGTCGGTGGGCATTTTATCGCTGAAGACCACACGTAGTTCCTCGGGTGAAAGTTTGTCCACTGGCGTGCCGCTGCTTTCACCGTACCCGCGGAGGTCCACGGTCATGACGTGGAAGCCCGCGGCGGCGAGGCGTGCAGCAAGGTCGTCCCACACTTTTCGCTGGCGGTTGCACTGGTGGAGCAGCAGGACTCCCGGACCGGGCTTTCCGGCAGAGAAATAGGTGCCTTTGAGATTTGTGCCATCGGGAGCTTTGAGATCCACGACGCGTGGGGACGTAGACTCCTCTGCTCTGGCGCTGAGGCACGGAAGTATGGCTGCGAAGAGGGCTAGGGCGATAAGCCGGGAAGGGACGATGTAGCGGGACATGGGACCGACCTCCTTGAGCATGCTTGTTGGACCGGGGCGTAGGGCGAATTGTAAGCGAGGGAAGAGCATACAGACAATCTAGGAGCTCAGGTCCAATTGTTCCCACAAGCTCGCTGTGGCGGCCTCCGCTCGGCTTCAAGTAACACTTTAGATGACGCGGGCCGTGGGTTGCCCAGGGGGCGATCCAATAGCTTGGCGCTGCCGGGAGGAGGAGAATGCGGCTTAACTATCATGGCTGGACGAAGACAGCGGTAAAGTGGCCTAACAGAATTCATGGCCGGATTGACGCCTACCCCCTTGTGGGGTTCGCGGTTACCCTTCTTGTGATTTTTATGGTCAGCCTTCCGATGGTGACTCATGGTTCCATCATGGACTTGCCGCGGACTTGGCATGCCAGCCCGATGCCGAGGGCGGTGCGGGAAGACGCGCTTTCGGTAGCAATCACCCGCGATGGGAAAATCTATTTCCGCAATACCGCAATTTCGGCGGAGGAGTTGCCTGGTAAAATTCGAGAAGGACTGAAAAATGGTGCGGAAAAGAAGGTCTACCTTCGCGCCGACGCGCGCGCAAGGTACGGCGATGTCAAACAGGTCCTAATTAAAATACGCCAGGCAGGGATAGAGAATGTTTGCTTCCTTACAGAGAAGCTCCAGCCGTAGGTCTTCCTCCCTCTATGGTGTTTGGTGGTTTGCGGGATTGGGGTAGGGGTGTGCTAGAGTTTTTGGTACCCCAAGCCTGCCAGGACGCCTCGCATATAGGCAAAGCTGCCGATAACGCCCGGCATCGGATCGTCGGGATGAATCTCATACTCCAGATCGACGAAGCCCTTGTACTTTATCGCGATGAGAGCTTCAAAAATCCTCTTCACCGGCATGATGCCGTCTCCCACCGGCATCTGACTATCCTTGCTCTGGAAGTCTGTGAGGTCCTTCATGTGAACGTTAAACAGCCTCGGGCCTGCCGCGTGGATCGCCTGAACCACATCCGTGCCGGCACGAACCGTGTGCCCGACATCGATACAGCACCCCATGCGCGGATCCATACCCTTCACCGCCTTCAATACATCCAGCGGCGAATGCCACAGCTTATCTTCCGGCCCGTGATTGTGGATAGCGAAACGAATATCGTACTCCTTCACAAACTTCTCGATCCTCGGCAGAGTCTCCGGCGCGGGGTCGCCGGCGACGATGACGGCAATACCTGCTCGCTTGCAATATTCGAACTTGCTGCGTATGTCCGCGTCTTCATCTTTCGGGAAATAGATGGTTCCGGCAGCGTGAAGCTTGATGCCCGCCACGGCATAGTCCGCCAGCGCAGCTGCCTCGTCCTGCGTATCCGCCGGCAGATGATCCTTGACGTCCTTGGCATTCAACTCCATCACATTCAGCTGCTTCAGGAAGCCAATCATTTGTGCACGGCTGAAGTTGCGAAACGTGTAGCTGGCCAGGCCCAGACGAATCGGCGATCCTTCGGGAGCCGGCGGCCGTCCTGCGGCTACTGCGAAGACTTCGTCGGAAGCAGCGAACGCCGCCGCAACCAGTGCACCGGAGCGAACGAAAGTCCGGCGGGAAAAAGTATTCTTGATTTGCGTTTCATCACTAGGCCGGCACCGCTGCATCTTAGACATGCGGCGCCCAGCCTTTCTCGTACTCGCGCCCCCACATCTTCATCGCTTCCGCGTCGTCCTGAATCCGTCCGTCTCTCGTATCGAGATGCAACTCGCGGTTCACTTCCCACGCGATGTTCGAAAGCTGCAGCATCGTAACGGCAATGTTCCCCGCGGCGACAGGAGCGTTTAGCTTCTCGCCTTTGCGGATTCCCGCGATGAAGTTCGCGAAGTGGGCATCAGTCATGGAATCGGCCCCGAGCAGGTCCGAAGACGACGTTGTGCTGCCGGCCTTGAACTCGCTTGTCTTATTCCCTTTGAGGTCGTAGATTTCGTAGCCATCGCGATCGACAACCACGGTGCCGGTCGTTCCCATGATGGCCGAGCCACGATCACGGCCGTAAAACTTCATTCCCTGGCAGCTCTTGCCTTCCCAAGTGAGCATCTTGTCTTCGTACTCAAAGCTGGTCAGCAGCGTGTCATAAAACTGCCAGTCATCTTTGAAATGATATCTGCCGCCCGACGAAGCGACCCGCTTCGGATAGTCGACGCCCAGCGCCCAACGGCAGACGTCCACCTCGTGGGTTCCATTATTTAGCGTTTCGCCAGTGCCATAGATTCTGAACCAGTGCCAGTTGTACGGATGCACGTTGTCTTTATAGGGGCGGCGTGGCGCCGGGCCCTGCCACAAATCCCAATCCAGTTGCGCCGGCACGGGCGCTTCTTTCCCAGTGCCAATCGACTTTCTCACATTGCTGTACCAGGCTTTCGCGAGGTAGGGCCTGCCTATAATGCCTTCGTGAATTTTTTCGACGATTTCTATGCTGTGTGGTGAAGAGCGCTGCTGGTTGCCCATCTGCACAAGCTTTTGATACTTCTGCTGCGCGTGCACGAGCATCGCTCCCTCCGCAGGATTGTGGCTGCACGGTTTTTCCACGTAGACGTGCTTGCCCGCCTGCAACCCGGCGATCGCCATGGGACTATGCCAATGGTCGGGAGTGGCAATCGTGATGGCGTCCACATCCTTCTGCTCGAGAATGGCGCGAAAGTCTTTGTTCGTCGCAGGGGACTCGCCCGTCTCGTGCTTCACACGGTCAGCAAACTTTCCGAGAATCGTGCTGTCCACATCGCAGACATGCGAGATGCGCGCGGCGCTGCGGTTCGCCTTGAGCGCCGCGAGATGAGCATAGCCGCGTCCATTGAGGCCGACCACAGCAAAGTTGAGGCGATCGTTGGAGCCGAGGATTTGGCCGTAACTCTTTGCCGTCGTTCCAACGGCCAGCCCCGCCGCGCCTACCGCAAGTGCATCGAGAAACTCACGTCGTGTAACCATCATTTCCCTCGTAGCGGGCGGCTATAGCCGCTCTGCCGCCCGCGGACAGGATATCTCGCGAACGGCAGGAGATGCCAGGCTTATAATCCACCGGCAAAACCTTCCAGACACGCTACACCGCAGCGGGTGCGGTGTGGGTATGCTAGAGTTTTGGTTCCATGACACGCTTAGGGATCTACGTTCAGGTGCCGTTTTGTCAGACGAAATGTACCTATTGTAATTTCCATACGGGAGTGGTGTCGGCGGCGAGGTTTGCGCCTTACGCTGAGGCGGTTTGCAGGGACGTGCGGGAGCATCGGGAGTTGCTGAAGGCGGCGGGGGTGGATTGGCCTGGGCGGTTGGGGCGCAGCGATGCTGGGCCCCTACGAAGAAAGACTGAGACCCCGAGCACAGACTTGATTGTAGACACGGTGTATTTCGGCGGGGGGACGCCGAGCCTCCTTGATCCTGCGCACTTGCAGAAAATTCTGGAGGCGATTCGGGGGAGTTTTGCGACGGAGCTTGCGGAGGTGACGCTGGAGGCTGATCCGGAGACGATTGAGGCGGAAAAGGCGGCGGCGTGGGTTCGCGCGGGAATTAACCGGGTTAGTTTTGGGTTGCAGTCGTTTGTGGATAAGGAGTTGGTTGCCGCGGGGCGGATGCACCGGCGGGCGGATGTTTACCGGGCGGTGCCGATTCTGCGCGAGGCGGGAATTTTCAATATCAGTTTTGACTTGATTGCGGGATTGCCGTACCAGACGAAAGAGAGCTGGCGGCAATCGCTGGAAGAGTTGCAGGCGCTCGGGCCAGAGCACGTTTCGATTTATTTGCTGGAGATTGACGAGGGGAGCCGGCTGGGGAGCGAGTTGCTGCGCGGCGGGGGGCGTTATAGCGCGGGGGCGGTGCCCTGCGAGGATGAGATGGCGGAGTTTTACGAGACGGCGCAGGGGGAGTTGCGGGCGGCGGGTTATCACCACTATGAGATTTCGAATTGGGCGGAGCCGGGATTCGAATCGAAGCACAATCTGAAATATTGGCGGCGGGAGGCGTATTTGGGATTTGGGGCAGGGGCGCACTCGTTTTCGGGGACGGAGCGATGGGCGAATGCACATGACGCGGCGGCGTATGTGAGCGCGGTGCAGGGCGGAGGGTTGCCGGTGGAGCAGCAAGAGAAATTGACGGCGGAGAGCGCGCTCGAGGAGGAATTATTTTTGGGGTTGCGGCAACTAGATGGGATCGACTTGGGGCGGATTGAGCGGGAGTATGGAGTTACATTGGCGTCGCGGTTCGATCCGTTGATGATGGCGGGATTGGTGGAGCGAGATGGCGGGGTGGTGAGGCTGGCGAGGGACCGGCTCGCGGTGTCGAATGAAGTGTTTGTGGAATTGATGAGATAAAGAAGCAAGGAAGTAATGGGGTAAAGAAGAACGGAAGCAGAACAAGATAGCGCTGAGTCGCCGAGGACCTGAGGAGCGCAGAGAATTGCGGAAGCAGAAAAACGGAAAGAATTAACACAGAGAACACGGAGAGAAGAGAGCACAGAGGGCATGGAGAAAAACGAAAATGAGTTACACGGTGGCGAAGGGGAATCAGCGGGTGGATCCGGATCAGTTGCCGGACGTGAGCAAGATTCCGGCGGGAGCGGTGGATCTGCGGAGCGATACGGTGACGCGGCCGACGACGGAGATGCGGCGAGCGATGACGGAGGCAGAGGTCGGCGACGACGTGTATGGAGAAGATCCGACGGTCAACCGGCTGGAGCGGCGGGCGGCGGAGATTTTCGGAAAAGAAGCGGCGCTGTTTGTGCCGACGGGATGCATGGGGAATCTCATCGCGATCAAAGTGTGGACGCATCATGGAAATGAAGTGATCTGCGAAGAGCGGAGCCATGTGAACTTGTACGAGTTGGCGTCGATGTCCGCGATTGCGGGGTGCATGCCGCGAGCGGTCCGGGGGGAAGACGGGATCCTGACGTGGAAGCAGGTGGAGGCGGGGATCCGGCCGAAGATTTACTACGACTCGCAGACGGCGCTGATCTGCCTGGAGAATACGGTGAATATGTGGGGCGGGACGGTTTATCGGACAGCGCAGTTGGAAGAGATTTGCGACCACGCACATGCGATGGATTTGAAGGTGCATCTGGACGGCGCGCGGATTTTCAATGCGGCGACGGCGCTGGGAGAAAATGTTGCGCAGATGACGCGGAGAGTGGATTCCGTGATGTTTTGCTTGTCGAAGGGATTGGGCGCACCGGTGGGATCGATGGTCGCGGGCAGCAAAGCGTTTATTGAAAGGGCGCGGATTTACCGGAAGATGTTCGGCGGTGGGATGCGGCAAGCCGGGGTGATCGCGGCGGCGGGGCTGATTGCGCTGGAGAAGTCGCCGGCGCGATTGCATATCGATCATGCAAATGCGAAGCGGCTGGCGGAAGGCATTGCGGAAATTCCCGGGCTGACCATTGATCCGAAGAAAGTACGGTCGAACATTGTGATTTTTGACTGCACGAAAACGGGAAAGACGGCGGTGGAGATTTGCGATGCGCTGCATCCGCATGGCGTCTGGGCGCAAGATACGGCGCGGTACTCAGTACGCGTGGTGACGCATTGTGACGTGGACCGGGCGGGAGTGGAGCGGGCGCTGATGGTGTTGAAGGATGTCGTGGCGAAGTCACAGAGGAAGGGTGCATGAGGACGGAAGCGATGAAGAGAGTGAGTTTGCTGGCATGGGTAATGGCTGTTCTGGTCGTCGCACCGCGCACGATGGGGCAAGACGCGCCCGCCGCGAAAGCGTCTGCGAAGAAAGCAGTGCCAACAGTGGCCGAGGCCAAGAGATTCTTGGACGAGGCGGAACAGCGCTACCTCGAGCTTACAAACAAGGCGCAGAGGGCGCAGTGGGTGCAGGAAAACTTTATTACGGATGATACGGAGGAAATCGGGGCGGAAGCGAGCCAGGAGTTGAATGCGTTCATCGCGGAGACATCCAAAAAGGCGCACCGGTTTGATGGCTTGAAGCTGCCGCGAGAGATGGCGCGAACGAAGTTGCTGCTGACGTTGTCTACCACGTTTCCTGCGCCAGCGGATCCGAAAGCGCAGAAAGAGCTGGCGCAGGTGCTGGCTTCGCTGAACGGAGACTACGGAAAAGGGAAGTGGTGTCCGGATGGTGCGGGAGGGAAATGCCTGGACATCACCGCGATTGAACGATTGCTTGCGACGAGCCGCGATCCAGAAGAGTTGAAGCGAGCATGGGTGGGATGGCACACGGTGGGCGCGCCGATGCGGCAGCGGTACGCGCGGATGGTGGAGCTGGGGAACAAAGGCTCTCGGGAGCTGGGGTTTGCGGATGCGGGGGCGCTGTGGCGTTCGAATTATGACATGCCGCCGGATCAGTTTGCGAAAGAACAGGACCGGCTTTGGGAGCAATTGAGGCCGCTCTATGAATCGTTGCACGCATACGTGCGGGGGCAATTGCGAAAGAAATATGGAGCGGAGCTGGTTCCGGCACACGGGCCGATTCCGGCGCACCTGCTGGGGAATCTCTGGAGCCAGGAATGGAACAACGTCTATGAGCTGATGGATTCGCCGAAGCCGCCACAGAGCTACAACCTGAGCAAGATTTTGCAAGAACGGAAGACGGATGCGCGCGGAATGGTGCGGTACGGAGAGGGTTTCTTCACGTCGCTAGGGTTTTCGCCGCTGCCGAAGAGGTTTTGGGAACGGTCCTTGTTCACCAAGCCAGCGGACCGGGATGTGGTTTGTCACGCCAGCGCGTGGGATGTGGATTCGAAAGAGGATTTGCGAATCAAGATGTGCATTCAGATTACGGAAGAAGATTTTCGCGTGATTCACCACGAGCTGGGGCATAGCTTTTATCAACGGGCGTTCGACACGCAGCCGCCGCTCTTTCAGAACAGCGCGAACGACGGATTTCACGAAGCGGTGGGGGACACAATTGCGCTTTCCGTGACGCCGGACTACTTGAAGAAACTTGGATTGATTGACGCGGTGCCTCCGGCTTCGGGGAACATTGATTACCTGTTGCAGCAGGCTCTGGAAAAGGTCGCGTTCTTGCCGTTTGGCTTGCTGGTGGACAAGTGGCGCTGGGAAGTGTTCGGCGGGGAAGTGAAGCCGGAGAACTACAACAAAGCGTGGTGGGAATTGCGGAAGAAGTACCAGGGGATTGCGCCGCCGGTGGAGCGAACGGAGGCGGATTTTGATCCTGGGGCGAAGTATCACGTGCCGGGGAATGTGCCGTATGCGCGGTATTTTCTGGCGCGGATTTTACAGTTTCAATTTCACAGGGGACTTTGCCACGAGGCTGGGTATAGCGGGCCACTTCATCGCTGCTCGGTGTATGGGAACAGGGCGGTGGGAGAAAAGCTGAACAAGATGCTGACGATGGGGCAGAGCAAGCCGTGGCCGGAAGCGCTGGAGACCCTGACGGGAGAAAAGCGAATGGATGCAACGGCGCTGGCGGATTATTTTGCCCCGCTCAAGGTGTGGCTGGATAAGCAGAATGCGGAGAAGCACTATCCGGTGGGGTGGTAGGGGAGTGGTGACTGGTGACTGGTGAAAGAAGCTTCAGGGTGCGATTTGTATTTGCGCTGCCCCCCGCGAGAGCGGCTATCAGGGAGACGGCGAAGGGGGTTTCGCGGCGAGACAAATCCTTTTCGAGCGCGTGATGCAGAAATTCCCACCATAAGATAAACTTTGATTGAAGATAGAGCGGACTTTTAGTTGCCGAGGAGACCGTGGAATTCAGTTTTACGGAAGAACAGCAACAACTGCGGCGAAGTGTGCGCGAATTCGCGGAGGGAGAAATCGGGCCGCACGTGATGGAGTGGGACGAGGCGTCACACTTCCCGATGGAGATTATTCCAAAGCTCGGGGAGATGGGGCTGCTGGGAGTGATTTTTCCGGAGGAGTACGGCGGTGCGGGACTGGGGTACATCGAGTACGCGCTGGCGATTGAGGAGTTATCGCGGGTAGACGGGTCGGTGGGACTGATTGTGGCGGCGCACAATTCGCTGTGTTCGAATCACATTTTCAAGTTTGGGACGGAAGCGCAGAAGAGGAAATATCTTGTGCCGCTGGCTTCGGGGAAGGCGATTGGGGCGTGGTCGCTGACGGAGCCGGAGGCGGGATCGGACGCGGGCGGGACTCGGACGACAGCGGTGCGAGATGGAAAGCACTGGGTGCTGAACGGATCGAAGACATTTACGACCAACGGGCACTACGCAGACTTCTGCGTGGCGATGGCAGTGACGGACAAGTCGAAGGCGTCGCATGGCATCAGCGCGTTTGTCCTTGAGAAGGGAATGGCGGGATTCAAGCCCGGGAAAAAAGAGAACAAGCTGGGGATGCGAGCGAGCGACACTTCGGAAGTGATTTTCAACGATTGCCGCGTGCCGCTGGAAAACCTGCTGGGGCCGGAAGGCGAAGGATTCACCGGAAGCTTGAAAATCCTGGATGGCGGGCGGATTTCGATTGCGGCGCTCGGATTGGGAATGGCGCAGGGAGCGCTGGAAGCGGCGACGAAGTATGCGAAGCAGCGGAAACAGTTTGGGCAGGCGATCAGCGAGTTTCAGGCGGTGCAATTCAAGCTGGCGGACATGGCGACCCAAGTGGAAGCGGCACGGCTGCTGGTTTACCAGGCGGCGTGGCTGGCGGACAAGAAGGACGTGCGGTTTACGAAAGAATCGAGCATGGCGAAACTGTTTGCCAGCGAAGTGGCGGTACGCGTGGCGAACGAGTGCGTGCAGATTCACGGCGGATATGGATTCATCAAGGATTACCCCGCGGAGAAGTATTACCGCGACGTGAAGCTCTGCACGATCGGCGAGGGAACCAGCGAAATTCAGAAGTTGGTGATTGCCAGGCAGCTGCTAGGGAAGAAATAATAGAGAGATGCGGCGGGCCGCTGGAACGAGTTCCACAGGAAAACGATGACGCCTGTTGAGAAGTGGGCGGAACAGGTGCGCGCGGGCGAGGTGCGGGCGGTGTCGCGCGCCATCACTGCGATTGAGAACCATGCTCCGGAATCGGAAGAACTGCTGCGGCTGCTGTTCCCGCACACGGGACGAGCGTACCTGACGGGTGTTACCGGCGCGCCGGGGACGGGAAAGAGCACACTCGTCGACCGGCTCGCTGCCTACCACCGCAAGCAACACGAACAGGTGGGAGTAATCGCCGTGGATCCAACGAGCCCGTATTCGGGTGGAGCCATTCTGGGCGACCGCATTCGAATGCAGGGGCACGCGGGCGACGCGGGGACGTTTATCCGTTCGATGGCGACGCGGGGATTTCTGGGCGGACTGGCGCGCGCGACGGCGGAGGTGGCGTTGTTGCTGGATGCCGCGGGAAAAAAGCACGTGTTGATCGAGACGGTCGGCGTTGGTCAGGACGAGATTGACATCGTACGGCTTGCGGATTGCGTGCTGGTGGTGATGGTGCCGGGTCTCGGGGATGACATTCAGAATATGAAAGCCGGGCTGATGGAGATTGGCGACATTTTTGTGCTCAACAAAGCCGATCGCGAAGGGGCGGACCGGCTGGAGCAGCAACTGCTGGCGATGATGTCGCTGGTGATGCCGCGCGACGGCTGGCATCCGCCCGTGCTTCGGACAGTGGCGTCGGAGAACAAGGGCATCCCGGAATTGGCAGAGACAGTTGCGAAATTTCAGAAACATTTTGCAGCGAGCGGCGAACGAGAGCGAAAGCACGTGGAGCATTGGAAGAAAAGATTGATCGAGCTGCTGGAATCGAGATTGCTGGAACGCGCGCTGGGCGGGGCGGGCGGAGAGAAGCGCCTCACGGAGCTTGCCGCGGAAGTTGCGGAGCGGAAAAAAGATCCGTTTACAGCGGTGAGGGAAATTCTAACCAAGAGCGGATTGGCCAACTAAAGGAACAACCTGCAGTACCCACGGAGAAAATGAGCATGGCGGCGAAAAAGACGAGGAAGGCAAAGAGTGCCAAGAAGGAAAACGAGGCAGCCGTCGGCATCATTGGCGGAAGCGGATTGTATTCGATGAGTGGTTTGACAGAGACGAGGGAGATTCGAGTGAAGACGCCGTTTGGCGATCCTTCGGATGCGATTGTGCTCGGGACGCTGGAAGGGAAGCGCGTGGCGTTTTTGGCGCGGCATGGGCGCGGGCACCGCATCCTGCCGGGAGAGATCAATTACCGGGCGAACGTTTATGCGATGAAGCTACTGGGAGCGGAGCGCATAATCTCCGTGAGCGCGGTGGGGTCGTTGCAGGAGGATTTGCGGCCGGGAGAGTTTCTGGTTCCGGACCAGTTTTACGATCGGACGAAGCACCGCGTTTCGACATTTTTTGGCGAAGGCTTGGTGGCGCACGTGGCGTTTGCGCATCCGGTTTGCGGGCGGCTGGCCGGAATTCTGTCCGATTCCTGCGTGCACGAAGCCGTGAGAGTGCACCGGCGCGGAACGTACATTTGCATGGAGGGGCCGCAATTTTCGACGCTGGCGGAAGCGCATGTGCACCGGCAATTGCGGTTCGAAGTGATTGGGATGACCAACGTGACGGAAGCAAAGTTGGCGCGCGAAGCGGAAATTTGCTACGCCACGATTGCGATGATTACGGACTACGATTGCTGGCATCCGGAGCACGAATCGGTGACGGCGTCGCAGATTATTGCGACGCTGAACCAGAATGCGGAGAACGCGCAGCGGGTGCTGCGGTCGGCGGTGCGCACGCTGCCGGCGGAACGAAGCTGCAAGTGCGGATCGGCGCTGCAGCATGCGCTGGTGACGGATTTGAAGCTCGTGCCAGCGGCTACAAAAAAGAAGTTGGCGGCGATCCTTGGGCCGTACCTTTCTTAGGAGAACACTGTGTCCTTGCTCGTGGTGGGTTCGGTGGCGTTCGACGCGCTGGAAAGCCCGTACGGAAAAGTGGACCGGGCGCTGGGTGGCGCGGCGACGTATTTTGCAGTCGCGGCGAGTTTTTTTACGCACGTAAACCTGGTTGGCATCGTGGGCGACGACTTCACGGAAGTGGACGCCCAGATCTTTCGAGGCCGGACCATCGACATCGATGGTCTGGAGCGTGCGACAGGCAAGACCTTTTTCTGGGCGGGGCGCTATTCGGAAAATTTGAACGAACGCGTGACGCTGACGACGGAGCTGAACGTGTTCGCGGCCTTCAAGCCGAAGCTGCCGGAAAAATATCGCAATTCAAAATTCGTCTTTCTGGCGAACATTGCCCCGGACTTGCAGCGCGACGTGCTGCATCAGGTGAAAGTGCGGCCGAAGCTGGCGGCACTGGACACGATGAACTATTGGATTGAGCGGACGAATGCGGAACTTCGGGAAACGCTCAAACACGTGGACATCCTGATGATCAACGATTCGGAGACGCGAGAGCTTTCGAGCGAACATAATTTGCTGCGGGCGGCGAAGCACATTTTCAAAATGGGACCGACGACGCTGGTGGTAAAGCGCGGGGAGTACGGAGCGATGATGGTGGACAAGCGCGGCGTATTCTGCGTGCCGGCATTTCCGCTGGAGGAACCGCACGATCCGACGGGCGCCGGTGACAGCTTTGCGGGGGGGTTCATGGGTTATCTGGCTGGGTGCGGCGATAAAAGTGACGCCGCGCTACGCCGCGCGATGGTATACGGCTCCGTGCTGGGTAGTTTTGCCGTCGAGAAGTTTGGGCTGGACCGGCTGCGACATTTGAAGCGCAATGAGATACACGCCAGAGCACGCCACTTTGCGAAATTGACGCAATTCAAACTGTAACTCTGTAGAATCGCGCTGAGGCGGGCGATGGGGCGCCGGGGGCGATGCTTTCGCTTCACGAAATATTCTTGCGATTGACGGTAGCGGCGGCGCTAGGCGCGATCATCGGCATCGAACGCGAATTGCGACGCCGGCCGGCGGGTATTCGGACAAGTCTTTTCGTCTGCCTCGCCACTGCGCTGTTCACCATCCTGTCGGGGGAAATCGCGCACCTCCTCGGGGATACGGGTAGCACGCGAATCGCATCGAACATTGTTCAGGGCATCGGCTTTTTAGGGGCCGGGGCTATTCTGCGCGAGTCCGGCGGGGTTGTAGGATTGACCACGGCGGCGACGATCCTTGTCGAAGCGGCAATCGGAATGGCGGCGGGAGGGGGTCTTTATGGCGTCGCTGTCTATGCGACAGGTCTCGTGCTCTTTGGACTGATTGTGGTCGGGTGGGCGGCAGATCGTCTCAACTTGAAACGGCGGATCATGGTATTTCGAATCACGACGAGCCACGCGGATAGCGTAGCAACCGAAGTGCAGCAACTGATGGCTGGGATGAAGGTTCCCATGCGGCATTTTCGCACCTCGATGGTGGGCCTGAACTCCATTGTCGAATTCGAAGCCGACGTAAGTTACAGCCAACAGGAGAAGATTGTGGCCCAGCTCAATCGGAAAGGCATCGTTACCGAGGTGATTCCCTCCGAGGGCCGTCACGAATGACCGAAAACCAGCGTGTCCCCCGAAAACCAAAAGCACTTGCTGCTGGTTCCCGGATAGGAGTGTTTGCTCCGGCTTCCCCCGCACCGGCTGTGGACATGATTGCCGGTCTTACGGAATTGAAGCGGCACGCTTTTCAAGTGGTCGCGAATCAGGACAGCAAAGCGGAAGCATTTTTCGCCGGTTCTTCACTGGATCGAGTGAACGGTTTCCTCGCAACGGTGAATTCCGATCAAGTGGACGGGCTCGTCGCACTGCGCGGCGGTTACGGTTCGAATTACCTGCTGGATTTCGAATTGGAGAGGAGTCTCGCAAGCCCCAAGTGCGTGATCGGATTTAGTGACATTACGTCCCTGCATATCTATCTCTGGCGGCGATGTGGCTGGGTGACTTTTTACGGGCCCATGCTCGCGGCAGGATTGAACTCTGGCCCGGGTGTGCCCAAGGGATATGACGAGAATTCCTTTTTGCAAGCCATCCGCAGGACCGAAGCGGGCTGGAAGCTCCGGTTGCGAGGAGAACCGATGCTGGCCGGAGAGGCTGTAGGAAGAGTTCTAGGCGGATGCATGACCATGCTGGAGGCGACGATCGGAACGCCGTGGGAATTGGACACGAAGGATTCGATACTGGTTTTAGAAGACCGTGCCATGAAACCATACCAAGTGGACCGTGTGCTGATGCATCTGAAGCAAACTGGAAAATTTGAAGGGGTGCGCGGGATTGTATTGGGAGAATTTCCGGAGTCTGAGCCGACAGTGGCCGGATCTGCCACGGTGCGCGACGTTTGTGCGCGGATTCTGCGGCCGCTGGGGGTCCCTCTGGTATTTGGTGCGCCGGTGGGGCACACGCCGCGGCCCTTGCTGACTGTTCCTTTGGGAATCGAGGCGCGGCTGGACGCGGAAGGCGAAGGAACGCTCGAATTTTTGGAACCGGCGGTGGTGGCTTGAGCGACGGCAAACATGTGCACCTGATTGGAATTGGCGGATCGGCGATGGCGCCGCTGGCGGGGATGTTGCGCGAGAGCGGGTACCGCGTGACGGGTTCGGATGCGGGGGTGTATCCGCCGGCTTCCACACTTCTCGAAAGCCTGGGGATCTCGTTTTTCAATTCGTTTGATGCGGCGCACATGCAGCCGGCGCCGGATTTGGCGGTCATCGGCAACATTATCGCGCGTGGGAATCCCGAGCTCGAGGAGGTGCTCGACAGAAAAATCCCGTATCGCTCGCTGCCGGAGATATTGGAGGAAGTGTTTCTTCCGGGGAAGCACTCGATTGTGGTCGGCGGGACGCATGGAAAGACCACTACGACGGCGATGTTGGCATGGATCTTCGAAACGGCAGGGAAGAAGCCGAACTTTCTTGTGGGAGGCGTCGCGGATAATTTTGGGAAGAGTTACGGACTGGGCGGAGGCGCGGAATTCATCCTGGAAGGCGACGAGTACGAGACGGCGTTCTGGGACCGGGGACCGAAATTCTTTCACTATCATCCAGACGATCTGATCATTACGTCGCTCGAATACGACCACGCGGACATCTATCCCGATTTTGAGACCTATCAACTGGCGTTTCGACGACTGGTCAATCTGGTGCCGAGGCGAGGGCGCGTGGTGATCTGGGGAGACGCGGAGGAGTCGGGTCCTGCGCTGCGGCGTGCGACTGAGAAAGCGTTGTGTCCTGTTGAGACGTACGGATTTGGCGCTTCGAACGATTGGGTTGCGAGCGACTTTGCGGTGGAAGGCGACAAGATGAAATTTCGTGTCGCTCACCGCGCAAAACGGTTCGCGGAATTCGCGCTGGTGGCGACGGGGCGCCACAACGCATTGAACGCGATGGCGGCGATGGCGGTTGCAGATGGACGCGGGATCAGCTCCGAGGTGATTGCCAAGGCGCTCGCGACGTTTCGCAGCGTGAAGCGTCGAATGGACGTGAAGGGCGAAGTTGGAGGAGTGCTGGTGGTTGACGATTTTGCGCATCATCCCACGGCCGTGAAAGCGACGATTGAGGCGGCGCGGGGGCGCTGGCCGGGGCGGCGGCTGTGGGCGATACTCGAGCCGCGTTCGAATTCCATGCGGCGAAAAGTGTTTCAAGATGCGTTGCCTAAGGCGCTCGCGCTTGGAGATCGCGTCATCCTCGGAGGGGTGTTTCGGGCGCAGCAGCTTGGCGATGAGAACCGTTTGGATCCGGAGAATGTTGCCGAAAGCGTCCGAGCATTAGGAAAGGATGCGCGCGTATTTCCAAGCTCCGATGCGATTGCGGGACATCTCGCCGCCGAGGCCAGGGCGGGCGATTTGTTTCTCATCATGTCCAACGGCAGCTTTGATGGATTGTGCGAAAAACTTCTGAAGAAGCTCGGTGCTGCTGTTCCGGTTGCCAGCGAGGCGAAAACTCGGTGACTTTCCCGGCGGTCCTGAACCGATTTTGTATTCAAGCATGCCTCTCCGCCTTTATTCTCCTTGGATTTTGCTCCTCAAGCAGCGCGACCATCCGATACGAAGTATCGCTAGCACATCCGGAGCGACACCAGTTCCATGTGACGATGACCATACCGGATGTGAACGGTGAGGTGACGGTGCAGATGCCAGCGTGGAATGCACTCTACCAGATCCGAGATTTTAGCGACCGCGTCCAGCAGGTCGTAGCATTCGTCGGGTCCGAAAGAGCGCCAATCGAAAAGATGGACAAGCAAACGTGGACGATCCGGGGAAGCGGCACGATTAAGATTCAGTACGCCACTTACTGGGATGAGGTTGGCCCGTTTGCGTCGCAGCTGAACTCGGAGCACGCCTTCATTAACCCTGCGATGATTCTCCTTTACGTCGCGAATCGGCGTTCCGAGGCTGTGCACATTGCCATGCCAGACGTCCCCGAACTATGGCTGGTCGCCGGTGCATCTGTGCAGGGCATGGAATCCATGGGCGGAGCCCGAAATTTCTTTGGTGATGCTGCAAGCTACGACGAGCTTGCTGATGGCCCGATTGAGGCAGGGAAATTCCAGGGGTTTCAATTGACCGGGATCAAACCAGAGATTTGGGTTGTGATTCATGGCGACAATTGGAAAAAGAAAAAGGTCGAGGAGGACCTCAAGCGCATCTGCCAATACGAGCTTCGGTTGATGGAGGGTGCGCCGTTCGAGCGCTACACCTTCATTCTTCACATCGGCAAAGGTGCGGGTGGCGGTGGGATGGAGCACGCGAACTCGACAGCCATTGGCGTGCCCTCGGATGAATACTTGCCGGGAGTGGCCGCCCACGAATTTTTTCATTTGTGGAATGTGAAGCGGATCCGGCCTGCGACTTTGGAGCCGGTAGACTATGCGAAGGAACAATATACGCGCGCTTTGTGGTTTGCCGAGGGTGTAACGAACACGTATGGAGCCTACACGCTGGTGCGCAGCGGAATCTGGAGCAAAGAGCAATTTTACGCGGACCTTGGCGCACAGATCACGGAATTGGAGAACCGCCCTGCGAATCGCTGGCAAAGCGCGGAGCAATCGAGCCTGGATGCCTGGCTGGAGAAATATCCGCTCTACAACCAGCCGGAATACAGCATTTCTTACTACACGAAGGGGCAAGTGCTGGGGGATCTTCTCGACATCTTGATTCGCGACCGTACCGAGAATGAGAAGAGTCTGGACGATGTGCTGCGAGCGATGAACTCGGAATTCGCGAAGCGCGGAAAAACTTACAGAGACAGTTTGGACGTTCGCTTGACGGTGGAGAAGATTGCTGGGGGTTCGTTCGAAGAGTTCTTTGGAAAATATGTGGCAGGGATTGAGCCGTTTCCTTATCAACACGTGCTGGCGCTGGCGGGATTGGAATTGCGGATTATTGAACATCAGCGGCCGACGCTGGGGTTCACCGCGGCGCGCGATGCAACCGGCACCCTGGTAGTGCAAAGTGTTGCTGCCGATGGCGCAGCGGCACTGGCAGATCTGTGGGTGGGAGACACCATCCTCGCCTGGAACGGCGGAGAAGTGCCGCGCCGGACCGATCGCTGGCTGCGGGAACAGAAACCGGGTGATCTCCTGAAGTTGTGGGTTGGCCGGGAAGGAAAAAAAGTGTCGCTTGAATTCCGGCTCGGAGAGATCAAAGAAACATTTTATGGAGTTACAGAAGACGGGCGCGCGAACGAGAAGGCGCGGCACATCCGCGAGGGGCTGCTTCATGGGGTCACCCGCGGCGGCGCCGTTTATTAGGCTGGAAAACGTTTCCACGTTCCTCTTGACCGTCACGGCAAGATTCGAGAAAGTTCAGCCAGCTTCATGCTTCGCACCCTGTTCATCGCCGTTTTTCTTTCGATTTACATCCTGATCGTTGGGCCGCCCTTGCTCGTGTACACCGTAATCACAAAGGATCCGGATCCGATTTATTGGGCAGGAGTGAAGGGAGTGATGTTTTTCGTGCGGGCAGTGGGCGTAAAGGTGCGTGTGCGAGGGACTGAACGGATTCCGCCCGGAGTCTGCCTGTTTGTGGCGAACCATACCAGCTCCGCGGACGCGCCGGCGGTGGTCGGCGCGATCCCCCGGCGGATCGCGGTGCTGCTGAAACAATCGCTTTTCAAGTGGCCCATTGTCGGCCAGGCATTTCGAAGCGCGCATTTTATTCCCGTGAATCGCAGCGCGCATGAATCAGCAGTGGCGAGCGTGGAAAAGGCGACCGAAACCATGCGGTGGGGCCAGTCGTTTCTGATTTATCCAGAAGGGACGCGCAGCCCGGACGGACGACTGCAGCGGTTCAAGAAGGGCGCGGTGGTAATGGCGATCAAGGCTGGCGTGCCGATCGTGCCGATTGCGTGCTCGGGGGCGCAGAAGATTATGGAAAAGCGCTCCATGGTCATGCGCCCGGGAGAAATTCTAGTTGAGTTTCTTGAGCCGATCGACGCTTCGAAATATTCATTGGAGGAGCGTGAAACTCTGAATGAGCGAATTCGCGCGGCGCTTGCGGCGGGCCTGCCGCAGGAACAGCGGCCCATTGAGACTGCCGATGCGGCTCCCGATTCGAGCGCAAGTGATGAACAAACTGGAGAGGCAAATGACAACTGACAAGCGTGCCGTGAGAACGAGATGGTTCGCGGGCATGGTGGCTCTTTTGTGGAGTACTTCCGCGATTGCGCAGGAAAGGCGCGTGACTGCTCGCGAAGTGATTGCCCGCATACAGCAGCAGGTGGGGGTGCCGTGGCAGGCCGAGACGGTGGACACAATCAAGGCAGGCAACCCGGACACGGCCGTTACCGGCATCGCGGTGACGATGATGGCCACAATGGACGTGCTTCAGCGCGCGGCAGCCTCCAGCAAGAATCTGATCATCACGCATGAACCGACATTCTACAATCACCTGGACAAACTCGACGTACTCGAACAAAAAGAAAATGATCCTGTCCTGGCAACGAAGCTGGCGTTCATTGCAAAACACAACCTGGTCGTCTGGCGGTTCCACGATCATTGGCACCTGCGGAAACCGGACGGCATTGTGGCGGGAATGGTCCATGCCCTCGGTTGGGAAAAGTATGAAGACGCCCAAAACGAACACCTGTTTACAATCCCTGAAACGACTATGGAAAAACTTGCGGCGGACCTCAAGGTGAAGTTATCCACCCATGCGATGCGGGTCGTGGCGGATCCTCATCAAAGGGTGAAGCGCGTGGCGCTCGTTCCCGGCGCTTCGGGATTTGCAAGGGAGACGCATGCCCTGGAAATGCCCGATGTGGACGTCCTTCTAACGGGCGAGCCGCGGGAATGGGAAACCGTGGAGTATGTCGCCGATGCGGTGACGCAGAAAAAAGGAAAGGGCCTGATCATCCTTGGGCACATTCCTTCCGAGCAGGCGGGCATGGACGAGTGCGCCCGCTGGCTGAAGACCTTGGTCAGCGAGGTACCCATCGAATTTGTTCCAGCCGCCGATCCCTTCTGGAAAAACTAGCCCTTCAGGCGCTCGATTTCAGTTTCCAGGTCTCGCACGCGCCGCTGCAGGTCCGGCAGCCGATTGAGAGCTGCCGTGAATTTCATCCACAAACGGCTGTCTACCGCAGGAGAGCCTCCAACAATTGAGCGAGGAGGCAGATCGCCAGGAAGTCCTGCCTGGCCGTAGACTACGCTGCCGTCTCCGACGGAGAGGTGGCCGGAGCTGGCGGACTGGCCGGCGAAAATGCAATTCGCGCCGACTTTCGTGGAGCCGGCGAGGCCGACCTGGCCACACAGCATGGTGTTAGCGCCGACACGCGAAGCGTGACCTACGAGAACAAGGTCGTCGAGCTTTGCCCCTCGGGCGACGCGGGTCTCGCCGATGGTCGCGCGATCCACGCAGGAGTTGGCCTGAACTTCCACATCGTCTTCGAGGATCGCGGGGCCGGTCTGCAGCATTTTGTACCAGGTGCCGTCTTTTTGCTTGGCGAAGCCGAACCCGTCTCCACCGATAATGGCGCCGTTTTGCAAGATGACGCGATTGCCAACGCGGCAAGACTCGCGCACCACCGCGTGGGCATGAGCGAAGAAATCGTCGCCGATTTGCGCGCCGCGATAAATCGTGACGGAGCTGTGAAGCACGGCATTGCGCCCGATGTGAGCGTCTTCGTCGATGAAACAGTACGGGCCGATGTGAGCGTTTTCTCCGATGCGAGCGCTTTTTGCGATAACGGCGGTCGGATGGATCCCCGGAGCATAACTCGGGGGCTGGTAGAAAAGCTCGATGGCGTGAGCAAATGCGAGGTAGGGATTGGCGGAGCGGAGGGCAGCGAGCGGTGGCAGCGAAGGGTCTCGAGTAAGAGAGATGCCCTCTTCGACGAGGACCGCGGAAGCGCGCGTCGTCTTGAGAAGCGGGAAATAGCGGCGATTCGCTAGGAAAGTAAGCTGGCCGGGTTCGGCTTGCTCGATCCCGGCAACGCCGCTGATTTCAACGTCGGACGGGCGTTCCAGGCGGCAGCCCAGTTTCTGCGCAACTTCGGAAAGTCTCATGGCGCGGCTCCTCAAAGCGTTTTGGCTCTGGTTGCGAGTCTCGCACAGGGCCAAGAGGGAAGTACAGGCGGTCTGGATTATTCGTTGAACAGGCGAGGTTGAGAGGCGGCGGCTGCAGCCGCCGCAGGCTTGCGGCGGGCGATTCCGACGACCCCAAGAACCGTCACTTCCGATAGAGCGGCACGGGGGACAAAGATGCGATCGGTGGTCGAGTTCAAGTCCGGATGAGTGATTTGCAACCCGTTATCGAGCAAGGAAAGCAGGTCGTTGGGAACGACGCCTTCGAGCGTTTCGCCGTCGTTGTAGCGAAGGCGTACCCACAGGCCATCGAGCTTGGGGCGGCTGAGAAAGGCCTTTCGCTCCGGTTCAAAATCGTCGGAGAATTCTCGGACAAAGAAAACCGAGCGGACTTTTCCCAGCGGCACTTCCACGTGTTCCCCATCAGGGGTCAGGAGGTCGACGGGATCGTTCTGGCCCAGGCGCACAGGATTCAGATAGCCGCGAAGAGGCTTCTTGTCGGCAAGCACAATAATGACTTTCTTATGCGTGGAGGCTGGGGTGCGGTTCTTCAAGATTTAGCCGTTCCCGGACGCGGATGGCCAGAATTTGCCAAGCGGCAAAATGTATGTTATGTTAAGCGCGTTTTCCTGTCAACTCATTGTTTCCATTAGGGTTAGGGCCCCGGAGCGCCGCCCGTTGACCGAAAAAAAACAGATTCTCAAGTCGGCTTCGATCATTACCCTGGTCACGATTGTCAGCCGAATCCTCGGCTACGTGCGGGACCAGCGCATTGCCCTCCTCCTAGGTACCACCCCCGCAGCTGATGCCTATGTGCTGGCGTATCGAATCCCCAACCTGTTCCGCAGGCTGGTGGCGGAAGGGTCCATGACGGCCTCCTTCATCCCGGTGTTTTCGAGTTACATGAGGGAGAAGTCTAGGAAGGAGGTCTGGGAGTTCGCCAACAAGCTCTTCTGGACGCTCGCGCTTGTTTCCGCAGTCATAACTGTACTAGGTATGGTCTTCTCACCCACGGTGGTTCGCCTGTTCGCGGGCAGAAACATTGCTGGCATTCAGGCTGTAGAGTTAAACCGGATTATTTTCCCGTATCTCTTTTTTGTTTCGCTGGCCGCCTTGGCCATGGGCATTTTGAACTGCTTCAATGTGTTCGGTTTGCCGGCGGCGACACCGGTATTCTTGAATCTGGCCACGATTCTTTTCACATTCGCGATCGTGCGGAACTATTTCAGGGATGCGGCGACCTCTATTGCCGTCGGCGTACTTGTAGGCGGCGTGCTGCAATTTCTGATCCAAGTGCCGCTTCTCGTTCGGAAGGGGATGAATTTCAATTTTGGGATCTCCTTTTCACATCCCGCGATCCGTGACGTGGCGCGGCTGATGATTCCGCGGCTCTTCGGAATTGGCATCGGACAGATCAATCTGTTGATCGATACGCGATTCGCGACGGCGAGCATGATGCCGGAAGGAAGCCTGGCGGCGTTGTATCTTGCCGACCGGGTTATGGAGCTGGTTCTTGGCGGTTATGCGATTGCGGTGGCCACGGCGATTTTGCCGATGATGTCGCACCAGGCGGCAGGCAAGGATTACGAGGCGCTGAAGAAGACGCTGTCGTTTTCCGTTCGAATCGTGGCGTTCATCACCATTCCCGCGGCTCTGGGCTTGATGATCCTGAGGGAGCCGATTATTCGCGTGCTGTTCCAGCACGGACAGTTCGTGGCCGAATCCACGCGCTTGACGGCTCGTGCGCTTCTTTACTACTCGATTGGCTTGCCGGCGCTGGCGTCAGTCAAGTTGATTGTCCCGGCGTTCTACTCCACGCGGGACACGAAAACGCCAGTCATCATCGCTTCGATTTCGCTGGTGATCAACATCGTCCTCAACATTGTTTTCATTCAGTTCTTTTACAAGCGGGTGCAGAACGGTGGCCCCGCGCTGGCCACGGCCCTGGCGACTTTTTTTGATTTCTTCGCGCTGTTCATCATTTTCCGCATCCGGTACGGCGCCATGGGAACGATGGACATTCTGCGGTCGTTTTCAAAGATCTTTTTGTGCGCGGGCATCATGGGAGTAGCGTGCTGGTTCGGAAACTACTACACGACCTTTACGATCCACTCGCGGTTTCTCGTGCAGCTTCTCGTTTTTGCAGGGCTTATCGTGGGTGCGACTGTTCTTTATTTGGCCCTGGCCTGGATTTTCCGGTGCCATGAGATCGAGGAAGTTTACGGCATAGCGACGAGGCGCCGCATTGGCGGCGGTGACGGTTACGCGGAGCCTTGATGGAAATCTCAGCAACAATCTCGTCGTTCTTGACGCACGTCAGAGTGGAGAAGGGCTTGTCTGCGAACACCGTCTCTGCCTATCGCCGCGATCTTGTAAAATTCGATGCCTTCGCCCAGAAACGCAAACTGAGCCTGGAGGCCGTCAGCCGCGATGACCTGGTGGATTTTCTGGCGGCGTTGTACCGGCAAAAACTGGAAAGCAAGACCGTGGCGCGGCATCTGGTAACGTTGCGCAACTTCTTTCGCTTCGCGCAAGTCCACGAATTGATTTCAGCGGATCCCTCGATCAACCTCGAATCGCCGAAAATCCGGCGGTCGCTGCCCGGATATCTGCGGCTGGAAGAAGTCGAGCGCCTGCTGATGCAACCCGATGCGAAGACCCCGATTGGACTGCGGGATCGCGCGATGCTGGAGGTCCTGTATTCGACGGGCTTGCGGGTCTCGGAACTCGTGGGATTGCGAGTGATGGACCTCGATACCAAGGTCGGTTGCTTGCGTTGTATCGGCAAAGGCGACAAAGAGCGCATTGTTCCCGTGGGACGCAAGGCGCTCGGCATGGTGGAAAAGTATCTTCGCGACGCGCGGCCGGACTTCGTCGGCAAGACGGCGGGCAGCCCGACGTTGTTCCTCAACCGCCGGGGCCGCCAGTTGAGCCGTGTGGGCGTCTGGAAGATTCTTTCCGCGTACGGACGCAGCGCGGGACTGCGAATGGCGCTGACTCCGCACATGTTGCGGCATAGTTTCGCCACGCACTTACTCGAGCGCGGGGCGGACTTGCGGTCCGTGCAGCTGATGCTTGGCCATGCGGACATTTCCACAACGCAAATCTACACGCACGTTGTTGAGGAGCGGTTGAAGCAGATTTACAAAGCGCATCACCCGCGTGCATGACGCGGCGGGCTACGGAAACCTATTGCGGGTGCCTCTGCGGCGGTCAGCGCAAACACCCTGAAGCAGAAGGAGCGCAATGCCAGACTATATGTTTTTGCTGGAAAGCCGGCTCTCGCCGGAACAGCGCGCCGCGATGATGCGCGTGCAGGAGCTTTCCGCTGCACTCGGGTTCAACGTGTATCTGACCGGTGGAACGGTCCGCGATCTCATCACCGGCGCTTCGCTGCGCGACTTGGACTTCACCGTCGAGGGCAATCCCTCGAGGATTGCGCGCGAGCTGGAAAAGGGCGGCGCAAAGGTGCTGGTCGAAGATGAGAAGCTGCGCCAGGTTGAACTGTTGTTTGCCGGCGACTGTGATGGCAGCATCTCCGCGGCGCGGGACGATCACTATGTCCGGCCGGGAACGCGTCCCGAGATTCGCTGGTCCACTATCATGGAGGACCTGCGGCGCCGCGATTTCTCGCTCAATGCCATCGCCATCTCACTTAACCCGGCCTCGCGCGGCTTGCTCCTCGATCCCACGAACGGATTGTCCGACGTCGAGCGCGCCGAAGTGCGGGCGCTCACGATTCACAGCTTCACTAATCAGCCCGTGCGGTTATTGCGCGTGCTGCGCTTCGCCGCGCGCATGGGATTCAAGATGGAACAGCGGACGCAGGAATGGTTTGATTTGGCGATCGAACGTGAACTGCACGACACGATTGCTCCCGAGGATGCCGGTGCTGAGTTGCAAGCCGCGGCTCGCGAGGAGCGGCCGGCGGTCGTTCTGAAAGCCTGGGAAGAGCACGATTTGCTCGAGGCCATCAGCCCCGTCCTCGCCAAGAAACATCCCGGATACGAAGCGATCGGCCGCCTGATGAGGGTGCGGGAGGATTTGTTCACGGCGGGTTTCCGGCCGCGCCTGGCCACGCCGATGCTTTTGGCTATTCTTGGACGATTGAAGGACAGGGAACAGGCCAACCTCTTAGCGAAGGTGGGCTTCCGTTCCGCGGAATCGGGGGCCGTCCTGGAGTTCGAGGAAGTAGCGTTGCAGGCGCAAAAGGAGCTTCTCGGTAAGAAAACGAAAGCCCCTATCGATGCCTACCGGTTTCTGGAAAAACTGCCGCTGGATCAAATGGCCTATCTGCTGGCGGAGTCGAACAAGTCCGCCGCGCTCTCGAAGATTCGCGCCTATTTGAACAAGTGGCGGCCGGTTCGTCTTGGTCTTCCCGGTGTGGCCGCGCAACTGGAAGCGCTGGGTATGCCGCGAGGGCCAAAGTTCGACAATGTGGTCGAGCAGGTGTTTGCATTACAACTCACGGGCCGAGGGAAAACGCCGGAAGAGCGGGAAAAGATCTTGCGCAAGATCACCGGAATCAAGGAACCGCCCAAAAAGAAGGAGAAGGAAAAGAAGCCTGCAAAAGGCACGGACAAAGCACACGCCGCAGCAGCAATGGGCAGTGCTGCCAAGCATAAACATGCTGCGGCAAAGGCGGACGCAAAACATGCGGCGAAAGGAAAACCAGCGCCCGCCAAGCCGGCCGCGAAGCACCACGCGTCCGCCCCCCGCGGAAAGACCGCGCCCGCGTCGAAGAAGCGCCACAGTCGCAAGTAGCACCCACAAGCGACGGGCAACGTTCACCTATGGAAGGCTTCACAATTTGGTTCCGATACCCGTGACTCGGGCGGAATCCGAAGAGGCGCGTCGATGTATCGAACCCGTTTATGGTGCAAGGCCGACCTGGTGCACCAGTTGCTGAAAACGCGAATCTGAGCGGATGGGATCCAATATTCGATCAATCGATAGTCTTTACCTCGGGAATCCGATCCTTTGCAGGAGTTGTTGAAACCGCGGATTGGAGCGCAGCGGTGCAAACGCGGGATCTATGTTGAGATGATTCATCGCGGCATTTTCGCGTTCGGCTTTTTCCAGCCACGAGATCGCCTCTTCGTTTTTCCCCATGCCGGTCAAAACAAGCGCTTGCGATTTTGGCGATACGTAGTGGGATTTTGCCTCTTCGTTGAGTTTTTTCAGGATCTCGCGAGCTTTCGCTTTATTTCCGGATAGCGCATAGGCATATCCGAGCTTGTCGAGCGCTCCCGCCTTAGCGAACTCCTTGATCGCCTCCGGGTACATTTTCTTTGCAATGTAAGCCTCCCCCAAACCTGCACGGTTCACGGAAAACTCAGGATTCAATTCCAACGCCCGCTTGTACTCTGCGATGGCTTGATCGTACTCGCCGAGATAGCGGTAGGCATCGGCTACAGCTCCGCTGGCGGTGAAATTCAAAGGATCAAGTTCGTGCGCGAGTTTCCTTTCGGCCAGGTTGGCGGACTGCTGCCCAAGGGCTTCATGCAGGTGTCCGTACCAGAGGTGGGCGGTTGCGTAGTTGGGATTAAGCTCTATAGCTCTCTTGAATTCCCAGTCTGCATCCTGCCAACGGTATTGATTGAGGAAAACCGCGCCAAGCGCATTATGGGCTTCTGCGAGACTATCGTCGAGAGCCAGTGCCTTCGTCGCCGCGATGGTGGCCTTCTCGAGGTACTCGGGCAGTGGCATGAGGCCATTGCCTACGAGAGGTATGTAGGCCTCCGCCTCTCCGGCATAAGCCAAGGCAAAATTTGGATCCTCGTCGATAGCTCTCTGAAAATAAGTTAGCGCTTGAGCCAAACTCTCCCTTGACCTCTTCTCCCAGGCGTAGCGCCCCAACAGGTAATTCTTGTAGGCCTCGGGATTTACTTTGTGGGTGGTAGCCCGGGAGTCATGAGGAACGATCTTCGCCTGAACTTCAAACGCAATCTGTTCGGCCACTTCGCGCTGCATCGACAAGACGTCGCGCAAGTCGTGCTCATACGACTGTGCCCACAGATGTCGGTCCGCCGGAGCATAGACAAGCTGCGCGGTGATTGCCACGCGATCTCCCGAGCGCTGGACCGCTCCCTCTACCACTGCGTCTACGTTCAACTCACGCGCAATCTCAGGAACACTCTTCTTGGTTTGCTTGTATCGCATGGCCGAAGTGCGCGAGATCACGCGCAGAGTGCTGAGTTTGCCAAGTTCGGTGGTGAGCGCTTCTGTCATGGCATCCGCGAAGTACTCCTGATCGGGATTGCCGGTGAGATTGACTAACGGCAGAACTGCCACGGACTGAATAGGAGGAACGACGCTGCTGGACGGAGAGCGGCCGCGACTCGAATACACGTAAAAGCCCGTCAGCAGCGCCACGAGCGAGATGCCGACTAGGGCGATCGCGTACTTTCGCGTGATGTGTTGTCGGTTCAGCCCTTCAGACGGAGGTGGCGCGTTGGGTTCGGACGATATCGCGACGGCCTGGCGCGCACCAGGTCCGTCCCGCACTTCGATCGGACCGATGAAGCGGTAGCCACGCTTCGGGAGAGTCTCAATAAAGCGTACGTCGGTGGTCGAATCGGACAGAGCCTCGCGCAGTTTGTTCACCGCAGCGTTGAGGCTGTGGTCGAAATCAACGAAAACCTCGTCTGGCCAGAGCTTGGCGCGCAATTCCTCGCGGGTGATCAGCTCCCCGGGCTTCTCGAGTAGCAACGCCAAGATTTGGAAGGGCTGGCCTGAGAGGCGGATCTTCGTCCCATTCTTCCGCAGCTCGCCTGTTTGCAGGTCAGCTTGATAATCTTCGAAACGCAAGATACGCGGCAATAAGTTCTCCAGGCAACGCGCTCGGTGGGAATGTCGCGAAGCTTAACACCTTTCGAATTACCCCTCAATGGGCCTCAATTAACGGAAACGGCCGATCAGCTGCCAATATCTCTCGTGTCTTCCGAGAGTTACCTGATGATTTTTTTCTGCCCTTTCTTTGACGGCGTGTGCATTGCCAATTTGCCGTCTTTCGGCCAAAAGGGGCTGCGATGTCACGATCTCGGGGCGCCGTGCGAAGAGCTTGGGGCTCTTCGCCCACAGGAAGTCTTAAAAAGGGAGACCCAACATGAAGGATTCTCAAAAATCGGCCGGATGCAAGCATTTTGGATTTCGGACGGTCGCGTTTATCTCGCTTGCACTCGCACTCTGCGGTGCGGTGAAAGCGCAAAATGCAGTAGTTGCTTGGAATGACATAGCCGTCACGGCGGCACTCAATGCAAATCAGACGATGTCTCCCGGTTCAAGCACTTCTGGTGGCACGAGCCTCTATCTGGCTTATACACATTTGGCCATTTATAACGCTGTGAATGCAATTGACCATCGCTTTCAACCCTATGGAGCCGAAATCTCCGCACCGGCGGGAGCATCGGTCGATGCCGCAGTCATTTCAGCGGCTTACAACACACTCTTTTTCTATTTACCGGATCAGTCGGCTTTTCTGACTGGACAGTACACGGCTGCGCTTGGTCTCATCCCCGATGGCCAGGCGAAAGACGACGGAGTTCAGGTCGGGAAGGCGGCCGCGAATTCGATTATTGCCATGCGAGCGGGCGACGGTCGCGCTGCCAACGTGCCTTACATCTTCCCGTCCGTGCCAACAGCAGGAGTTTGGATTCCGACCCCACCGGGACACCTTTTGCCACAAACCCCTTGGGCCAGTCAGATGGTGCCCTTCACAATGAGTAGCGCCTCGCAATTCCGTCCAGATGAACCCCCGCCCGCCCTGACCAGCCAGGACTGGGTAGACGATTACAACCAGGTCAAGATCGTGGGCGCAGTAAACAGCACGGTACGGACTTCCCAGCAGACGGAGATTGGCCTGTTCTGGACTGAACAAACGTCGAAGCAATACGCGCGAGCGTTTCGTGGCCTAGCCGTGGCACGCGCGCTCAACACCTCCGACACCGCGCACCTGTTTGCCATGATGTGGACTGCCGTCGCCGACTCCTTCATCGGTTGCTGGGACGCGAAGTACCACTTTAGCTTCTGGCGACCGGTGACGGCTATTCCGAACGGCGGCATAGATGGAAATCCCGCCACGGTTCCCGACCCGACGTGGATGCCTCTGGGCACCACCCCCAATCATCCGGAATATCCGGCCGGCCACGCGTGTCTTACGGGTGCGGTCGCGACTATCCTGAAGGGCTACTTCGGGACTCCTAACGTGAACTTCACTGTCAGCAGCACAGTCTTCAGCCCTGCGCATGTCCACACATTCAACAGCAGAGGTAGAGTACGCCCGCATCTATACAGGTTTCCATTATCACCACTCGGTGCTCCAGGGCCTTGTGCTGGGTCAACACGTTGCCCACCAAGTGCTGGAGAACTTCTTCCAACCTGTGGCAAGTCACTAGCGCCGGTCGGCGTACATTGCATTTCCAAGTTTGCGTCTCCTGCGAAGATGAACAATGCGGACCTGGGCCTTACTGGAAACCTCCTAGTGTGGCGAGCGGAGTTCTCGATTTTCCCCGTGTGCTTGTTGGAGCCATTTCCACCTGGTGCGGCCACACAGGCGTTTGCTGCGTGCCGCTCGGGGGGCGTTCACTTGCGGGAAACATCACAATTTGGTTCCGAGAGCGCCGTGACTCGGAACCAATGGCCAAAAACGTCCGCAAATCAGGTTTTCCACACGTTCATTGGACGTTGACCTACCAACGGGTTCTCCGTCGGCTGCGCGAAGCACTACTCCCATCGCAGCTACTCGTATCTCAGGGCCACCAGGGGATCGACACGCATTGCGCGGCGAGCCGGGATGTAGCATGCAGCGAGGGCCACAAAGGTTAGCAGCAGTGCGACGGCAATCATCGTTAGGGGATCGTTGGCGTGGACGTCGTAGAGCATGGATGTCAAATAACGCGTTACGCCCAGGGCCACGCCGATGCCTGCGGCGGCTCCGACTATCGCCAGCACAATTCCTTGCCGTAACACCAGCTTCAGGACACTTCCCGGATGCGCGCCGAGGGCCATGCGAATTCCAATTTCGCGTGTGCGCCGCGAAACTTCGTACGAAAGCAGCCCGTACAATCCCACGCACGTCAGGATCAACGCGAGCAAAGCAAAAAAGCTGGATAGACGGGCGACCAGTCGCTCCTGAAACAGCAACCGGTCGATTTGCTGCGATTCAGTCTTGACGTCAAAGAGCGGCAAATTGGTATTCACTTTTGCCACCGCTTCGCGAATCGCGGGAAGAATGGCCTGCGGATCGGCCGCGGTGCGCAATTCAAATGACGCTCCGCCGAAACTCTGCGGCATGTACATCATGGGGTGAATCTCCCGCCGCAGGCTGTTGTACTTCGCATCGCGCACCACGCCGATGACTTCGTAGCCCGGACTCCTCGGGCCGTTCGCATCAGCCTCCGATTGGCCGAACTGCTTCCCGAGCGGATATTCCTTGCCGAGGTATTTCTCGACGAATGTCTGATTCACAATCACCGGAGTCGGCGCCGAAGTTGGAGTCGCTCCGCCATTCGAAGCAGACAGCTTGAAATCGGAAGCGTTGAATCCGCGGCCGGCGAGGAATGGAATGTGCAGCGTCTCGAAGAAATTCGGCCCGACCGGGAGCACGTCCGCTTCGGAACTTTGATCCTGCGGAGTGCCCGGCCAGTGAAACATAGTGATCATCAGGCCGCCGCTCAGAAGAGCACCCATCGAATAGCTTGCCGACTTCACGCCCGGTATTTCCGAGAGGCGCCCCTGCAAGTCGCGGTAGAAGGCGTCCACCTGCGGGCCTTTGTAGCCGATCAGCGTCGGGTCGATTTCGAAAATCAAGATATTGTGGGAATCGAATCCAACGTCGATGCTGCGCAGATTCTGCAGGGTGCGCACGAGAAGGCCCGCGCCCACGAGGACAACAATGGCGAGCGCGACTTGCGTAACCACTAGCGCGTTGCCGATACTGAACCATTTTCCGCCGGAGTGTCGCAAACTCGCGGAGCTTCCTTCGCCTTCCTTGAGCGCCGGGGTCAAATCGACGCGCGCGCCGCGGAAAGCCGGTGCGACGCCGAAAAGGATTCCGGTGAGCAGCGAAACCGCGACAGTGAATCCGAGGACGCGCAAGTCGACACCCGCGGCGAATCCGAGTGGACGCGTCTGGTTGCTGGACACAAACGAAATGATCGCGTGGGCTCCCCAGTAGGCGAACAAAATCCCTAGCACGCCGCCGAGCACCGAGAGCATTACGCTTTCCGTCAAAAGCTGGCGCACCACCCGCGCGCGGCCCGCGCCCAACGCCAATCGCACGGCCATTTCCTTTTGCCGCGCGGCGGCCCGAGCGAGCATCAGCCCCGCGACGTTGGCGCAAGCAATCAGCAAAATGATGCCGACAGCGAGCATCAGTACGTACAGGGGATTGGAGTATTGACTTCGAGCACCGGTCAGGCCGGTTTGCGCGTGTACCAGAGTTACGTTGGGATTATCGTCTGGCTTGGATAGGGTCTTCGGGCCGCTGGCCGCTTCGGATTCGCGAGGGGCGCCCGCGGGCATTGCACCTTGCGGAGCCGGCGCGATCGCAGGCTTATTGCCAGGGAATTGCGGCATCGGGCCGCCAAGTGCTTCGCGACGCGACTGCAGCGGGATTTTCTGCGGGGCCGGCCCCGGCGCCGCGGGCATGCTTGTTGGAGGATTCCCGGTGGGGGGCGCTGACGTTCCGCCATAGACCATTTGGCTACGAACTGCGCCGCCCCGAGCCGGTCCACCGGGCCCGGGTCGCAGCGTAGGCGTTGCCGCCATCTCGCCGCCATTGAAAACCGGGACGGGGCCGTGAAGCATTTCATTGCGGAAGATGCCGCTTGCCGCCGCTTGCGCCTGGGCGATCGGTGTGCCGGGTTTGAGCCGACCGATAATCGTGAGCCACCAGTTACTCACGTCGCCAGAACGGCTTTGCCAGCGCAGGGGATCGCTAATGCGTTGAGCGTCGGAGAGCGGCAGCCAAACATCGTAATCGCTGCCCGGAGTGATTCCCGTGAATCGCTGTTCGGCTACGCCGATAATCGTGAATGGGACGTTGTTCAGTTCAATCGTATGGCCGACTACGTCGCGAGCGGCGCCGAAGGCGCTCTGCCAGTACCCATAGTTCAGCACGGCGACGGGTGCGGCGGACGGAGTGTCGTCCGCTGCGTCGAACAGTCGGCCTGCGGCGGCTTTGAGACCCATGGTGTGGAAGAAGTCCCCCGAAACGAGCTGGCCGTTGATAACCGTCGCAGGGCCGTTCCCTGTCAAGTTCAACCTGCCGGAGTTGGCAAAGGCCGCCGTCGCAGAAAAGACATTTGCTTGCGCTATTTCGCGAAACATCGGTTCGGAGAACGAGCAGCCTGTGGGATTCGCAGCGCCGGGTCTCAAGTTCGTGGGGCAATCTTCCGAAGTCATGTAGCCGTGAATGTTCGGCGCGTTGCGCGCGCCCCACTTAAGCAGGACCAACTGCGAAGGATCTTCGACCGGCAGCGACCGCAGCATTACCGCGTCGACCAAGCTGAAAATAGCGGTGTTTGCGCCAATGCCTAGAGCAAGCGTGAGAATGGTCACCGCCGCAAAGCCTGGGGATTTCGCGAGCATACGCAGGCCATAATGAATGTCCTGCCCGAGCTGCTCCAGCCAAACGAAACTCCACACCTCACGCGTCTCTTCCTTTACCTGCGTCACATTGCCGAACTTTCGTACGGCCGCATAACGCGCTTCCTCCGGCGACATCCCGCGCTCGATGTAGTCCTGCGTCTCCCTTTCGATATGGTCCCGAATGTCCTGATCGAGATCTTCCATCATTTGCTTGCGACGCCGCATGTTTCGCCCTCCAGTTACGCAGGTCGGAGAATCCGCGCGATCGCTCCCGCCAGCTTGTTCCACTTGTTGGTTTCAACCTCCAGTTGCTTGCGCCCCTTGGCGGTCAAACGGTAGAACTTGGCGCGGCGATTGTTCTCCGAGGTCCCGTCCTCGACCGTAATCCATCCACGCTTGATGAGCCGGTGCAGCGCAGGGTAGAGTGAGCCTTGTTCGACCTGCAACACGTCAGCGGAGTTGAATTCGATGGCCTTGGCGATGGCGTGACCGTGCGCCGGGCCCAGCAGCACCGTGCGGAGAATCAGCAGGTCCAGGGTACCTTGCAGCAGCTCGATGCGCTCTTTTTGTTCTTTGGTAGACATCCTAGGGGAGAATAGACCGCTTCCAGTAGAATGTCAAGGTGAGTTGCCATACAACGAATCCTTGCCGGCCGCGGGAAAACGCCGGAAGAGCGGGAAAAGATTTTGCGCAAGATCACCGGAATCAAGGAACAGCCCAAAAAGAAGGAGAAGGAAAAGAAGCCCGCAAAAGCCACCGACAAAGCACACGCCGCGGCGGCCATGGGCGACCCTGCCAAGCATAAACATGCCGCAGCCAAGGCAGACGCAAAACATGCGGCGAAGGGAAAAACAGCGCCCGCCAAGCCGACCGGGAGGCACCATGCTGCCGCGCCCCGCGGAAAGACCGCGTCGGCGTCCAAAGGTATTCGGCGCGCGCTGATGCCCCTCGGCAGCGGTACCTGCAGTATTCAGATCCAGGCAGCCCAGTCGGGCGCTAGTTAGAAATTAAGCTTCAGGCCGAGCTGCATGACCCGGTTTGGTTCGCCAATGGCGATCACCGTTGCCGAAGCCGGCAGAGAAGCTGACGCACAGCAAGTCCGGGCGAAAATGCTGCTCTGGACGCTGGGCGATCCGGAAGTCGCGTTGCGCGGGTTTTCCCAATTGGTGTGGTTCAGCACGTTGAAGACTTCCGCCCGCAACTGGAGCTTGAAGCGTTCCGTGATGCCGAAGTTCTTCAGGAGACCCGAATCCAGATTCCAGAAATTCGGCCCCTGCACGATGTTGCGGCCATTGCCATTCTGTCCCGGCGGCGGGATGCAGAAGAACGTCTGCGTGCCGGTGACGTTGACGCAGTTATAGTTCGGGTCGGCGGGGTTGGTGATGAGTTGGCCAACGTTGTACATCACCGGCCCTTCCACTCCATTCACGAACTGCACGTTGCCCTTGTCGAGTGGGCCTCTCACCTGCGCGAAGCTGACATGTGCTCCATTGGTCGTGAGGGAACCGCTGGTGACGCTATACGGCTCGCCGCTCTGGTACGTGAAGATGCCAGTGAAGGACCAACCGCCAACAATCTGGTTCGCCCAGTTGGGCATGGACGAAGCGACCTTCTTGCCTTTGCCGATGGGGAGTTCGTATAGCAAATTGGTCAGCAGGACGTGCCTGTTGTTGAAGTCCGAAAGCGCACGGTCCAGCCGCCAGTTGTGGATATCTGTCGGTGTGCGGCTGTTCGTCGTGCTCAAGCCTCCGCCGGTAGCCGCGCCGGTCGGGTCGATAGACATGTCGTCGATGGACTTGCTAAAGGTGTAAGAAAAGCCTAAATCCAGGCCCGCTTCGAACCGGTGACGCACGGCAACGAACAAGCCATGGTAGTAAGAGTCGCCACCTGAATCCTGAAAGAAGATCTGCCCAAACTGCGGATTCGGCCGGAAGAAATTGGCAGGGAATCCGCGCGCGG
>WNFD01000118.1_pt1 | contig 73819 bp, 62 predicted proteins | sample 5400491 | NCBI WGS metagenome assembly WNFD01 (sample SAMN13153343, study PRJNA577476) | soil metagenome | isolation source: 120 cm saprolite under Douglas fir tree site 2 hole 2 replicate 2 | place: USA:California | collected 2015-04-18 | reverse complement strand
ATGATACTAGGATTTGGTGCGTGCGGCCGTGTGATTTTTCAACTGCTCAGTGAGCCTGGACGCACATCTCGCTGCCTGGACGATCCGGCGCGCCTGACCTGTATCCTGCACGAATTTTTTGCAGCGCTGCCCTTAGGCAGGGCAGACGCGCCTGTCACGCGCTCGCTCCGGCACCACCGGTTGACGCTCGATGCCATTCAAATCGCACGGGTTGGGTCGCAGCGCAATTGGCACGAAGCTTGAACGGCGAATGCCGAGCGATGCCGTCAGCGCGGACGGCACCTGCTTGTAGGATCGAACGCTATGATCGGGAGGTCGTCATGCCGAAGACTGCGTTTCAACTTAACCTAAAGAAGCCACCTGAAGATGCGCCGGTCAAGACTCACAATCGCTGGCATCCAGACATTCCCATGGTGGAAATGTTCAAGCCGGGTGCTGAATTTCGAGTCGAGTGTTTCGACTGGACCGGCGGGCAGATCTTTAACGACGACAGTGCAAACGACGTTCGCGATGTCGACCTGACCAAGGTGCATTATTTAAGCGGGCCGTTTGGCGTCGAAGGTGCCGAGCCCGGCGATCTCCTGGTCGTTGACTTGCTTGATATCGGTTATCTGCCGGACTCGCCGTGGGGATTCACCGGAATCTTCGCCAGGGAAAACGGCGGCGGTTTCCTGGTCGACCACTATCCGCAGGCGCGCAAGGCCTGCTGGGACTTCCACGGGATCTATACGAGTTCGCGCCATATACCGGGCGTGCGCTGGGCCGGCATGGTCCACCCGGGGCTGATCGGGTGTCTGCCCGATCGCGAGCTTCTCGAACGCGCCAACAAGCGCGAAGCCGAGTTGCTCGCCACCAATCCAAATCGCGTTCCACCCCTGCTGGCGCCGCCTTACGCCGATACGGCGCTGATGGGGCAGATGACTGGAAAGAAGGCGCAGGACGCGGCCCAGGAGGCATGGCGGACGGTGCCGCCACGCGAGCATGGCGGCAACTGCGACATCAAGAACTTGTCGCGCGGCTCTCGCATCTACTTCCCAGTCTATGTGAAGGGCGGCGGCCTCTCGATGGGCGACATTCACTGGTCGCAAGGCGACGGCGAAATCACTTTCTGTGGCGCGATCGAAATGGCCGGCTGGATTGATATCGGTGTCGATCTGATTAAAGACGGCATAAAAAAGTACGCCATCACCAATCCCATCTTCAAGCCGAGTCCGATCGAGCCGCGGTTCTCGGAATACCTGATTTTTGAGGGCATCTCGGTAGACGAGATGACGGGCAAGCAGCATTATCTGGACGCTCACATCGCGTACCGGCGTGCCTGTCTGAACGCCATCGAATATCTCAAGAAGTTCGGCTATTCCGGCGAACAGGCCTACATGATCCTCGGCACCGCGCCGTGTGAAGGCCGCATCAGCGGCATCGTCGACATCCCGAACGCCTGCTGCACGCTCGCCATTCCGACGGAGATCTTCGACTTCGATATCCGTCCAAACGCGGCGGGTCCGAAGCACTCGGTCCCCGCCGGGATGGGCGTCTCCAAGACCAGTTGAAACGGAACACCACGAGCGGGGTGCGGCCGGCGTCGCACCCCGCAGCGCCTTTGTTTGCTTCTCTTGATTACCGGTAGGCGGAGGTCGGCATGCTTGCGGGATTGGGACTTTTTTGGGTCGGCGCTGTTCTGTTCTGCAATGGTCTTTGGGTCTTGGGTAAGATCGGTGACAAAGAGATCGGTGTCATTGACGTTTTCGTCGGCTCGCTCACGCTTTTGATCGCCTTGTACCTTGCATTCGGCCCTGCTGCAGACTTGGAATCGATCAAGAGCGCAACGTTCCTGCTGCTCTTCACGTTCACCTACTTTTGGGTGGCCTGGAATCGTTGGAACGGTGCGGACGGTCGCGGCCTTGGGTGGTTCTGCCTTTTTGTCGCCATCACCTGCGCGCCGATCTTTGTGCAGACGCTACTGACGTCCCATGGCAACTTCTGGCAAGTCTGGCTGGCAATCAATTGGGCGTCCTGGGGCGTTCTATGGTTCCTATTCTATCTGCTTCTGGCGCATGGGCGGACCGAACTCAGCAAATTCACTGGCACGCTGTGCACAGCACAAGGTATCTACACTGGTTGGATACCCGGCTATCTCTTGGTCACCGGCATGATGCCTGGGGCGGGAAGTTAGCATGCCACTCTGTGATTACCTCTGCGAGACGATAGAAATCGCGAAGGGCACGAAATCTACGAGCACCGCGCGCGTGAAGCCGCGCGAGTGGCGCGAAGCGAGTGACCCACATGACGATCATATTGCTTTCGGGATTCCCTAGCGGTGGCTTGCTCCACACGGGGAAATCCGAGGTACCGATGGATGGTCCGGCATTAACCCGCCGTCTGGACAGGAGCAAGCATGCCGCTCTACCCCTACACTTGTGACAGCTGTGGCGATTTTCAGGATTGGCAATCGATGACGGCGTGCGATCAACCCGCCGCGTGTCCGCGTTGCGGAACAATGTCGCGGCGCGCGGTCACCGCACCCACTATTCTGGGAATGGACTCGCGAATGCGCAATGCTCATATGCGCACCGCACGCTCTGGGCGCGAAGCTGCTGGATCAAGGAGGGTGACGGCGTCCAGAGATTTGGGAGCCGAGACGACTGCAGTGAACGTGACGGGCGCCATAGCGGTGGCAATCGGCGGCGCGTTAGGCGCATGGAGCCGCTGGGGACTGAGCTATCTCCTCAACACCCTATGGCCGTCGTTGCCACCTGGGACACTTTCCGCCAATCTCGTCGGCGGCTATCTGGTCGGATTTTTCGTCGAGCTGTTTTCGCTGCGTAGCGAAATCCCGCCTGAAGCGGCGCTGTTCGTAATCACGGGATTCCTCGGTGGTCTTACCACGTTTTCGACATTTTCGGCCGAGGCCGTCACACTCCTCGCCCGCGGACAATACTTCTGGGCGCTCAGTCACATCACCAGCCATTTAGCCGGATCGCTGGTGATGACCGTCCTGGGGATCGCCACCTGTCGGAGGCTGTGGCCGTGACCCAGGGCGTGCTGCTTCGTATCTTCGTGCTCCAAGGGCAGCGTCACCATGGTGAACTGCTTTACGATTGGCTGCTGCGCCGCGCCCGCGAGATGGGGATAACGGGCGGGGCGGCTTTCCGCGAGATTGCCGGTTATGGCCGCCACGACCGGTTGCACGAGCAGTCCTTTTTCGAGTTGGCGGGCGACTTGCCAGTCGAAGTGGCGTTTGCGATGACTGAGTCGGACTGTCAAAAATTTCTGGACCTTGTCGCACGCGAGATGCCGTCGCTATTTTACATCAAGAGTCCGTGCGAGTTCGGTCGTGTAGGTGAGTGATATGCCCGAGTGGCCGCTGCCGTTTCTGACGTCATGATGCCAACTGATGATCACAATTGCTTTCCACTTCGTCCACATGTGCGACTGATCCCGGCCGAGCTCGCGATTCCGCGGCCAGGAAAATCTTCGTGTGATGGGCGGAAGGCGCCCGGCCTACCGCCTTCCGGGAAGGCGGCCGCTTATCGTCTCGCGTATCTGGTTGAATGTCTGGTGAGGTGAAGGCGAAAACCGAAAGCAAGTCATGAATCTGACCCCGCGCGAGAAGGACAAGCTGCTCATTTCCATGGCTGCGATGGTGGCTCGGCGGCGGCTCGAGCGAGGCGTCAAGCTCAATCATCCCGAGGCGGTAGCGCTTATCGCCGACTACATTGTCGAAGGCGCGCGCGACGGTAAGACCGTCGCGGAGCTGATGGAAGCAGGCGCGCATGTGCTCCGGTGCATGAGCCGATAAGGTGAGTGAATGCCCTCTCTGTTCTGCAGGAGAGGATGATTGGACCGAAGGGAGGTGGGTGAGGAGTCACTCATCGGATTCAGTGACGCAAAGCCGCCCCTTACCCGGCTTGCGTCGCTCGCCACCTCTTCCGCGGAGGGAGAGAATTACGGAGTGCGTGTCATGGTCCCAGGCGAAATGTTCGTCAAGGATGGTGAGATCGAGCTCAATGCCGATCGCAGGACGGTTGTGCTCTCGGTCACCAATAGCGGCGATCGGCCGATCCAGGTCGGGTCGCACTATCATTTTTTCGAGACCAATCCGGCGCTGAAGTTCGATCGCAAAAAGGCGCGCGGCATGAGGCTCAATATCGCCGCCGGCACGGCCGTGCGCTTCGAGCCGGGCCAGACGCGCGAGGTCACGCTGGTCTCGCTCGCAGGCAAGCGGATGATCTATGGCTTCCGGCAAGACGTAATGGGAAAACTCTGATCGGGGTGACTTGAACGAGGCAGCCGTGTCCGAGGTGTCGAGCAAGCTCCTTGAAGTCGGCGTGGTTCTCCAGGGCGGCGGCGCGCTCGATGCTATGAATGCCGACGCCCTAAACGCGCACTGGCGCCGGGACGGATTTCGGCTCGCGCAAGACATCTTGCGATCCGCATTTGAGAATCACTGGCAAGCGCATGATGCGGAGCTGAAGCATGTCCACCAAGATGCAACGCGCCGTCTACGCCGAAATGTTCGGTCCCACGACCGGCGACCGCGTGCGCCTCGCCGACACCGACATCATCATCGAGGTGGAGAAGGATTTTTGCACCTACGGCGAGGAGGTGAAATTCGGCGGCGGCAAGGTGATCCGCGACGGCATGGGCCAGAGCCAGGTCGCCAACAAAGCCGGCGCGGTTGATACCGTGATCACCAACGCGCTGATCCTCGACCATTGGGGAATCGTCAAGGCCGACGTCGGCCTGAAAGGCGGCCGCATCGCGGCCGTCGGCAAGGCGGGCAATCCCGACATTCAGCCCAACGTCACCATCATCATCGGCCCCGGCACCGAGGTGATCGCGGGCGAGGGCAAGATCCTCACCGCCGGCGGCTTCGACACCCACATCCACTATATCTGCCCGCAACAGGTGGAGGAAGCGCTGATGTCGGGCGTCACCTCCATGCTCGGCGGCGGCACCGGGCCGGCGCACGGCACCTTCGCCACCACGTGCACGCCGGGGCCATGGCATATCGGGCGCATGATCCAGGCCGCCGATGGCTTGCCGGTCAATCTCGGCTTCGCCGGCAAGGGCAATGCCTCGCGCCCGGCGGCGTTGGAGGAGATGGTCGAGGGCGGCGCCTGTTCGCTCAAGCTGCACGAGGACTGGGGCACCACGCCGGCGGCGATCGACTGCTGCCTTGGGGTCGCCGACGACTACGACGTTCAGGTGATGATCCACACCGACACGCTCAACGAGTCGGGCTTCGTCGAGGATACCATCAAGGCCTTCAAGGGCCGCACCATCCACGCCTTTCACACCGAGGGCGCCGGGGGCGGACATGCCCCCGACATCATCAAGGTCGCGGGCCTCAAGAACGTGCTGCCGTCATCCACCAATCCGACGCGGCCGTTCACCAGGAACACCATCGACGAGCATCTCGACATGCTGATGGTGTGCCACCATCTCGATCCGTTGATCGCCGAGGATGTGGCATTCGCCGAAAGCCGTATCAGGAAGGAGACGATCGCGGCGGAGGACATCCTGCACGACATCGGGGCGCTGTCGATGATGTCATCGGACAGCCAGGCGATGGGACGACTCGGCGAGGTCATCATCCGCACTTGGCAGACCGCCGACAAGATGAAGAAGCAACGCGGGCGGCTCAAGGAGGAGAAGGGCAACAACGACAACGCGCGGGCCAAGCGCTACGTCGCCAAATACACCATCAACCCGGCGATCGCGCACGGCGTGTCGAAGCATATCGGCTCGGTGGAGAAGGGCAAACTCGCCGACCTCGTGCTGTGGTCGCCCGCTTTTTTCGGAGTGAAGCCCGACTGCGTCATCAAGGGCGGCACGATCATCGCCGCGCAGATGGGTGATCCCAACGCCTCGATCCCGACGCCGCAGCCGGTGCACTATCGCCCGATGTTCGGCGCTTTCGGCAAGGCGCTCGTGGCATCTTCGGTCGTGTTCGTGTCGAAGGCCGCGCTCAAGCGCGGCTTGCGCAACAAGCTCGGCGTCGAGAAACAGTTTGTCGCGGTCGAAAATACCCGCGGCGGCATCTCCAAGAAGAGTATGGTGCACAACGGCGCGACGCCCAGAATCGAGGTCGATCCCGAGACCTACGAGGTGACCGCCGACGGCGAATTGCTGACCTGCGCGCCGGCCGAGGTGCTGCCCATGGCGCAGCGCTACTTTCTGTTCTGAAGGCAGGATGCGATGCGGCGGGCGTGCGAAATTAGAACTGCCGGCAGCTGGAACGCAGCGACCGCCATCGACCGCGTCGTGCTCGATGCGCACGAGCGCCATCGCCGCCGGATCGCGCTGACGGGGGAGGGCGGCACGGCGTTTCTGCTCGATCTGCCGCAAGCGACCCCGCTGAAAGACGGCGACGGGCTCGTGCTCGAGGACGGCGCCATCGTGCGCGTGGCCGGCAAGGCGGAGCCGCTGCTCGAGATCGCGGCCGCAAGCCCACACGAGCTCGCCCGCCTCGCCTGGCACATCGGCAATCGCCACGCCGAGGTGCAGGTGATGGGCGACACGTTGCGCATCCGGCGCGACCCCGTGCTGGAAGACATGCTGCGCGGCCTCGGCGCGCGGCTCACGTCGCTCGAGGCGCCATTCGACCCGGAGCATGGTGCTTATGGGCACGCAAGCAACCACGACCATGAGCACTAAGCGATCGCGTCGTCGCACGGCGCGCGGCACGCGCGCCCGCCGTGTGGTTCGAGACGCCGGACTTGCTGCGCTCACTCCCGCCAGAGCGGGAATCCAGCAGCAACCGCGCCTCCGCAAGGGCGTGGCCGCGCTGCAAGCGTCTGGGAATGTCGCGCGCGGCGACGAGCGCACGCGTCGCGGCGCCGCGAAGGACGCGGGCACCACTGCCGGCAATTTGAATGCGGCCGCCCTCTACCGGCTGATGGCGTGGCTGTCGCCGGCCTATCCCATCGGGGCCTTTTCCTATTCCAGCGGTATCGAGTGGGCGGTCGAGGCCGGCGACGTCACCGATGCGGCGACGTTCGAGCGCTGGCTTGTGGTGATGATCGCCGACGGCAGCGGATTTTGTGACGCGGTCTTTTTCGTGCATGCCCACCGCGCGGTCGCGCAGCGCAACGACGAAGCGTTGCATGCGGTGGCCGAACTCGCCGCGGTCTTTGCGCCGTCGCAGGAGCGGCATCTGGAAACCACGGCCCAGGGCCGCGCCTTCCTCGATGCGACGCGCGCGGCCTGGCCCACGCCGGCGCTCGATCGGCTGCTGGCGGTCTGGGATGGAGCCGTCGCGCTGCCCGTTGCGGTCGCCGCTACGAGCGCGGGACACGAGATCGCGCTCGCGCCCGCGCTGCAGGCTTATCTCCATGCGCTGACCGCGAACCTCATCTCGGCTGGCGTGCGGCTCGTCCCGCTCGGCCAAACCGACGGCCAACGCGTGCTCGCGGCGCTCGAACCGGTGGTGGTGGCGACGGCCGCGCGTGCGCTCGCCACCGCCCTCGAGGATGTCGGCGGCGCCGCGTTCCGCGCCGATCTCGCGAGCATGCGACACGAGACGCAGTACACGCGACTGTTTCGGAGTTGAGGCATGGCGAGCCCGCATGGTCCGCTGCGCGTCGGGGTCGGCGGCCCGGTCGGCTCGGGCAAGACCGCGCTGATGGACGCCTTGTGCAAGCGGCTGCGCGACCGCTACGAGATCGCGGCGATCACCAACGATATCTACACCAAGTGGGACGCCGAATATCTCGTGCGCTCCGGAGCGCTTGCGCCTGAACGGATCGCCGGCGTCGAGACCGGCGGCTGTCCGCACACTGCGATCCGCGAGGACGCCTCCATCAATCTCGCCGCGGTCGCACAGATGCAGGCAAAATTTCCGACGCTCGATCTCGTTCTGATCGAATCCGGCGGCGACAACCTGGCGGCGACCTTTTCGCCGGAGCTCGCCGACTTGACGCTTTACGTCATCGACGTCGCCGCCGGCGACAAGATTCCGTCCAAAGGCGGCCCGGGCATCACGCGCTCCGACTTGCTCGTGATCAACAAAATCGATCTCGCGCCGCACGTCGGCGCCTCGCTCGCGGTCATGGAGCGCGACGCCAAGCGCATGCGCGGCACGCGTCCCTTCGTGTTCAGCAATCTGCGCGCGGGCGAGGGTGTGGACGCGATCGCCCGTTTCATAGAGGACAACGGCGGATTGGGCAGGTAGGCCGAGCAAAAATCGCCTGCTGGGACAGAGCGTCTTAGCACTACGCGAGAATGATCTTGTCCGCCCTACAGCAGCTCAATCTCGACGTTTAAATATTCGTCCACCTCCGCACGCTGTCCCGGATAGAGCACGGTGGTCGAGGTTTGCTCCTCGACGATCGCGGGGCCTTCGATCCGCATGCCCGGATGCAGGGTGCTGCGCCGAAATACCGGCACCTCGCGGGCATCGCCGGCGCTGAAGTAGGCTTGCCGCGCTTCGTGCGGCTTGGCCGGCGCATCGGTCCGCTCGAACGTCTTCCACGCGGGCTTGGCGATGAGGGCGACCGCGGTAACCTGGAAATTGACGATCTCGACGGCCTCGGCCTGTGCCATATGGCCGTAGCGCCGCTGATGGGCGTCATGAAACCGCTCTACCAGATCGGCCATGTCCTGCGGCCCGCCCAGGCGCGGCACCGGCACCGGCACTTCGTAGGATTGGCCGCGATAGCGCATCCCGGCGTGGCGGCGGGTGACCAGCCGCTCGCGCGGGAATTTTTCCCGCATTAAATCTTCCAAGGCTGCGGTCTCCATCGTGGCGAAGATCGCATCGAGCTCGGCGGGCGTGGTTCCATCGACCGGCGTGACGCGGGTGAGGCTGCGCTGCTGATGCACGTCGGTGACCAGCATTCCGTGCGCGCTGAAGGCGCCGGGATTGCGAGGAATGAGAATTCGCCCGATGCCGAGCTCCGCCGCGATCATCCCGGCAATGGTCGGGCCCATGCCGCCGAACGGCACCAGCGTGAATTCGCGCGGATCGTAGCCGCGCTCGACCGTGATGGTGCGCATCGCCACCATCACATTGGTGGCGAGCACGCGCAGAATGCCCCAGGCGGCCTCGGTCGCTGACATTTCCAGCGGCGCGGCGATGCGCGTCGATACCGCCTCGTGCGCTTTGGCGGCGGCGATCGGCATGGCGCCCTCGAGCAGCGCCGTGGGATTGAGATGTCCGAGCAGCACGAGCGCGTCAGTCAATGTCGGCTCGCCGCCCCCGCGGCCGTAGCACGCGGGACCCGGGTGCGCGCCGGCGCTCTGCGGCCCGACCTTGAGGACGTGGCCGAGCTGCACCGCGGCAATGCTGCCGCCGCCCGCGCCAATGGTCTCGATGTCGACGGTATGGGTCCGCAGCGGATGGCGCGCGACCTTCACCTCCGACTTGAACAGCGGCCGGCCCGGCAGCACCGCCATGTCGGAGCTCGTTCCGCCGGTATCGAAGGTAATGAGATTGTCGATGCCCTTCACGTCGGCGAGATGACGGCCGCCGATCACGCCGGCCACCGGCCCCGACATGATGGTCTGGATCGGCGTGCGCGCGAGCATGCCCGCGCTCGACGCCCCACCGTCGGATTTCATCATCAGCGCGCGCGAGCGCGGGAAGCGTCGGAGCGAAAGCTCCTCCAGCGTGCGCAGGTAGCGCGCGACCGGCGGGCCGATATAGGCGTTGGCCACGGTCGAAGCCGTGCGCTCGTACTCGCGCCATTCCGGATTGACCTCGTGGGACAGCGACACGTAGAGATTGGGCGCAGTGGCGCGAATGATTTCGGCGGCCGCTTTCTCGTGGACGGGATTGGCGTAAGCGAACAAGAAGCATACGGCGACGGCCTCGACGCCATCGGCCACGAGCTTCGAGACCGCAGCGCCCACGTCGTCCACCACCAACGGCTCGATCACCTCGCCCTGGGAGCCCACCCGCTCGCGGACCTCGAAAATTCGATCGCGCGTGAGCAGCATCTTCGGCGCGGGCGCGAAGATGTTGAAGACGTCCTCGCCGCGCCACTGCCGGCCGATCTCGTAGACGTCGCGGAAACCGTGCGTGGTCAGCAGTCCGACCCGAACGCCCTTGCCTTCGAGCAAGGTGTTGAGCGCAGCGGTCGAGCCGTGCAGGATCAGCGATACCGAATCGGCGCCGAAGTCGCGGGCCAAGTCGGCCGTAATGTTCTCCATCACAGCGGCGGGCTGCGCCGGATCGGAGAGATACTTGCGAACGGCGACGAGCTCGCGCTGATCCTCATCGAACGCGCTGACGTCGGTGAAGGTCCCGCCGACGTCGATGCCGACACGCAATGTCATCGGTGCGTCTTTTTTCCGCGTAACCGCGCGGTGGCATCGGGATCGATGCCGAGGTCGCGATCGAGCGCGACGCCGTAGTCCTCCTGCGCCGACTCACGCGAAACATAGCCGCGCGCGACGTCGTCGCGCACCCGGCCGACGTCGCGCTCAAGGGGATCGCCCGAGCCGCCGCCGCCGGCGAACTCGACCGACAGGAGATCGCCGCGTTTGAGCAACAGGCCCGCGACCTTGGACGTCAGCGCGCGTTCAGCGCCGCTACCGGGGTTCAACACCGCCTTCGAGGCGCGCGCGGGCTTGGCGCCGAACACGCCGAGAGAGGAAAATTTGAAGCGGTCCATGCGCAGATTCACACTCGATTCCTCGGCCAGAATTCGCCACTGACGGCGCACGCCGAGGCCGCCGCGAAACGTCCCCGGCCCGCCCGAGTCGCAGGCAAGCTCGTAGCGCTCGACGCGGACGGGAAACTCGGTTTCGATCGCCTCGACCGGCGTGTTCATGACGTTGACCACGAGCTCATCCATGGCGCTCACCCCGTCGCTGTCGGGCCGAGCTCCGGTTCCGCCGTTCAAGATCTCGTATTGCGAATACCAGCGGCCCGACCTCGGATGGCGCCCCGCGCTCGACAGCGAGCCGCCGGCCGCGCTGCCCGGCGCCGGCACCCGGCCGGGCAACGCCTGCGCCAGCACGCGCATGATGACCGCGGTCGTGACCTGGCTCGGGCGCACGTACATGTTCACTGGGGCGGGAAAGCGAGGATTGAGCAGCGAACCCTCCGGCGGATAAGACACGTGCACGGGACGTGACAAGCCGTCGTTCACAGGCAGGTCTGGAATGAAGATCATCTTCACCAGGCATTCGATGAAATTGCGGGAGACGCAGGGCCGCAGGTTGATTGGTCCGCGCGCCTGGGAATCGCTGTCGAGGATGAAATGCAGCGTGTCGCCCTTGATCTCAAGCGACGCCGAGATGCGATGCGGCGTCGCGAGGTCGACGCCGTCATCGTCGAGATAGTCGGTCTGCGGGCCGTAGCGCCCGTCGGGCGCAGCGGCGATTTGCTTTCGCAGCTCGGCCTCGCAAATGTCCATCCAGCCTTGCCAGCAGGCGAGCACGGTATCGGCGCCGTATTTGCCGAACAGCTCGGCGAATTTGCTCAGGCCATAGGTGTTGGTGTTGACCTGCGCCTTGACGTCGCCCCAGGTGACCTCCGGCGTGCGGGTATTGGCGCAGATGAGCGCTTCCACGTCGCTGTTGAGTTCGCCGCGCCGCAGGATCTTGAGTGGCGGAATCAGCAAGCCCTCCTGAAACAGATCAGTGGCGTCGCCGCTATTGGTGCCGGGGACCTTGCCGCCGAGATCCGACTTGTGGGCGATATTGCCGATGAAGCCGACCAGCCGCTCACCCACGAATAGGGGCGAGATGACGGTGATGTCGGTGGCGTGGTTCTGGCACGCTTGATAGGGATGATTGACGATGAAAGCATCGCCGGGCTCGGTCGCATCGCGGAAGCGCCGGCGGATCTCGTTCACCTGTGCCGCCAGCGGCCCGATATGCAGCGGCTGCGGGATGCCTTGCGCCACCAAGCGGCCAGCGCCGTCGAAGACGGCGAAGGTGAAATCCTGGCTTTCCTTGATGATGGTGGAATAACCCGTGCGCAACATGTTGAGCGTGAGCTCGCGCGCGATCTGCAGGGTCGATTGATAAATGACTTCGAGGTCGATGGCGTTCAAATCGGAGCTCCGCGACATCCGAACTCGTCATGCCCGCGAACACGGGCACCCGGTGATCGTCGTTCGCTCGCTGGTGAGCACGGCGGAATCTGCGTCATCATTCGGCGGCTTACTTTACGGGATACGTCCGCTCCAGCTGCACGAAATAGCCCTCTTGCTTCAGCGCCTCGATAATGCCGAGATCGAGATAGTCGTTGGCGTTCCGGCTGCCGATGTCGGTCCCGATCGCCTCGAGCTGGGCGAGCACGTTCTTGGCGCCTTCGAGCGAGGGCGCTGCATCGCGCGGCATCAGGCGCTTGAAGTCGGCGTAGGTGGCCGCGATGACCTTCGCGTCGTTGGTCTTGAACTTTTGCGCGACCACCTCCTTCGCCTTGGGCTCGTCGGCAAGCGCGAGATAGGCGCCGGCGACGTATGCCTTCACAAAGCGCGTCAGCGTGGCGCGATTGCCCTTGAGATAGCTGCTACTGACGACGAGGGAATCGAAAATCCACGGCGTCTTGGCGGCCGCCAGATCGATGATGGGATTGAAGCCTCGTTCCTTCGCCAGCGTGATGGCCGGCTCGATCAGCGGAGCGACATCGATGCGGCCGGCGATGAGCGCGCCGAAGCGCTGCGAGCTGCCGCCGATCTGCGAAACGGTGACGTCCGAACGGGTGAGGCCGAGCTCTTTGAGCAGGATGCTGATGGCAACGTCGGTCTCGGAGCCGAAGGTGCTGATGCCGAAGGTCTTGCCTTTGAGGTCGCCCATGCCGACCCCCGCCTTCGTGAACATGGTGATCGGGATGGTGTTGCAGGTCGAGGTCACCAGCCGCAGGTCCGCTCCCTGCTTGTTGGCGAGAACGGCCGGCGCGAGCCCCACGTGCATGCCCTGGATTTCGCCGGAAAGCAGCACTTGCAGGCCGCGCGTGCCGCCTTCCATATTGATGACGTCGACTTTGAGCCCTTCCTTCTCGTAAAAGCCGCCGGCCTCCGCCATCCAGACCGGAAAGATGGTCACGACCGGGGCCGAGATGCCGATCTTGAACGGGATCGGATCGGCGGCTTGGGCGGAGGGCGCCGCCGCGCCGAGCGCGATCGCGAGGCCGAGCGAAGCCGTCGTGATGCGAAGCGTGCCTGACCGCATTGCGTCCTCCCGGGAACTTGCCTCTCGTTATCGGTCGAGCGGATCCACCAAGCTCTAGAAACTGTGATCGCTCCGGTCAATGTTGCGGCGGGTGCGGTCAGCCTTCACGTCCTCTTCGATCAGACCCCAGATGCGGTCTTCGATTGCATGGAAACGCGGCTCGCGTTTTATCGCCAGACGGCGCGGGCGCTCGACGGCCACCGCGATGGTCTCTTTGACCCTTCCTGGCCGGCTCGAAAAGACCGCCACGCGGTCCGATAGATAGATCGCTTCGTCGATTTGATGGGTGACGAACAGCACGGTCTTTTTCGCTTTCACCCAGATTTGCAGCAGCTCCTCCTGCATCAGCTCGCGGGTTTGCGCGTCGAGCGATGCAAACGGCTCGTCCATCAGCAAAATTTTCGGATCCATGACCAACGCGCGCGCAAGGTTCACGCGCTGCTGCATGCCGCCGGAGAGCTCGTAGGGATAGTGATGCTCGAAACCGGAGAGGCCGACCAACTCGATGAAATGCGACGCACGCTCCTTCGCCTCGCGCGCGCCGACGTTGAGGCATTCCAGTCCGTAGCGTACATTGTTGAGCACGGTCCGCCACGGCAACAGCGAAGCGTCCTGGAACACGACCGCGCGGTCGGGCCCCGGCTTCGTCACCGCCTGCCCATCGACCAGAACGCGGCCAGCACTCGCGGCGACCAAGCCGTCGACCACCGAGAGGAAGGTCGTCTTGCCGCAGCCGGACGGCCCCACGATCGACACGAATTCCCCGTCCATAATCTTCAGGTCGACGCCATCGAGCGCCAACAGCCGGGTATTGGTGCGAGGCTGAAAATATTCGAGCCGAATGTCCTGCGCTTCGAGTTTCGCGTGCATGATGCGCCGCTGCCGTCAGGTCGGTGCACGCCAGACATCGACCCGGCGCTCGATCCGCTGCACGATCTCGACCAATATTACCCCGGCGGCGACGATGGTGAGCACGCCGACGAACACCTTGTCGGTCTGAAAGCGCGCTCCCGCCTGGTTGATCATGGCGCCGACGCCCGCGGCCGAACCGTAGATTTCGCCGACCACCACGCCGATCATCCCGCGACCGATCGCGAGCCGCAGCCCCGCCAGCAGGAAGGGGATCGAGCTCGGCAGGATGATGGTTCGAAGCAGCCGCCAGTCGCTGGCGCCCAGGCTCGATGCGACCTTGACCAGGCGCGGATCGGTGGTGCGAACCGCGGCGTGAGCGTTGATCGCGAGCGGCAGCACCGCCAGGAGGAAGATGATCAAGACGCGTTGGCCGAGCCCGGTGCCGACCCAGACCACGATCAGCGGCAGGAACGCCACTTGCGGCGTGGCATTGAGCGCCGAGAGGAACGGTTCGACCGCGTAGGAGAAGCGACGATACCACCCGCCGGTAAGCCCGAGCGGGATGCCGACCGCGATCGCTAGACCAAGGCCAAGGACGTAGCCGGCGCCACTCCAAGCGAGGTCGCGCCAGATCTCCCCGGTCACGAAGAACATGCGAAACGCGGCCGCCGCGATGAGCGTGGGCGAGGAGATGAAGATCGGCTTGAGTTGCAACCGCCCCGCCGAAGCCCCCAGCAGCGGGCGCAGCATGTCGGCCCACCAGCCGCGCTCGAGGCCCTCCCAGCCGATCAGAAAGAGCATCACCACGAGCGTGCCGAGAATGACGCGCTCATGCACGAGATACCAACGCAGGGCCGCCGGCATCTGCAATTCATCGCTTGCCGCCCGCATGGGAGCGGCCGAGCTCATGCCGTTGCGCCTGCCATCCGCTGCGTCGGTCATGATCGGCTCAACGCGGGTGAGGCCGCCACTTTTCGAACCGCCGCTCGACGGCGTCGAGCAGCGCGACCACGCTCAGCCCCGTGGCCATGAACACGAGCACGCCGAAAAAGACGACATCGGTCTGAAACGTATTGCCGGCCTCGGCGATCATGCGGCCGAGGCCCGCCGTCGAGGCGTAGAGCTCGCCGACGACGACCCCGAGCAGCGCGCGGCCGGCGCCGTACTTCAAGCCGGTGAAGATGAAGGGCACGGTGCCGGGCAGGATGATGCTCGAAAAAATCTTCACTCTGGAGGCGGAGAAGCTGCGCGCCACTCGGATGAAGCGCGCTTCGCTCGTCTTGACGCCCGATTGGGTGTTGATGAGGATCGGGATGACGGCGCCGAGGAAAACCACCAGAACCTTGGACCAGATGCCGATGCCGCACCAGATGATGATGAGCGGCAGGAGCGTCACGCGCGGCACCGCGTTGAGCGTGTCGACGAAGGGGCCGATCATGTATTGCAGGCGCTTGGACAAACCGACCGCGAGTCCGAGCGGGATCGCCAGTGCCAGCGCCGCGCCGTAGCCCAGGATGAATTCGGTCGCGCTGACCGCAACGTCGTTCCAGAAATCGCGATCGTGGCTCAATTGCCAGCCTGCCTGGGCGACCTGCGTGGGGAAGGAGATAAACAGCGGATCGACGAGACCACTGCGCCCAAGCGCCTCCCAAACCAGCAGCACGGCCACGAGCGTGCCGCCGCCGATCGCCAGGCGCTCGTGTTCGAGGTAGAACCGCGCGAGACTGGAGCGTCGGCGCCCGCCATACGCGGCCAGTTCGAGGTTTGCAGGAATGGCCATGAGCAACCTGGATGCAACTACCGCATTATAGGTCAAGGTCGAAGGCGCGGGGCAATGGCCTGTGGTAAGTCATCTTGGGTTGCTTGAACCTGTTCACGCTGGAGAAGGCGTGGCGCCGAAGGGCGCGGGCGTCCGCGCTAGATCCATCGAGGCAGCCACATGAACGAACGCTTTGATTTGACCGGCCGTACCGTCATCATCACCGGCGGCGGCAAAGGGATCGGCAAAGTCTATTCCCAGGAATTCGCCAAGGCGGGGGCCCGCGTTGTTGCCGCGGACATCGACGGCGCGGCTGCGAAATCCGTGGCCGAAGCGCTTGCCGCGCAAGGCTTCGAAACCGTGGGGCTCGCAACCGACATCGCCAGCGAAGAGTCGACGCAAGCCATGGCGCAGGCCGCGCTTGAGCGCTTCGGCGCGATCGACGTCCTCATCAACAACGCCTCGCTGATGAGCGTGCTGCCGCGGCGCTCGTGGCTGGAAATCCCGGTCGATGAATGGGATCGCGTCATGGCCGTCAACCTGCGCGGCATGTTCCTGTCCTGCCGCGCGGTATTTCCGGCGATGAAGGCGCAACGGCGCGGCAAGATCGTCAATATCTCGTCGTCGCGAGTGTGGGAAGGAACGCCCAACCGGCTGCACTACACGACCTCGAAAGCCGGCGTAATTGGCTTCACCCGCGCTTTGGCGCGCGAGCTCGGCGAGCTCGGCATCACCGTGAACGCCGTTACCCCCGGCATGACGCAAAGCGAAACGCAAGTGCAGTCGTCGTCGGCGAATTATCTCGCCACGCGGGTCGCCGGCCGCGCCATCGAGCGCGTGCAGGTACCCGATGATTTGGTGGGAGCGGTGATGTTCCTGTCCTCGGCCGCGAGCGATTTCATGACCGGACAGACGGTCAACGTCGACGGTGGCAAGGCCATGCATTAGGACGCGGGGTCATCCGCGACGCCGCCAGCGCCCTAGTTGCCGCTTAGTCCTTGGTGACGTATTTGCGCTCGAGCGCATCGAACTCGTCCTTGTGCACCAAGCGCTGCCGCTCGGAGAAATCGATCACCAAGTCCATCGCGTTGCCCATATACCCTTTGCGCCGCAGCTCGCCCAATGCCGCCTGCATGCCCTTGAGCGCCGATTGCAGCGCGACGTTGGCGTAGATCACCCCGGCATAGCCCAATTCCTTGAGCTTCTCGTTGGGCAGTTCCGGCGTGCGGCCGCCGAGCACGATGTTGAGAAGTTGCGGCCACGGCAAGCGGTGGGGAATATCGGCGATCTCTTCCATCGACGTGGGCGCTTCGACGAAGGTGATGTCGGCGCCGGCCTCCCGATAGGCGGCCGCGCGCTCGATTGCGGCCGTATAGCCTTCGGGCGCGATGGCGTCGGTGCGCGCGATGATCAGCAGATCGCCGTCGCGGCGGGTATCGACGGCCGCCTTGATCTTCTCCACCATCTCCGCGGCCGCGATCACGTGTTTGCCGGCGAAATGGCCGCAGCGCTTGGGGAAGACCTGGTCCTCGATCTGCAGTGCATCGGCGCCCGCGCGCTCGAGCAGGGAAACGGTGCGCACCACGTTCACGGCATTGCCGAAGCCAGTATCGGCATCGACCACGAGCGGGCCGGGGAATGCCTCACGGATCGCCGCCACGTGCGCTGCGAGCTCGCTCACCGTCACCAGCCCGATGTCCGGGACGCCGAAAAACGTGTTGGCGATGCCGGCGCCGGTGACATAGGCGGCCGCGAAGCCTTGATCGGCGACAACGCGCGCGGCAAGCGCGTTGGCGACGCCCGGCAGCAAAAGGGCCGCGCCGGGGACGAGCATCTTGCGAAACTCGCGGCGCGAGATTTGGCTCGTCATCGGTCGGTCCTTTCCGGTCAATCAAGATGAAGTCCTGCACTAATCCTTTCAGCAAGCGCGACATGGCACAATATGATCGGCGCGATGCCCGCGGCTCGCGTGGTTCATTCGTCTTTGCAAGACACCGCTTTGGTCAAGAACGAAGAATGGCATCACGCCGGTATCGAGTTCCGTTCGGTTGACGATCATGGGTCGGGTCCAAACTATTCCCGATCTTCACATTAATGTGACGGCCGCGATTGCCCGCTGATTTCGGGCCGAGTCGTGGGCTGCTATGCGCCACCGACAATGCATTGATGCGCCTGTGATGAGCTCAATCCTTGTCGCTGGCGTGAGCCGAAACATATTAAGCCTGATCAAATCACGGCGGCGCCGGTAGCGCCGTTGCACAAATCCACGGACGACCGTTCAAACCTGGAGACGTATCATGAAGGCTCTTGTCGCTGCTCTCGCGTTGGCCACGCTGATTGCCATTCCGACGTTCACCCAGCCCGCGAGCGCGGCTCCGATGTCGCCGGCGAGCTCCTCTTTCGGCTCCAACGGCTACTGACCATGATTCCGATCAGGACCAGAGGTCTCTGATCGCCCTTACACTAAGAGTCGCGTGAGCGAAGCGGCCGGCCCGGTGCCGGCCGCGCTCGCATGTGGAGCGCAGTCCCGCCGGGCGTTCGGCACTAACCACAACCGTACGACCCTCTTTTGGCCCTCGCCGAATAACATAATCTTTTATATCTTCACGGCCGGGGCGCATCACCGTGGCCGCCGGCGCAAGGTTCTATCGCCGCTTCGCGATCGCCATCGTCGATTAGCCAATGACCAAGCGCATCGGTAAGCCCGAGATCCGACGCGCGGGAGACGTTGCATGCCCAAAGTTGCGGTGACGTTCGCCTGCGGCCTCTATGACCGTATGTCGGCGCTCTATACCGGCGAGGTCAAACCTGAAGGTATCGATCTCAACTTTCTCGTCATCGACGAACCGCGGCAGATTTTCGACCGCATGGGGAAAAATCTCGAGTTCGACGCCTGCGAAATGTCGAGCACCGAGGTCTTCAGCCGGCTCGCCGCCGGCCGCAACGAGATGGTCGCACTGCCGGTGTTTCCTTCCCGCGTCTTCCGCCATGGTTTCATCACCGTCAACCGCAAAGCAGTGAAGACGCCGAAGGACCTCGAGGGCAAGCGGATCGGCGTTCCGCTCTACACCCAGACCGCCGCGGTTTTCATTCGCGGCTTGCTGCAGGACGAGTATGGGGTCGATTTGTCGGGCGTGCATTGGGTGCAGGGCGCCACCAACAGCCCGGACTCGCATGGCAATCCGTCGTCGCCATCGCTCATCAAGCAAGTCTCGATCGAACAGAACGCGTCCGGCCATTCGCTGAGTGAACTTCTGGAAAGCAACGACATCCAGGCGATCATCGGCAGCGGCTTGCCGGCGGCGCTTCGCACTAATCCGGACGTGCGGCGGCTGTTCCCGGACTTCCACGCTGTCGAGCTCGACTATTACCGCCGCACGCGCATCTTCCCGATCATGCATCTCGTCGCCATGCGTCGCGACGTCTACGAGAGACATCCGTTCGTCGTCACCAGCCTTTTCAAAGCGATGAACGAGGCCAAGGAGCTTGCGCTTGCCAAGATGGGCAACGTCGGCACGTTGCGCTACATGCTGCCGGGCATGATCGCGGAGCTCGACGAGATCGACGCGACGTTCGCCGGCGATCCCTGGCCCTATGGCGTCGAGGCCAATCGGCCCACGCTCGAGGCGCTCGTTCGCTACATGGCCGAGCAGTCGCTGATCGAGGCGCCCATTCCCGTCGACCAGCTGTTCGTGTCAATCTACGGGCAGTAGCGGCGCGCTGATGTGAGGGTGCACCGGCTCTCAGCCGGCCACCGAGCGCGCGCCACATGGGGGTGTAAATGAAGCTTGCAAGCTATATGGCCGATGGAAAGGCGTGCTTCGGCGTAGTGACCGACGATGGCGTCGTCACCTTGAACCAGCGTCTTGGTTACGCGAGCTTGCGTGACGCGCTCACGACCGGCGGGCTTGCTGAAATAGGCAAGGCCGCCGACGCGGCCAAACCCGACCACAAGCGGGCCGACGTCAAATGGCTGCCGGTGATCCCAAACCCGGAAAAAATTCTCTGCGCCGGCATCAATTACCGCTCCCATGCCGCCGAGACCGGGCGCGAGCTGCCGAAACAGCCGAGCATGTTCATCCGACTCGCCAACACGCTGACCGGCCACGACGGCGAGATGATTCGCCCCGCGGTGTCGCAGAGCTTCGACTTCGAGGGCGAGCTTGCGGTCGTCATCGCTTGCGGTGGCCGCCATATCCCGGTCGAGCGCGCGCTCGATCACGTCGCCGGCTATACCTGCTTCGTCGACGGCAGCGTGCGCGACTATCAGAAATTCTCGGTGACTTCGGGAAAGAATTTCCCCGCCACCGGCCCGCTCGGGCCCTGGATCGTTACCACCGACGAGATTACCGATCCGGCCCGCCTCATGTTGACGACGCGGCTGAACGGACAGGAGGTGCAGAAGTCGGCCACCGATCTCCTGATCTATTCGGTGCCGCAGATCATCGCCTTCTGCTCGGAATTCACGCCACTGGTGCCGGGTGACGTGATCGCCACCGGCACGCCGGAAGGGGTCGGTCACCGCCGCAATCCACCCTTGTGGATGAAGCCCGGTGACATGCTCGAGGTCGAGATTTCCGGCATCGGCACGCTGCGCAACCGCGTGGTGGATGAGAAGGCGTGACGCAATTCGCTTGGCCTCGTCCTTCGAGGCGGCGCTGATGCACTTTGCTCGGGATGAAGTCGGGGAGTAACGGCCGTGCTCGCCAAACCGACGTTGCTGTGCGCGATCGTCGTGATCGCCTGCGCCGCCGGCGGGATCGCATCGTCGCAGACGTTTCCCAATCGGCCGATCAGGATCGTGGTCGGTTTCGCGCCGGCAGGTCCGGCCGACGTGATGGCGCGTCTGATCGGACAACACCTGACGTCGATCCTCGGGCAAGGCGTCGTCATCGACAATCGGCCGGGAGCGGGGGGCACCATCGGGGCGCGCGCGGTCGCGGAATCCGACCCCGACGGCTACACGCTGCTCCTCGGCAACACCAGCACGCTCGTCATCAGCCCGTTGATCTACAAGAACGTGAACTACGATCCCGTCAAAGGCTTCGCAGCGATCGCTGCGCTGGGGACTACCTCCAATCTGCTGATCGTCAATCCCGCGTTGCCGGTCAAATCGGTGCAAGAGCTGGTCGCGCTCGCGCGGGCGCACCCCGGCAAGCTCAACTACGCGTCGGCCGGCATCGGGACGCCGCCGCACCTCATCGGCGAGATGTTCAAGCAGCGGCTCAATCTCGACGTCGTGCACGTTCCCTACAAGGGCGGAGGCCCGTCGGTTGCGGCCACGGTGGCGGGCGAAACGCAGTTCTCGTTTGAAAATCCGGCATCGTCGCTGCCGCTGGTCGAGGCCGGCCGGGTCAGGGCGCTGGCCTCGACCAGCGACCGGCGCGGCTCGCAGATGCCCGATGTGCCGACGATGATCGAAGCGGGCATCGCGGACTTCACCTCGGTCTCGTTCACCGGCGTCGTCGCGCCCGCTGGCACGCCCGGCGCGATCGTCGACCGGCTCAACGCCGCCATCAATGTGAGCCTGCAGTCGCCGGAGATCGCGGGCACCTTGGTCAAGCTCGGCGTCGACGCCAAGATCTCCTCGCCACAGGAGTTTGCGGCTTTCCTCGGCGCGGAGCGCGACAAGTGGGCGGCAGTCATAAAAGCGGCCGGCGTGCGGGCGGAGTGACGGCCCGCGCTCGCGATACCGCGGCGATTGCTAGTCAGATGGCTTCTTCGGCTTGTCGTCGAAGCGGGCGGGGGTTTCGGGCGTGAGGCCGCCGCGCTGGCGCGCGAGCGTCTCGCTGCCGGTGAGCTCCCAGTCGCCGGTGGCAGCGCGGCGTGCAAACGTTTCCCAGCGGTCGGTCCAGTCGCCCAAGCCGTAACCGTGCCAGGGCGACTGGACGTTGAGCGGGTAGAGGTCGAGCTCCTCCCACAGCGCGCGCGCGTGCTCCATGTATTCGCGCGTCGGCAAGGCGAGCGGCGCCATCGGATATTTGCGCGTGGCGTCGACCAGCATGCCGGAGTCCGTGGTCTTGGGTCCGTATTGCGCTCCTTGCACGCCGCCGCGGTAGGGCACCAGATGCACGTCCTCGATCGGGTTGGTGCGATAGGCGAGGGACCACAGCACCGCGTCCATGCTGGCGGGATCGATGTCCTCGCTCACCGCGATGACGATCTTTCCGCAATTGGACTGCAAGGTCGCGGCGCCGTGCAGCCCGCGCCAGACCTCGCTGCGCGGTGTTCCTTCGGCGAGCTGCAGGAAGATGACGGGGCGAAGATTGGTCAGCCGCTCGTGCATCACCACGCGACGGACGCCCTTGATCCCGAGGCGATCGCGCAGGTGGCTGAGAAACAGCGGCTCGTAAGCCACCTTCTTGACGACGCTGGATTCGCTCGGCGTGACCTGGCTGATGATGGAGGTGAAGACCGGCGCGCGCTTGTGAGTGATGGCGGTCACGCGCATCGGCATATTGTACGCTTCGAGCGCGACGTAGCCGTTGCTCTCGCCGAACGGCGCTTCGGGCTCGAGCTTTTCGGGGTCGATCAACCCCTCAATCACGATTTCGGCCGACGCCGGCACGTCGAGGTCGATGGTCGCGGCTTTCGCGATCTCGATCGGCGCGCCGGCGAGCGCGCCCGCAACGCCGAGCTCGTCCATGTCGATGGCGAGCTTCTGCGGGCCGGTGAACATGACCACCGGCGCGCAGCCGATCACGATCGCGATCGGCATGGGTTCGCGGCGCTTGCGATATTTGAGCCAATGCAAATAGCCGCCGGCGCCGCTCGCCTCGCGCGCCACCATGCGCACCACCAGCCGATCGGCGGCTTTGAGCGCGGCACGGTAGGTGCCCATGTTCTGGATGCCGCTGTCGGGATCCCGCGTCACGCACAGCGTCGCCGTCAGATAGGGCGCGGAGTCGAAGCCCGGGGTCGATACCGGCACCGGCAGCCGCGCCAGCCCGCCCGGCGCCTTGAGATCATCGCCCGTCAGCACGACCTCCTGGCAGCGCGGGGCGCTCACCGCGATCGGCGCGATCGGATTGGCAATCGCACGCATCCAGGCCTCGCCGATGTCCTTGACCTCCTGCCCCATGCCCATGGCGTAGATGTCGGGCGAGGCGGCGAGCGCGCCGACCACGACCGGAATGTCGTAGCGCCGGCCTTTCGAGTCGGTCACGTGGGTGAACAGGAACGCGCGCCGCTTGTCCTCCGGTACGCCGCCCAGAAATTGCCAGCGCACCAGCGGATGCAGCTCGGTATCTTTGTTGATGGGACGGTCGATGCGAACGAGAAGACCGTTCGCCTCGAGATCGGCCAAATGATCCTGGAAATCAAGCCGAGGGCGATCCCGCAGTCGGGCGCGATGCGAAGCAGCGGGCTGATCGAGCATTCCGGTTCCACCGGGATTGAGCCGCGCGCAACCTATCACGATCCGAACGCCATCAGCTACTCGATCTGCGCGGCGCGATGCATTACGCTCTCGGACCTCTCCGGCGTCTTTTCTCAACCCTCGAGCAGCAGCGGACCCATGGTCACCCAGACGATGCAAACGATCGACGTTCACGCTCACATCCTGACCGAAGAGACCATCCGCCTGTTGCAGCGCGAAGCCCCCAAGGTGGGGCCGAAGCTCTCGGAAATCGGCGACCAGTTCGCCACGCTCGACGTCGCCGGCAACGTCTACCGGCATTTCCCCCGCGGCGGCTGGGATTTAGAGCGCCGCCTGCAAGACATGGCGGCATCCAAGGTCGACGTTCAGGTGCTCTCGGTTTGCCCGCAGACCTTCGTCTATGCGCAACCGCCGGCGCTCGCGGCGGCGTTTGCCCGCATTCAGAACGAGCAGCTCGCCAAGCTGGCCAAGTCTCGCCCCGACCGCTTTCTTGCCATAGCGACGCTGCCCATGCAGGCGCCGAAACAAGCCGCGGACGAGCTTCGTCATGCCGTGCGCGTGCTGGGCCTGCGCGGGGCGCAGATCGGCTCGAACGTGGCGGGCAAGAACCTCGACGATCCCGAGCTCGAGCCGGTTTGGGCCACGGCAGCCGAGCTCGATGCGTTCATTCTCCTGCACCCCATCAACGTGGCGGGCGCGGATCGGCTGTCGCCCTATTATCTCGGCAATCTGATCGGCAACCCGCTCGACACCACCATCGCCGCCGCATGTCTCGTGTTCAGCGGCGTGCTCGAGCGCCATCCCTCGTTGAAGATCTGCCTCGCCCATGGCGGGGGATTCGTCCCCTATCAAGCCGGGCGTTTCGTGCACGGTTGGCACGTGCGCGCAGAGCCGAAAAGCAAGCTTGGGAAACCGCCGACGGATTCGCTCAAGCGCTTCTATTTCGATACCATCGTGCACTCGAAAGAGGTGCTCGCATTCCTCGTCGGCAACGCGGGCGCCGACCGCGTGCTGCTCGGCAGCGACTATCCCTTCGACATGGGCATGCCGGAGGGCGTGTCGCAGGTTCGCGGCTTGTCGATTTCGGTCGCCGAGCAGTCGGCCATTCTCGGCGGCCGTGCGCGGGCGTTGCTTGGCGCGGCCGGCGACAAGACGCGGGCGTTCGCCTGACGCGGTCGGAACTGACTTTGCTGGATGAAAGAGCAGTGGGAAACGGAGGAGACGAAAATGTCGCAACAAGTGGCGCGGACGCCGGGTGCCAAGCGCGCGGGCGACGGCGAATACCTGTTCGATCTCAACGGCGTGAATCACATCCTCGGCGGCCCCGACTACTCGACCGCCAACGGCGCCTGCGTCGAGGGCGAGCGCATGATCGTCGCCCTGATGCGGATGCCGGCCGGCACCGGTGCGCAGCCGCATTCGCACCCGAATGAGCAATGGATCTACATTCTGCAGGGCACGTTTCGGGCAAAGATTGGAGAGAAGGAGATCGAGGCCAAGCCGGGCTCGGTGGTCTATGTTCCCTCCAACGTCGTGCACTCCGGGGAGGCCACGCCCGAGGGCGATGTCGTGTTCTTCACCTGCAAGGATGCGTCCCACAGCCTGCACGGCGTCAAGGCGGCGTGAGGGCCGCCGGCAGCAAACGGTTCGGCAAGCGGGAATGACCGAGCGGCGATTCGCCCGCAGGGCGACAAGATCGCGCGGCCGTTTGCCTGTTTCGGTCCCGGGCGCCTAGGCTACAATCGATGCCAAGCTGACACCCGTCGGGGCCGGCAATTTCAGCGAATTCACCGGGAGGATGTGATGAAACGGGTCGGTTTGGGTCTGGCGCTGCTGTGTCTCGTATGCGGCGGCGTCACGGCCTCGGCGCAGGACAAATATCCCTCGCGGCCGGTCAAGGTTGTCGTTCCGTATGCTCCTGGCGGCGCCAGCGACATCACCGCGCGCCTGTTCGGCGAGCAGATGCGCCAAAGCCTCGGCCAGCAGTTCGTGGTCGAGAACAAGCCGGGCGCGGGCGGCATTCTCGCGATCGAGGAGATGGTCCGTTCCAAACCCGACGGCTACACGCTGATGGTGGGCAACGTCACGACCAATGCCATCACGCCAGTCCTGTTCCCGAAAAAGCTTTCGATCAACTACGAGAAGGACGTGGTGTCGGTTTCGCGGCTCGCGATCTATCCGTCCTTCCTCCTCACCACCACGCAGAATTTCGAGCCCAAAACGGTGGCGGAGTTGATCGCCTATGCGAAGAAGCATCCCGGCAAGGTTCGCTATACCAGCGCCGGGGTCGGCAGCTTCCCGCATTACGACGTCGAGGTCTTTTCCAAGCGCGCCGGCATCGAGATGCTGCATATTCCCAACAAGGCCGGCGCAGCCGGCATGATCAACGATCTCGTCGTCGGCGACGCGCAGGTCGCATTCATCAATGCCGCGAGCTCTGCATCGATGGTCAAGGCCGGCAAGCTGCGGCCGATCGCGGTGCTCGCGGAGACGCGGTTGGCGGAATATCCCGATGTCCCCACGCTGGCGGAGGCCGGCTACCCGGGCGTGGGCACCTTGCACTGGCAGAGCATGCTGGCACCGGCCAATACGCCGAAAGAGGTGCTGGCGACCCTCTTCAAGGCGATCGTCGAGGCCGCGGATGCTCCGCAGCTCCAGGAAGCGTTCAAGAAACAGCTCGTCAGCGTCAAGCCGAACGCGTCACTGCAGGAGGCGCAATCGTGGCTCGACGGCGAACTTGCCGCGTGGCGAAAGACGGTCGTCGAGGTCAAGATCGAACTGGCCGACTAACGTGTGGCATGACGTCGGCGCGGACTGCTTGCGCCGACGGATCGGATGAAGCAGCGCGAAAACGGAACACGTGATGAAGCGCTTGGGCCTCCTGTTCCTGCTTGTTTTCGCCGTCAGTGGCGTCGAGGTCGCCGCGCAAGACAAATATCCCTCGAAGCCGATCAAGGTGGTTGTGCCGTTCGGGCCGGGCAGCGCCACCGATATCGTCATGCGCATCGTCGGCGAGCATATGCGGCCGATTCTCGGCCAGCCGGTGGTGATCGAAAACAAACCCGGCGCCTTCGGCATCCTTGCGATCGAGGAAATGGCGCGTTCGAGACCCGACGGCTATACGCTGCAAATCGGCAATCCCGGCACCAATGTGCTCACGCCCATCATCTACAAGAAGAAATTCAAGATCGACTACGACAAAGAGGTCATCTTGGTGACGAGGCTGAGCGAGGTTCCGCTCGTGCTCGGCGCTACGACCAAGGACTTCCCGCCCAAGACCTATGCCGAGTTCATCGCCTATGCCAAGGCCAACCCCGGCAAGGTGCGCTACGCCAGCGTCGGCATCGGAAGCAACAATCACTACGACATGGAAGCCCTCGCCCAATGGGCCGGCATCGTGCTCGCCCATCTGCCGAACAAAGGCGGCGGGGCCGCCATCACCAACGATCTCGTCACCGGCGACGCTCATGTCGCGCTACTCAACGCCGCAAGCTCGATGGGCGTGGTCAAGGCCGGGCAGGTGCGGGCGCTCGCGGTGATGTCAGACCAGCGCGTGCCCGAATACGCCGACGTGCCCACCCTCACCGAGCTCGGCTATGCCAATGCCAAGGGCCTGTGGTCGGCGTTGTATGCGCCCGCCGCCACGCCGCGCGACGTGCTGGAAATCGTGCGCAAGGCCGCCGTGCAGGCGCTCAATTCCGACCAGGTGGTGACAGCGTTCAAGCAGCAGATGATCAGGCCTGTTCCGAGCGCGTCGAGCGAAGACGCACAAGCTTGGGACAAGGCCGAGGTGGCGTACTGGAAGAAGGTCACCGACGAGGTGAAGGTCGAGTTGCCGGATTGAGCGGCGCTGGAGCGGGCGCATAGCGCGGAGAGAGCAATGAAGATGGAGCCGGCTCCCGACGTGCCGGTCTACGGCATCGTCGTCGAAAAAGACGTCGACATCCCGATGCGGGATGGCGCGCGCCTCAAAGCCGATGTGTTCCGGCCGGACGATGCTGGCACTTTTCCCGCCATCTTGAATTTGGGTCCTTATCAGAAGGACAAGCTGTGGGTTCCGCCCGGCAACCTGGAGGAAAAGCCGAACCCGCTGATGAATTGGGAAGCGGTCAACCCGCAATGGTGGGTTCCGAAGGGCTATGGCGCGGTGCGGGTCGACGGGCGCGGCAGCGGAAAATCCCCCGGCGAGTGCGAACCGTGGTCGCTCGCGGAATCGATCGATCTCTACGATGCGATCGAGTGGGCGGCGGCGCAGCCCTGGTGCTCGGGCAAGGTCGGGCTGTGCGGCATATCGTACTTTGCCATCAACCAGTGGTTCGTCGCCAATCATCAGCCGCCGTCCCTGGCGGCGATCATTCCATGGGAAGGTTTCGCCGATCTCTACCGCGACGCGCTGTTCCACGGCGGGCTGCTCAGCCTGTTCATGCCGAACTGGTACATGGCACACTTGCTGCACCACGTCGCCGGTCGGGCGTCCCGGCACCATCCGAACCGCTGGCAGACCAATACGCTGCATTTCTGGCTGCACAACAATCTCGACAGCGGCGCCTTCCGCGGCGCACAGGCGCAATGGGACAAGATCACGGTGCCGATGTTCAGCGTCGGCAATTGGTCGGGCATGGGGTTGCATTTGCGCGGCAACACCGAGGCCTTCATGCGGGCGGCGACGCCGCACAAGAAGCTTCGCATCCACGCCGGCACGCATGTGCATCCGTTCTACTCCGAGGACGGGCGGCGCGATCAGCTGCGCTTCTTCGACTACTGGCTCAAGAGCATCGACACCGGCGTCATGTCGGAGCCGCCGGTGAAGCTCGCGATCCGTAAGGGCCGCGACGAGGTGGAGTGGCGCTTTGAACACGAATGGCCGCTCGCACGCACGCAATGGACCAAGTTCTATTTCGATCTGTCGCAGCCCGCGCCGGGCGCGCCCGCGAATGCCGGCCGTCTCGTTGCCGCCAATCCGCAAGCCTGCAGCTCGCGGACCTATCCGGCCTCAACCCTGGGGTCGATGGGTTCGACGTCGGCAGCGTCGTCGCAAGTGATGGGCGGCGCCATCCCGCCCGGCATGGGGATCGCGCTCGAGACGCCGCCGCTCGCGCAGGACGTGGAGGTCACCGGTCCGGTCGCCGCGGTGCTCTGGGTCGCGAGCTCGACCGAGGACATGGATCTGTTTCTCACCATCCGCAACATCGATGGCGAAGGCAACGAAGTGCTGGAGACGGGCCAGCAAGGGACGCCGGTGCCGGTGGCGAAAGGATGGCTGCGTGTCTCACACCGTGAATTGGATCCGGAGCTGTCGCTGCCCTACCGCCCATATCATCGCCACCAGCGCCGCCTTTATCTGACCCCCGGCGAGATCGTGCGAGTCGAGGTCGAGATTTGGCCAACCTCGATGGTGTTCAAAAAAGGCCACCGCATCCGCCTCGACGTTCAGCCCCGCGACGGCGTCGGTAGCAGCGCCTACATGCACTACCATGCCGACTACAACAGCGGGACGAACACGATCTATGCGGGCGGCGAGAAGGACTCTTATCTGCTACTGCCGGTCATTCCGATGAATCGGTGAAGCTGGCAAAATCCCTGGCGGCGGGCGGACAAATTCGCGCTGATGCCGCGCGCGATTTTGCTCACGAAGGCGCGGGCATTGCGCCCGCGCCGTGGGTGTGGATAGAACCGAAACGCGCAATGCCCACACGGTCTGCGCCGGATTGACGATCGGGATGGGAGCGGCAGTTGAGCCTCGGCGAGGGAGAAAGCAATCTGCCCGTTGCGTCCTGGCGCGTGCTCGCGCGCAAGAACGTGCTGGCGGGCCTGCTCTTCATCGCCGTGGCGGCGCTCGGCCTGTGGTTCTCGCGCGATTATCCCATCGGCACCGCCTTGCGCATGGGCACCGGCTACGTGCCGCGGCTGTTGTGTTGGCTCCTGCTCGGCCTCGGGGCCATCGTTCTCGTGCAAGGACTGCGCGAAGCCCAAGACGCGCGGCCGCTGTCGTCCGCCGACGTCTCGGCATCGCGACCGGTCATCTTCGTCACCGCAAGCCTGGTGATTTTCGGGCTCAGCATCGAGCGGCTCGGGCTCGTGGTTTCGATCCTGCTGCTGATCGGCGTGGGCGCGGTCGCGGCGCGCGGCTTACGCCCGCTCGAGACGCTCGCCGCGGCGCTGGTGCTGATCATTCTCTCTTGGGGCATCTTCATCCTGGGACTGGGACTGACCATCCCGGTGTGGCCGGAGTGGTAGATGGAGCTTCTGCACAATCTTGCGGTCGGCTTCGGCGTGGCACTGACGCCCGCGAACCTTGTCTTCGCGCTCGTGGGCGCGCTGATCGGGACATTGATCGGTGTCCTCCCCGGCATCGGCCCGATCGCGACCATCGCGATGCTGTTGCCGCTCACCTTCCATCTCGAGCCGACATCGGGCCTGATCATGCTCGCGGGCATCTTCTACGGCGCCCAGTATGGCGGCTCGACCACCGCCATTCTGGTGAATCTGCCGGGCGAGACATCGTCGGTGGTCACCTGCATCGACGGCCACCAGATGGCGCGACAGGGCCGCGCCGGCGCTGCGCTGGCGGTGGCGGCGCTCGGCTCGTTTTTCGCCGGCTGCGTCTCGACAACGCTGATCGCCACCTTTGCGCCGCCCCTCGCAAAGGTGGGCCAGTCGTTCGGAGCGCCGGAATATTTCTCGCTGATGGTGCTCGGCTTGATCGCCGCGGTGGTGCTCGCCCATGGCTCGGTGATCAAGGCGATTGCCATGATCGTGCTCGGCCTCTTAGTCGGTCTCGTCGGCACCGACGGCAACACCGGCGGGACGCGCTTTACTTTCGGCATTACCGAGCTGACCGACGGGATTGACGTCGCCACGCTCGCCATCGGCATATTCGGCGTCGGCGAGATCATCACCAACTTGACGCAGCCGCGGGAAACGCGCTCGTTGGCGACGCAAAAGATCACGCGGCTGTGGCCGACGCGTGAGGATTTCGGGCGCGCCTGGCCGGCGGTGCTGCGCGGGACCGGGCTCGGATCCATCCTCGGCGTGCTTCCCGGCGGCGGCGCGACGCTGAGCGCGTTTGCCGCCTACGCGCTCGAGAAACGGTGGTCGAAGAACCCCGCGCAATTCGGCCACGGCGCGGTCGAGGGCGTGGCAGGGCCGGAATCAGCCAACAATGCCGGTGCGCAGACCTCGTTCATCCCCATGCTGACCTTGGGCATCCCGGGCAACGCAGTGATGGCGCTGATGATCGGCGCGCTTACCATCCACGGCATCCAGCCGGGTCCGCAGATCATGAGCGAACGCCCCGGCATGTTCTGGGGCATGATCGCCAGCATGTGGATCGGCAATCTGATGCTGGTGATCATCAACCTGCCGCTCATCGGCATATGGGTTCAGCTCTTGAAGGTGCCCTACCGCTTTCTCTATCTCGCGATCCTGTTGTTTTGCGGCATCGGCGTCTACACCGTGAGCAACAGCGCCGCGGCGGTGCTGCTGGCCGCGTTCTTCGGCGTGCTCGGCTACGTCTTCACGCGGCTCGACTGCGAGCCGGCGCCGCTGATCCTCGGCTTCGTGCTGGGGCCGCTGATGGAGGAGAACCTTCGGCGCGCCATGCGGATTTCGAGCGGCGACCCGGCGATTTTTTTCGAGCGGCCGATCAGCCTCGGCTTGTTGATCGCAGCGCTCGCGCTCTGCGTGCTGGTCGCACTGCCGGCCATCCGCAGCAAGCGCGAAGAGGCGTTTCAGGAATAGGCGCGAGTCGGCCCCAGTTCTTCACGCGATCCGACACTCGCTCCACCCTATTGCGCTCAGTCTCGCCGCGCGCTCCGCCCACGGTGACGCCGGGGACGACCTCGATTGCAATTCCCGCGCGTCGGCAGGCCGCGATCACCTCGCGGCCAAGCGGGGGCGAGCTTCCGCCCTTGAGCCCCACCACGCGCCTGCCGCCCTTGGCGAGCGCGATCATCAGCGTGACCTCGTCCTGCTGTAAGCGACCAGTCTTGCCGACCAGCGCCATCTTTGCCTCGCGCCGGGCGAAGTCGAGAATGTCTGGCGCGAGGAGATCGTCGATCAGGATGATGTCGGCGGACTGCAGCGCGCGTACCGCGCGCATCGTGAGCAGCTCGGCATCGCCCGGGCCGGCGCCGACCAGCGTGATGCTGCCGGCTTCGGCGACAGTGGCCTGGTCTTCGGTTCTGCGCAGCAGTGCATCGAAATCGGATGGCGCGGGTTCGCGCTGTGGATTGCTGACGGCAAAGGCCGCGAACGCCTGCCAAAACCGCCGCCGGCCAGACGGCGAAAGCCCCGAGGATTGCACCGCTTGGCGCCAGCGGCGGGCGGCGTCGGCCCAGCGGGCAAAGCCGCGCGGGATCATCGTCTCGAGCTTGGCGCGGACCGCCTGGGCGAAGACCGGCGCCGCGCCGTCGGTCGAGATGCCGATGACGAGCGGCGAGCGATTGACGATGGCGCCGAAGGAAAAATTGCAATAAGCGGGCCTGTCGATCACATTGACCGGAACGCCGGCCGCGCGCGCGGCGCCGCTGAAGCGCTCGGCCTCGGCCGCATCCTCGAAGCCGCCGACGGCGACGGCAGCGCCGGCAAAATCCTCCATCCGCCACGCCCGCTGTTGCAGCGCGATCGCTGCGCGCGGGGGCTGTGCCGCGATGGTGCGCAGCTCCTCGCATGGTCGCTCGGCAAAGACCGCGACATCGGCGCCCGCCGCCGCCAACAGCTCCGCCTTCCATGCCACCGGCGCCCCGTTGCCGGCGACCAGCGCACGTTTGCCGGCAAGCGCCAGGAAGATTGGCAGCCGCGCCAGTGCTTGCATGCGCGGCGGATGCGCAGGCGAGGGATCCTGTCGGTCCTCGACCGCGGACATCAATATACGTCCTGCTGATAGCGCCCGGACTTTTTCAGATTGGCGACGAACGCAATCGCCTCGTCGGTGGTGCGCGCACCGTGCGCGGCAACAATCTCGACCCACGCGGCCTCGACGTCCCTGGCCATGCGTTTGGCATCGCCGCAGACATAGACGTGTGCGCCATCGGCGAGCCAAGCCCAAAGCTCGCGACCGACCTCGCGCATGCGATCCTGGACGTAGAACTTCTCGGCGCCGTCGCGCGACCAGGCGAGCGAGAGCCTGGTCAGCGTGCCCGCGGCCTTCATGCCGGCGAGCTCGTCCTCGTAGAAGAAATCGCAATCGCGCCGCTGGTGGCCGAAGAACAACCAGTTGCGCCCGGGCGCCTTGCTCGCCATGCGTTCGTGCAGGAAGGCGCGGAACGGCGCGATGCCGGTGCCGGGACCGATCATGATGATGGGCACGGAGGAATCGGTCGGCAAACCGAAGTGCTGCGCCTTCTGGACGAAGACGTTCACCGCGTCTCCGGAGCGCACGCGCTCGCCGAGGAAGGTGGACGCGACGCCGAGCCGCGTGCGGCCATTGATCGGGTAGCGCACCGCATCGACGCACAGCGCCATGCGGTGGCGATCGACCCTGGGCGAGCACGCGATGGAATAGAGCCGCGGCTGCAGCGGATCGAGCGCCTCGACGAAGGCTTCCGGATCGGGACGCACGCCGGGAAATTTTTTGATCGCGGCGAGCACGTCGAGCGCGGCGGCGTCGCCGTCCGGATCCTCGCCGGCGGCGAGCGCTTTCGCCTTCTGCCGCCGCTCGCCGCCGGTGATATAGGAGAAGAGCTGAAACAGCATGTCGGGGGCGGCGCCGAGGGAGACGCCGTCGATCAACACGTCGCGCAGCGCCCGGCCGCCGATTGGGAAATCGGGCGGGGCGGCGAGCGCCGCGATCACGGCGTCGGCGAGCACGGGATCGTTGGTCGGGAACACGCCGAAGGCATCGCCGACCGCATAATCGATGCCGGTCGCCGTCAGATCGAACTCAATATGCCAGGTCTCCTTCTCGGAGGCCGCCTTGTTGAGGCGCGTGCGCGACAGAAAGCGCGCCGCGGTCGGGCACTCGCGCGAACATCCCGGCGCGCCGGCCGGTGCAACCGTAGCAGCGGCAGGCGTAGGGGTCTTGCTCGGCGCCTCGGCCGACGCCGGGGCCTTGCCAAGCTCCTGGTGCAGCACCTTGAGCGCGCGGGTGGTTTCTTTGCCACCGGGCACGCAAAGATTCAGTCGCTCCTCCTTTTGCAGAAAGATGGCGTCCGAATAGTCCTGACAGTTGTATCCGCATTGTCCGCAGTCCTGTTGTCCCATCGCTGCCATCATCCGCCGGCGCAGCGCACGGCCTTCGGCGAGCTTCATGCGATCGGCGAGCGCCATGGCAGGGTCGTGCCACGGCGCGCCGTCGTCGTCCTCGCCGGTCGAAGTGGCGGGTGCCGCGAGATCGAGCGCGCCCGGCAGCAGCGCCGCCGCCTGGTCCAACGACAGCGGAGTGATGCCGTCTTCGAGCGAGAGCAGCCCAGCGAACAGGCCGTTGAGCCACACGCGCTGCTCGGCGCTGAAGGGCGCGCTCTCCGGAATGAGCGACGGCAGCGAGGCGCGCGGCGGCAGGGTCATCCGACCACCTCGTCTTCGATCAGAGACCGCAGCGCATCGATCTCGTGCCGGCGGGTGAAAGCGAGAAAGCTTTCCCGCGGCGATGCGCGGTGCGCGAGATAGGCCTTGAGCATGCGCTCGACGATCTTCGGAGCATCCTCGGCTTTGACGTCGTGGTAGATCTCCGGCGCAATCGCCGCGTCAGCGCCGAATCCGCCGCCGACGTGAATGTGGTAGCCCTCGACCGTGTCGCCGTCTTCGGAGGTCTGCACTTTGCAGGCGAGCAAGCCGATGTCGCCGATGTAATGCTGCGCGCAGGAATGATGGCATCCGGTGAGATGGATGTTGACGGGGCCATCGAGCGCGACGCGGCTTTCGCACCAGCGCGCGATCTCCTCGGCGTGCCGCTTGGTGTCGGAGGCGGCAAACTTGCAACCGACATTGCCGGTGCAGGCAACGAGTCCCGCGCGAATCGCGTTCGTGCTGGTGGAGAGGCCGAGCGCTTCGATGCCTGCTTGCGCCGGCTTCACGCGTTCCGAATGCACGCCGGAGATGATCAGGTTCTGCCAGACTGTGAGCCGAATGTCGCCGTCGCCGAGTTCGCGCGCGATCTGCGCGAGCCCTCGCATCTGATCGGCGGTCATCTTGCCGACCGGGAGGACGACGCCGACCCAATTGCGGTCGGGCTGCTTCTGCGGATGCACGCCGATATGGGCGGTGCGGTCGAACGGCGGACGCGGCGCGAACGCACCGCCGGCCACGCGATCGAGCTTGCGGCCGAGTTTTTCCTCGACCAGCCCCAACACTTTGTCGAGGCCGAAGCGGTCGATGACGTATTTGAGCCGCGCCTTGGTGCGGTCGGTGCGGTCGCCATGATCGATGAATACGCGCACGATGGCATCGGCCACCTTGGTGGCGTCGGACGGCTTGACCACCACGCCGGTCTCGCGCGCGAAGTCCCTGTGCCCGGTGATGCCGCCGATCATCAGGCGAAACCACACGCCGGGCGCGACCTCGCAGCTCTCCTTCACCTCGACCGCTTGGAAACCGATGTCGTTGGTATCCTCCAGCACGGGAATGATGCCGCCGCCGTCGAAGCCGACATTGAATTTGCGCGGCAGGCCGTAGAGCGCGCGTTCGTTGAGGATGTGGAAATGCCATTCGCGCGCGTAGGGCCGGGTGTCGATCAGTTCCTGCGGATCGATGCCGGCGGTGGGCGAGCCCGTGACGTTGCGAATATTGTCGGCGCCCGAGCCGCGCGAGCACAGCCCGAGATCCTGCACCGCCTCGACCATGGCGACGGCGTTCTTGGCCTCGATCTCGCGCACCTGGAGGTTGGCGCGGGTGGTGACATGGCCATAGCCGCCGCCGTAGCGCTCGGCGAGATCGGCGACGCCGGCGAATTGCCAGTGCGCGAGAATGCCGTTGGGCATACGCAGCCGGCACATATAGGAGTTCTGATTGGGCGCCACGTAGAACAGGCCGAAGAAGCGCCAGCGGAAATTGTCAGGCGGTTTGGGATATTCGTTGTTCGCGGCCTGCGCCTTGAGGCGTTCGTAGCCGTCGAAAGGGTGGAGCTCGCGCTTGAATTTCTCCTGCTCGGAGAGCTTGCCGCTAACGGCAAGCACGCGATCCTGGGCGCGCAAATGCGCGGCGTCGGGCCCGCCCGGCTCCGCCGTTTTTGCTCCCGAGCCGGTGGGAGCACCGGCGCTCGCGCGCGCGGCCTTGGCGATCTGCAGGCCGGCGACGAAGCCTTCGAGGTAACGCTTTTGCTCGGGGTTGAAATCGCCAGACATGGGGTCGCTTTCGGCTTCTTTTTTGAGCAGCGCGCATGCCGAAGCACCGCGCGAACGGCCCCCGTTGGCCCGGTATGCTGCAGAGCAGCAAAGACCGTGCCAAGCCGATCTCCGTTGATTTCGTTATGGATTTTTCGTTCCGGACAGGAGCCGTCGCCGCCCTGCTGGGCAGCCGCCGGCGCTGACGTCGAAATTCTATGCAGCCTTGATCCTACGCTCGGCGGGATCGGATGGCGGTCACTTTGACGAACCCGAGTGCGAGCGTCGGCGCGTTGACGCACGTCGACGCCCTTAAGGTGAGGCCGCAGGCGCGGGAAGGAGCGTTGGTTTTGCGATTACGACTGACCGGCGGATGCGGTGCGACCGAGACGGCCGGCGCCATATCGCCGTTGGGAGAATTTTGCGGGCTCGCCGCTGTCGGCGGGGATGAAGATCTTCTGCAGCACTTGCCGTTGCACCGGCTTCTTGACGATCGGCACGTAGCCGAACCGACTATCGATGCTCTCGACGCCATAGCCGGTGATGAAAACGAACGGAATTTCCCGCGCCGCCAGCACGTCGGCGACCGGGTAGACGAATTCTCCGCCGAGATTGACGTCGATGATGCCCGCATCGATGTTGTCGTGCACGGCGGCGACCATGGCCTCGGCCAGCCGGCTGAAGGGTCCGATGACCGAAAATCCGAGTTCGGTCAGGATGTCCTTCATCATCATGGCGACCAGAATCTCGTCTTCGACCAAAAGCACGCGATTGCCGGTCTCGAGCTGAAGCGGAAGCGCCGACCGGTCCTCGCCCACCGTCCAATGGGCGCCGGTACGGTGCGCCAGCGGCTCGATGCTGTCGCCGCGGGGCACGCACACGCTGCAGTGCAGGCCTTCAGGCCGCCAATGGAAGGCGGCCTCGCCCGCGAGCTGACGTTCGATGCTGGCGCTGATCATCCGGATGCCGAAGCCTGGCGCGGCCGGCGCCTGCGGTCGCGGCCCGCCGCTCTCGGTCCAGCGCAAGAGAAGGCTGCGCGGCTGCAATTCCCAATTCACTTCCACGCGCCCCGCCATCACCGACAGCGAGCCGTATTTGGCGGCATTGGTGCAGAGCTCGTGCAGCGCGAGCGCGAGCGTCTGAGCGGTGCGTGGCTCGAGCGAGACGTCGGGGCCGGCCGCCGCGATCCTCTCGGGAGCATCCGCGCGGTAGGGGGCGAGCTCTTCGTCGACGAGGCGCGCGAGATCGGCGCCCTGCCAGCGGCTCTGCGCGAGCAGCGTGTGCGCGCGCGCCAGCGCGCCGATGCGTCCGTCGACCGCGGCGATATAGGACTTGATAGTGTCCGCGCGGGTCAGGCGCACGATCGACTGCACCAGCGCCAAGGCGTTGCGCGCGCGGTGGTCGACCTCGCGCGCCAACAGCGCTTGGCGCTCTTCAGCCTCCTTGCGGTCGGTGATGTCGACGGTCACGCCGCTGATGCGCACGATGTTGTCAGTGGCGTCGACGCTCGCCACCGCCGTTCCGATACACCAGCGCAGCTCGCCGTTCGGACGGCAGACGCGAAATTCGCTCTGAAAGCTCGGCGTGTTGGGCGCCGCCGGCTTGATCGCGTTCTGCAGATGCTTCCAGTCCTCGGGGTGGATGAGCGCCCTGATATTGTCGACGGTGAGATCGAAGCTCGCGGGATCGACGCCGAAGATCCGATATTGCCCATCGTCCCACACGAAGTGGCCGTTGACGGGATCCCATTCCCACGATCCCATCTGACCGGCGGCTAGCGCCAAGCTGCGACGCTCTTCGCTCTGCATCAGCCGCGCAGTCGAGGCCTCCAGTTCCGCCGTTCGCTCCGCGACGCGACGCTCGAGCTCCTGGTTGAGCTGTTCGAGCTGCCTGGTTTTGCGATAGAGCTCGGCGAAGATCCTGACCTTGGCGCGCAGCACTTCGGGAATGACCGGCACCGGGACGTAATCGACCGCGCCCATTTCATAGGCGCGCAGGCGGTCGACGTCGGTCAAATGGATGGCGGAAATGAAGATGATCGCGGTGCGCTGAAAACGCGGATGCTCGCGGATCATCGCGGCCAGTTGGAAGCCGTCGAGTTCGGGCATGCACACGTCCACGAGGATGACGGCAATGTCATGCTTGAGGAGGTGTTCGAGCGCCTCCTTGGCCGAGGCAGCCTTGATGAGCCTCTCGCCGAGCTCGGCCAGGATGGTCTCGTAGCTCAAGAGTTTGGCTGGCTGGTCGTCGACCAGCAGGATATTGACCTTGTCCTCAGAGGCCATCGCCCCTCTCCCCGGCTAGCGATGCAGCCACATGCGCAGCGCCGATAACAGCTGCTCGGTGTTGACCGGTTTGGCCAGATAGTCGGAGGCGCCCGCCTCCATGCATTTTTCGCGGTCGCCCTTCATGGCTTTTGCCGTCAGCGCGATGATCGGCAGCCGCCGGAAGGCCGGCTTCTGGCGGATCACCTGAATGGTCTGATATCCGTCCATCTCCGGCATCATGATGTCCATCAGGACGATCGCCAGATCGGGCGTCGTTTCGGCGAGCGCGATCGCCTCGCTGCCGGTCGTGGCGGTGAGCACGCGCATACCGCGCCGTTCCAGCACGCTCGACAAGGCGAAGATGTTGCGCGCGTCGTCATCGATCAACAGCACGGTACGACCGACCAGGTCGTCGTCGGAGCTGGTGAGGCGCTCGAGCATGCGCTGCTTGTCGGGGGGGAGGTCGGTGACGATGCGGTGCAGGAACAAGGCGGTTTCGTCGAGCAGACGCTCAGGCGATTCGACGCCCTTGACCACGATGCTGCGCGCCATGGTGTGCAGCTCGGCGTCTTCCTCCGCCGACAGTTCACGCCCCGTGAACACCACCACCGGCACGTCGGACAGGTCGGCGTCGTCGCGCAGTTCCTCCAACACCTCGAAGCCCGACATGTCCGGCAGCCGCAGATCGAGCACGACGCAGTCGCAGGGCTCTCGGCGCAGAACGCGCAAGGCCTCGGAGCCGGTGCCGGCGGTCACGATTTCGATGTCGTCGTGGCCGAGCAGTTCCGCGATGCTCATCTGCTCGGCGCGGTCATCTTCCACGACCAGGAGCCGCTTGCGGCGCGGCTTAGCGTATTCCTTGATGCGCGCCAAGGCCGCTTCCACACCCTCGGTAGAGGTCGGCTTGGTGACGAAGGCGAAGGCGCCCCGCGCCAGGCCGTGCTGGCGGTCTTCGTCCAGAGTGATGATTTGCACCGGAATATGCCGCGTCAACGGGTTCTGCTTGAGCTGGCTGAGCACGGTCCAGCCCAGCATGTCGGGCAGGAACACGTCGAGCGACACGGCGGTCGGCTGATACTGCTTGGCGAGGTCGAGTGCATCGGCGCCGCGTGCGGCGACCAGCACCTTGAAGCCCTTCTCGCGCGCCAGATCCACCATGATGCGGGCATAGTGCGGGTCGTCCTCGACCACGAGCAGGATCGAGTCGCCGGGCTGGATTTCGAGCCGATCGTCGGGAATCTGCTCGATCGGACGCTCCGGCACGACATGGATGCTGGGCGCGTGCACCACCACCTGCATCGAGGCGGCGGCCGCCGGCTTGGGCGCCGTGCTCGGGCCGACGTATTTCAGCGGCAGATAGAGCGTGAAGGTGCTGCCCACGTTCGGCGAACTGCGCAGCTGGATTTCGCCGCCGAGAAGGTTCGACAGCTCGCGGCTGATGGCAAGCCCCAGCCCGGTGCCGCCGTATTTGCGGCTGGTGCTGGCGTCGGCCTGCATGAACGCCTCGAAAATGACCTTCTGCTTCTCCTGCGGAATGCCGATGCCGGTGTCGGAGACTTCGAAGGCCACCACCGTCGGCGTCTGCTTGAGCACGGGGTGCCCGGCGCTCCAGCCGCTCTGGACCTCCGAAATGCTTAGCCGCACGCCGCCTTCCGTGGTGAACTTGAACGCGTTCGAGAGCAGGTTCTTGAGAACTTGCTGTAGGCGCTTCGAGTCGGTGTTGATGCTGCGTCCGAGATTGGGGTCGAGACTGACCTCGAACGAAAGTTGCCGCGTCTCGGCCTCGTGCCGGAACGGACGCGCCACCATGTCGAGCAGGTTCGCGAACGCGATCTCCTCGGCATCCACCGTCACGGTTCCGGATTCGATCTTGGATAGATCGAGAATGTCGCTGATCAGGTTCAAGAGGTCGGTGCCGGCGCCGTGGATGGTGCGGGCGAACTCGACCTGCTTGGGCACGAGATTGCCGTCCGGATTGTCCGCCAGCTGCTGTCCCAGGATCAGGATGCTGTTGAGCGGCGTGCGCAGCTCGTGCGACATGTTGGCGAGGAATTCCGATTTGTACTTGGAGGTCAGCGCGAGCTCGGTGGCCTTCTCCTCCAGCGCGCGGCGCGCTTGCTCGATTTCCTGGTTCTTGCGCTCCACCTCGACGTTGCGCTCAGCGAGCTGCTCGGCCTTCTGCTCGAGCTGGTCGTTGGTTTGCTGCAGCTCGCGCTGCTGCGTTTGCAATTCGCCCGCGAGTTGCTGCGATTGCTTGAGCAGTCCTTCCGTCTGCATCGTCGCCTCGATGCTGTTGAGCACGATGCCGATGTTGGTGGTAAGCTGCTCGAGGAACATCATCTGCAGCTCGGTGAATTCGCTGAGCGAAGCGAGCTCGATCACCGCCTTGACCTGATTTTCGAACAGCACCGGCAGCACCACGATATTGCGCGGAACCGCCTTGAACAGCGCCGATCCGATCGGAACGGCGCCCTTGGGCATTTCGCTGATCAGCATTCGCCGCTTGTCCGCGGCGCACTGTCCGATCAGTCCCTCGCCGACCAGAAGCTGCTCGGGGTGCCCATTGAGGCCGTCGTCGGCATAGGCCGACAGCAGGTGCAGGCTGGGCGCTTCTTCGCTCGTCGCCTGGTAGATGACGCCGAGCTGCGCGTTGACCAGGGGCGTGAGCTCGGACAGCAGGAGTCGGCCGACGGTGACCAGATCGCGCTGGCCCTGCAGCATGTTGGTGAATTTGGCGAGGTTGGTCTTCAACCAATCCTGTTCGGTGTTGCGGTCGGTGGTGAGCCGCAGGTTGCCGATCATCGTGTTGATGTTGTCCTTGAGCGTGGCCACCTCGCCGCGCGCGTCGACCTGAATCGACCGGGTCAAGTCGCCCTTGGTCACCGCGGTCGCGACCTCGGCGATGGCGCGCACCTGCGTCGTCAAGTTCGCGGCCAACAGGTTGACGTTGCCGGTGAGGTCCTTCCAGGTGCCGGCTGCGCCGGGCACGTTGGCCTGGCCGCCGAGGCGGCCTTCCACGCCCACCTCGCGCGCGACGCTGGTGACCTGGTCAGCGAAGATCGCGAGCGTGTCGGTCATGTTGTTGATGGTCTCGGCGAGCGCCGCCACCTCGCCCTTCGATTTCACCGTCAGGTTCTGCTTGAGGTCGCCGTTGGCGACGGCCGTCACGACCTTCACGATGCCGCGCACCTGCTCGGTCAGATTGGCCGCCATCACGTTGACCGTGTCGGTCAAGTCCTTCCAGGTGCCGGCGACGCCCGGCACGGCGGCCTGGCCGCCGAGCAAGCCCTCGGTGCCGACTTCGCGCGCGACGCGCGTCACCTCCGACGCGAATGCGTTGAGCTGGTCCACCATGGTGTTGATGGTGTCCTTGAGCTCCAGAATCTCGCCCTTCACGTCGACGGTGATCTTGCGGGACAGGTCGCCGCGCGCCACCGCCGTGGTCACCTCGGCGATGTTGCGGACCTGGGTGGTCAGGTTGGCGGCCAGCAGATTGACGTTGTCGGTCAAGTCCTTCCAGGTGCCGGCGACGCCCGGCACCACGGCCTGACCGCCGAGGCGCCCGTCGGTGCCGACCTCGCGCGCCACGCGCGTCACCTCGGCGGCGAACGAGCGCAGCTGCTCGACCATGGTGTTCAGCGTTTCCTTCAGCAGCAGGATCTCGCCGCGGACGTCGACCGTGATCTTCTTGGAAAGGTCGCCGCCCGCGATCGCGGTCGCGACCTCGGCGATGTTGCGGACCTGCGCGGTGAGATTCGAGGCCATGAAATTGACGTTGTCGGTGAGGTCCTTCCAGGTGCCGGCGACGCCCGGCACTTGCGCCTGGCCGCCGAGCTTGCCCTCGGTGCCGACCTCGCGCGCGACGCGCGTGACTTCCGACGCGAATGCGTTGAGCTGGTCCACCATGGTGTTGATGGTGTTCTTGAGCTCGAGAATTTCGCCCTTCACGTCCACCGTGATCTTGCGCGAGAGATCGCCGCGCGCCACCGCCGTCGTCACCTCGGCGATGTTGCGCACCTGGGCGGTGAGATTGCCCGCCATCGAGTTCACGCTGTCCGTGAGGTCTTTCCAGGTGCCCGCCACCCCCGGCACGTTTGCCTGCCCGCCGAGGCGCCCCTCGGTGCCGACCTCGCGCGCCACGCGCGTCACCTCGCCGGCGAAACGATTGAGCTGGTCCACCATGGTGTTGAGCGTTTCCTTCAGCTGAAGGATTTCGCCGCGCACGTCGACCGTGATCTTGCGCGAGAGGTCGCCGCCGGCAATCGCGGTCGCCACCTCGGCGATGTTGCGGACCTGGCCGGTCAAATTGCCCGCCATCGAGTTCACGCTGTCGGTCAAGTCCTTCCAGGTGCCGGCGACGCCCGGCACTTGCGCCTGGCCGCCGAGCTTGCCTTCGGTGCCGACCTCGCGCGCCACGCGCGTGACTTCCGCGGCGAAGGCGTTGAGCTGATCGACCATCGTGTTGAGCGTCTCCTTGAGTTGCAGGATTTCGCCGCTCACGTTGACGGTGATCTTTTTCGACAGGTCGCCTTGCGCCACCGCGGTCGCGACCTCGGCGATGTTGCGGACCTGCCCGGTCAGGTTCGACGCCATCGAGTTGACGCTGTCGGTCAAGTCCTTCCAGGTGCCGGCGACGCCGCGCACCAGGGCCTGGCCGCCGAGCTTGCCTTCGGTGCCGACTTCGCGCGCGACGCGCGTCACTTCGCCGGCAAACGCGTTGAGCTGGTCCACCATGGTGTTGATGGTGTCCTTGAGCTCGAGGATTTCGCCGCGCACGTCGACCGTAATCTTCTTGGAGAGGTCGCCGCTGGCGATCGCAGTCGAGACCTCGGCGATGTTGCGGACCTGGGCGGTCAGGTTCGACGCCATCGAATTGACGCTGTCGGTCAAGTCCTTCCAAGTGCCGGCGACGCCGAGCACGTTGGCCTGCCCGCCGAGGCGCCCTTCGGTCCCGACCTCGCGCGCGACGCGCGTCACCTCGCCGGCGAACGCGTTGAGCTGATCGACCATCGTATTGATGGTCTCCTTGAGCTGCAGGATTTCGCCGCTCACGTTCACCGTAATCTTCTTGGAGAGGTCGCCGCCGGCGATGGCGGTCGCGACGTCGGCGATGTTGCGGACCTGCGCGGTCAGGTTCGAGGCCATGAAGTTGACGCTGTCGGTCAAGTCCTTCCACGTGCCGGCGACGCCCGGCACCTGGGCCTGGCCGCCGAGCTTGCCTTCGGTGCCGACTTCGCGCGCGACGCGCGTCACCTCCGAGGCGAACGAGTTCAACTGGTCCACCATCGTATTGAAGGTGTCCTTGAGCTCGAGAATTTCACCGCGTACCTCGACCGTGATCTTGCGCGAAAGATCGCCGCGCGCCACCGCCGTCGTCACCTGGGCGATGTTGCGCACCTGGTCGGTGAGGTTGCCGCACATGGCGTTCACCGAGTCGGTCAGATCTTTCCAGGTGCCGGCGACGCCGGGGACTATCGCCTGGCCGCCGAGCTTGCCTTCGGTGCCGACCTCGCGCGCGACGCGCGTCACCTCCGAGGCGAACGACCGCAATTGATCGACCATCGTGTTGATGGCTTCCTTGAGCTGCAAAATCTCGCCGCGCACGTCGACCGTGATCTTCTTCGAGAGATCGCCCATGGCGACCGCGATGGTCACGTCGGCGATGTTGCGGACTTGCGCGGTGAGGTTCGAGGCCATCGAGTTGACGTTCTCGGTCAGGTCTTTCCAGACGCCGGTCACCTCGCGCACCTGCGCTTGACCGCCGAGCTTGCCTTCGGTGCCGACCTCGCGCGCCACGCGCGTCACCTCCGAGGTGAACACGCTGAGCTGCTTGATCATGGTGTTGACGATGCTGGCCGAGCGCAGAAACTCGCCCTGCAGCGGCCGGCCGTCGACCTCGAGGCGCACAGTTTGCAGCAAATCACCCTGCGCGACGGCGCTGATGGCGCGAGTCACTTCCGTGGTCGGCCAAAGCAGATCGTCGATGAGGGTGTTGACCGAGGTCTCCATCTCGCCCCACGCCCCATGCGAGAGGTCGAACTTCACCCGCTGGCGCGTCTTTCCTTCGCGACCCACGACTTGACCGACGCGCTCGAGCTGCTGCGCCATGCGTTCGTTGGCAGCCACGATCTCGTTGAAGGTGTCGGCGATTTTGCCCAAGAGGCCGACCTGATTGCCGGGCATGCGGACAGAGAAGTCGCCCACGCGCATGGACTGCAGCGCATTCAAGAGATCGTGCAGCTCGGGCGATGCGCCGCCATTGACGCGGCTATCGGGCATTTCAGCCGGCACCGCGCTCGGAGATGGACCATTGGCCTTGAGTTCGCCAACCGGCTCATTGTTCGGTTGCATAGTCTCCTCCGGCGCGGATGAACCGGCGCACGATGTCACGGGCGCAGGGGCGCTGTCACGGCCATATCGTGGCGCCGCTGCGATCTTTGGACACGCAGGGTTGAGTCAGTGGTCGCTGGGGACTTGAGATTGGAACCGGCCGTGTGCCCCGTCCGCCGCGACCGCGGCGGCGTGCGCCCGGCAACGATCGACCGCGCGCCCCCTGCGGCGGCGGGCGATCCAGAGGCCGTGTGCGGAAAAATGTCTTGCGACCGGTTGGATCCGGCCATGTCTCTAATACCCCTCGGTGCGTCCAGGTCGGACCACCTCCTGACGCCGCAAACGCGGCAACGATCCAATGGTTCCGCGAACCCGGGTCAAAATTTCCGTCAACGAAAAAACATAGGAAGTTCAGTATGTTATAACCAGACCTAGGGGGGATGGTGCGAGGGCGGGGGCCGCAAGCAGACGGAGGTCCACAGCTAAATTGGGCGACAAAGACCGCACAAACGATGGTTGCCGCGGAGGCGGCCCGGTCGCCGGATGCACGTTGTCCCGCGCCTTCTCATCGCGCATTGTCTCGCCTTCCGCCGCCGGGCTTGCTGACCCCTGACCCCTTTGCCGTCGACGGGGACAGGGAGCTCATCGAGATCGCGCGGCGCGTCACGTGCAATCACCACCGATTGGAACATGAAGCAACGCATTGCATCGACGGCCAATGGTTCCAGCCTTCGGCTCGCCGCCGACATCGGCGGTACCTTCACCGATGTCGCGGCCTTCGACGAGCGCACCGGCAAGCTGACCTTCGGTAAGGCGCTATCGACGCCGCAACGGCTGGTCGAGGGGATCAACGCCGGGGTTGAGAAGGCGGGCAGCGACTACAAGTCCGCTGGACTGTTTCTCCACGGCTCCACCATCGCCATCAATACCATCCTGGAGCGCAAGGGCGCCAAGACCGCGCTCCTCATCACCGAGGGCTTCCGCGACATCTACGAGATCGGCCGCATCAACCGCCCGGATGCCTACAATCTGTTCTTTCGCAAGCACGAGCCGCTGGTCGAGCGGGCGTTGCGCTTCGAGGTCAAGGAGCGCGTGCTGTCCGACGGCGAAATCGAGAGACCGCTCGACGAGAAGGAGATCGAGGCGTTCGGCCGCATGCTCGCGCGGCTTGGCGTGGAGGCGACCGCGATCTTGTTTCTCAACTGCTACGCCAAGCGCGACCACGAAGCGCGCGCCAAGGCGATCCTGGAGAGGAACCATCCGGAGATGTTCGTCTCCGCCTCGCATGAACTCTCCGAGGAATATCGCGAATTCGAGCGCTGCTCGACGGTGGTCGCCAACGCCTATGTCGGGCCGATCGTGCGGGGTTATCTCGGCGAGATCGAAGACCGCATTCGCAGCGGCGGCTTTTCCGGCTCGTTTTTGATCGTGCAGTCGACCGGTGGACTCTACGACGCGGATCAGGCCAAGGACCACTGCGTGCAGATGCTGGAATCCGGGCCGGCGGCCGGCGTCATCGGCACCCAGGCGCTTTGTCGCGCGCTCGGGCTGAAGAACGCGATCGCCTTCGACATGGGCGGCACCACGGCCAAGGCCGGCGTCATCTACAATGGCGAAGCACTCACCACCGGCGCCGCGTTGATCGGCGGCTACGATCGAGCGTTGCCGGTGCAGATCGCGATGATGGATATTTTCGAAGTGGGCACCGGCGGCGGCTCGATCGCGCGGGTGGAAGAGGGCGCCCTGCGGGTCGGCCCGCAAAGCGCGGGCGCGGCGCCCGGCCCAGCCTGCTATGGCCTCGGCGGCACCGAGCCGACGGTGACGGACGCGAATCTCGTTCTCGGCCGGCTTGCGGCCGACCGTTTCCTCGGCGGCGAGATGCGGCTCGAGGTCGAAGCCGCCCAACGCGCGCTCACCGAGCGCGTGGCCAAGCCGCTCGGCATGAACGTAACGGCGGCGGCGGACGGCATTTTGCGCGTCGCCGCGACCGCGATGTCCTACGCGGTGAAAGGGGTGACCACCGAGCGCGGTCTCGATGCCGGCGACTTCGCGCTGGTGGCCTATGGCGGCGCCGGCCCGCTGCATGCGGTGCAAGTCGCGCGCGAGATCGGCATCAGGACTGTCATCGTTCCGACTGCGCCCGGGGTGTTCTCCGCCTTCGGCATGCTGTTCTCGGATCTGCGTTGCGATTTCGTGCGCACCTGGTTTACGCGCCTCGAGGACGCGCCGTTTGCGGCGATCGAACGCGTCTACCGCGACCTCGAGCGCCAGGGCCGCGCGGCCATCGCCGGGACTTCGGTCAAGCCGCAGAAGATCACGCTCAAGCGCGCGGCCGACATGCGCTATGTGGGCCAGGAGCACGCGGTCACGGTGGACCTGCCGCTCAAGGTGTTCGAACGGCAAGACCGTCGCGCGATCAAACGCCTATTCGACGCCATGCACGAGTTGCGCTACGGCACCTCGGCGCCGGACGAGCGCGCCGAGATCGTGAGCCTGCGCAGCACCGTCACCGGCCTCATGCGCAAGCCGCCGCAGGAAAGGGTCGCGCGCGGCGGGCGCGCGCCCGACAAGGCCGCCTTCACCGGCAGACGGCCGGTCTACCTGGACGGCAAGTTTCGCTCGACGCCGACTTATGCCCGCGCCGCGCTCATCGCCGGCAACCGCATCAGCGGGCCGGCGCTGATCGAGGAACACGCCGCGACGACGGTGCTGCTGCCCGGCGACAAGCTCGAAGTCGATGCCGGCGGACATTTGATAATTAAGGTGGCGGGAGGCCGGTAAGCGCCATGGCAAAAATGACAAAGACCATCGCGCGCAAGCCGAGTGCCAAGCACAAGCCGCGCGTCGCGCGCAAGGTCGACCCGGTGATCGCCGAGATCGTGCGCAACGGGGTGATCGCGGTGACCGAGGAAATGAAAACCAACCTCATGCGCACCGCTTACAACATCATCATCTACGAGGCGCTCGATTTCACCACTGGTTTATTCACGCCGCGCGGCGAGACCATCTCGATCGGCATCGGGCTGCCGATGTTCATCCGCGGCATGGCGGAGACGGTCAAGGCCAAGATCAAGCACTTCGGCGCCGGCAACATCCGGCCCGACGACATCTACGTCACCAACGATTCCTATCTCACCGGCAGCCACCTCAACCACGTCACGCTGACGCTTCCGATCTTCCACAAGGGCAGGCTCGTGGCGTTCTCCTGCTGCATGGCGCATTGGCTCGACATCGGCGGCATTCTCGGCGGCATGAGTACCGATATTTTTTCGGAAGGACTGCAGATCCCGATCCTCAAATATCAGGACAGAGGCGCCGTCAATGCGACCGTGGTCGACATCATCCGGCAGAACGTGCGCCTGCCGAGCCGGGCCATGGGCGACTTGCGCGCGCAGGTCACCGCAGTGAAGACCGGGGAGCGGCGCTTCCTCGAGCTCATCGAACGCTACGGGCGCGACGCGGTGCTCGCCTCCATTGCGGCGATCATGGATCACGCCGAAGCGATGGCGCGTGCGCGCACGCGCACCATCCCCGACGGCATCTACGAGGCGGAATCCTACATGGACGATGACGGCATCGACATCGGCCAGAAGGTGCCGATCCGCGTGCGCGTCGTGGTCGCGGGCGACGAGATGACGGTCGACCTGAGCGAGGTGTCGAAGCAGGTGCGCGGCTTCTACAATTCCGGCATCACCACCGGCTATGCCTGCGCGCAGGTCGCATACAAATGCCTGACCTCGCCCACCGACTATCCCATCAACGACGGCTCGTTCCGCAGCCTCAAGACCATCGTGCCGCCGGGCCGGGTGATCAGCGCGGTGCGGCCGGCGCCCATGCGCTGGTGGATGACCTACCCGATGACCATCGTCGACACGATTTTCAAGGCGCTGGCACCGGCCATTCCCGGCCGCGTCATCGCCGGCCACCACGCCGACCTTCTGGCGTCGTCGTTTCACGGCATCAACAACCGCACCTCCGAGTTCTTCATCGGCAGCTTCGGACCGCTGGGCGGCGGTTGGGGCGCCAAGATGACGGAGGACGGCGTCTCCGGCACGGTTTGCATCAACGACGGCGATACCCACAACAGTCCGAACGAGCAGGCCGAGTTCAAGTTTCCCATCGTGGTGGAGCGCTATGCGCTGGTGCCCGATTCCGGCGGCGCCGGCCGCCGCCGCGGCGGGCTCGGGGTCGAGCGCGTGGTGCGCGCGCGCACGAATATGGTGGTCAACAATCAGAGTGAGCGCGCCCATTGCCGGCCATGGGGGCTCAATGGCGGCCTCGACGGCACCGGCAACGCCGTGGAGCTGCGCATCGGCGGACACTGGAAGACCGATTTTCCCAACGCCAAGGTGTTGGTGGCGCAGCTCAAGCCCGGCGACGCCTTCAAAATCCGCTCGGGCGGTGGCGGCGGCTACGGCAATCCGCTCGAGCGGCGGATCGAACAGGTTCGCGACGACGTGCGCCAAGGCTACGTGAGCGCGAGGTTCGCAGCGGAGCTCTACGGGGTCGTGATCGATCCGCAAACCTTCGAGGTCGATGCGATGGCAACGGAGAAGTTGCGCGCGGCGCGGCGGTCCGGCAAGGGCGGCGCCGCGGACGCGAAGTCGGCGTAGGGCGTAGTCCGCATCAGAGTGACGCGATAGCCGCCGCAGATTTCGCGGCCTCCCCCTGGGGGCAGCGGCATTTAGCGTTTGAGCTTGGCGGTGAACGACATCGCGCCGGCGCCGCAGCAGGGGCAGCTCATGGCGACGAGAATGTTCTGCTTCTGCTCCTCGTCGAGGTCGGCGCCATCGAGCAACTGTCGGGTCTGCTGTTCGAACAGCGCGTGCAACGAGAGTGCGCTATACGAAATCTGATCCTCCGGCGCGGGCTCCGAAGCGGCGTCGGCTTGCCCTGCCGCTGGAGCGCGCCGGACCTTTCGGGTCCTGTGTTTGCGCTTCGCCATTCATGTCTCCAGCATCTCGCCAATGGTCATTCCGGCTGCAGGCCGATCTGCTCGATGATCTTTCCCCAAGCCTCGAGTTGCGCGCGCACAAAAGCGGCAGTCTCATCTCGTGTGCCGGCGCCCGGTCACGAACGCTCCCTGCAACCCTCGGAGCCTGCCGCCGCCCGATCCGCGGCAGACGGGGGCGCGCGCTTTTTCTGCCCACGCATACGGGCGCATGATACGATAGCAACGTATCGCGTTATAGCCTCAAGTGGTTTTCGTCTGCTTTTCGACCGGAAGGCGCTTGCGGCTAGTGTCTAGACGCATGCTCCGCGGCGACGTGGTTGCCACGTCGCGGGAGACGCGCGTCCTGCATGGGACCAGGGGATGACGTCGTCAAGCCGCGCGCGGCCGCGCGCAATCGATTTCCACGCCCACGTCATCGTGCCCGAGGTCTACGCGCTGGCGGCGCAGCACAATATTTTTTCCGAGCTGCCCACCGATCCCGGCGTCACCGACGACATGCGAAAGAGCATCAAGGCCCGCGCCGTCACGGTGCTCGCCCGCATGAGCGATCTCACCGAGCGCCTCGTCAACATGGATGCGATGGGCGTTGACGTGCAGGTCTTAAGCGCAAGCCTCGTCCATCAGGGCCTGGAGTGGGCCGACGCGCAAACGAGCCTGCACCTCGCGCGCACCACCAACGATTGGATCGCCAAGGCCGTCGCCGCGCATCCGGCGAGGTTGGTCGGGCTCGGCACGCTGCCGCTGCACGTGCCCGCGCTCGCGGTCGCCGAATTCGAGCGGTGCGTGCGTGAATTGCGGCTCAAGGGCGCGGCGATCTCGACCACGGCTGGAGCGATGGAACTCGGCGATCCGCAGCTGCGGCCGTTCTGGGCCAAGGCGGAAGAGCTCGGCGCGGTGATCTATATCCATCCCGGCGGCAACCGCGATCGCCGCTTCAAGCGCTTTCACCTCTGGAACAGCGTCGGCCAGGCGTTCGAGGAGGCGATGGCGATTTCGTCGCTGATGTATGACGGCGTGCTCGAAACGTTCCCGCGGCTGAAGATCTGCGTCTCGCACGGCGGGGGCTACATGCCGTATTATATGGGCCGCATCGATCGCAACTATGCCGAAAAGGCCAACACCCGCGTCAACATGAGCAAGCCGCCGGTCGAGTATCTGCGCATGCTTTACTTCGACTCCTGCGTCTACGAGCGCGCGGTGCTCCAGCACCTGGTGGACAAGGTAGGCGCGGAGCGGGTGCTGCTCGGCTCGGACTATCCCGTGGGCGAAGGAAAGCCGGTCGAATTCGTCACCGGCACCGATACGTTGTTGTCGGCGCAGCAAGAGCGAATCGTGGGAACGAACGCGGCGGCGCTGCTCGGGCTAGCAAACTCGTAGCCGCAATGCCGGCAGTGTCGCAATGCAGCGCAGTTCCCGGTTTTGCTCCGCACCATCCGGGCTAAAGGCTCCGCTTCAGCATGGACGCAAGATGATGGACGAACGCTTGCTCAATCCGATTTCCACCCGCGAGCTCGAACGGCGCTGGACCGCGGTCCGCAAAACCATGGCGGAGCGCAAGATCGATGCGCTGGTGATGCAGAACAACAACGACTGGCTCGGCGGCTATGTCCGCTGGTTCACCGACACGCCGCTGAGCAACGGCTATCCCCGCAGCGTCGTCTTCCCCGCCTCGGACCTGATGACCGTGGTCGACATGGGCGCGCGCGGCGGGCGTCGCAAGATCAACGGCGGCGATGAGACCAACCGCGGGGTCGGGGAGGTGATCTTCACGCCGGCCTTTACCAGCGTCGCTTACACCGACGAATACCAGGCCGAGCTCGTCGCGGACGAACTCAAGCGGCGCGGCTATCGCACCATCGGATGGGTCGCCAGCGGCGTCATGCCGCACAAATTCGTCGCGCGCATCGAGCGCGAGCTCGCCGGCAAGGCCAAGTTCGTGGATGCGACCGAATTCGTCGATCGCCTCAAGGCGATCAAAAGCGAGGAGGAGAAGGACCTCATTCGCAAGGCCGCGCGGATGCAGGACGAGGTTTTCACGCGGGTGCTCAAGAAGATTGAGCCCGGCATGACCGACAACGACGTGACCGCGCTCGCGCAATACGAAGGGCGGCTCCTCGGCAGCGAGCAGGGACTCTTCCTGGGCTCCTCGGCCCCGCTCGGACAGGCGTCGCGTTTCATCGACCGCCATCTGCAGGCGCGTAGCCTCAAGCAAGGGGAGCACTTCACGCTCTTGATCGAGAACAATGGGCCCGGCGGCTTCTACACCGAGATTGCGCGCACCATCGTGCTGGGCAAGGCATCGAATGAACTGATAAACGGCTTCGAATCGATGAAGGAGGCGCAGGCCCACACCTTGCGCCTGCTCAAACCGGGCGCGTCGTGCGCCGAGATCGCCGAGAGCCACGACGATTACATGCGCGGCCGCGCTCTGCCGCCGGAGCTGCGGCTCTATTGCCACGGCCAGGGCTACGACCTCGTGGAACGGCCGTTGGTGCGCTGCGATGAGACCATGACGATCGAGGAGCACATGAACCTCGCGGTCCATCCCGGCTACGAGACGCCCTCGATTTTCGCCGTGATCTGCGACAATTATCTCATCGAGTCCGATGGCCCGGGCGCGTGCCTGCACAAGACCCCGAAGCAGGTCTTCGAGGTTTGACGCGTCCATGAAGATCGACGTGCTGAGCATCGGCGCGTTTCCCGAGGCGACGAACGCCGAACTCGCGAACCGCTTCGCCATCACTCATCACTTCCACCGGCCGACGCCGGATGCGCTGGGCGCCGAACTCAAGCGCCGCATCCGCGCGATCGCGACCGAGGCCAATCGCGGCGCCGACCGCGCGCTGATCGCAGCGCTGCCAAAGCTCGAAGTGATCGCCATCTTCGGGGTCGGAACCGATTCTGTCGATCTCGCCGCCGCGCGCGAGCGCAATGTCATGGTGACAAATACTCCAGGTATTTTGACGGACGAAGTGGCCGACCTCGCCATCGGCCTGATGCTCGCGTCCGCGCGCCAAATACTGTTCGCCGATCGCTACGTGCGCGAGGGCACCTGGGCGAGCAAGGGTCCGATCCCGCTCGGGCGCAGCGTCGGCGGCAAGACCATGGGGGTGCTCGGGCTCGGCGGTATCGGCCGCGCCATCGCCGACCGCGGCGCCGCGCTGCGCATGCGCGTGGTCTATAGCGGGCCCCGCCGCAAGCCCGATGCGCCCTACGACTACGTCGCCGATCCCATCGAGCTGGCGCGGCGCAGCGACTATCTCATGGTCGCGTGTAAGGGCGGGCCGCAAACGCGCCACCTCGTCTCGGCCGCCGTGATCGACGCGCTCGGCCCGAACGGTACGCTCATCAATGTCGCGCGCGGCAGCGTGGTCGACGAGCCGGCCCTCATCAAGGCGCTGGCCGAGGGCCGCCTCGGCCACGCCGCTCTCGACGTGTTCGAGAGCGAGCCAAATCCGTCTCCGGAGCTGCTGAAGCTGTCCAATGTGATCGTGCAACCGCACCATGGCAGCGCCACCGTCGAGACCCGCACCGCCATCGGGCAGCTCATGATCGACAATCTCAGCGTACATTTCGCCGGGCGGCCACTGCTCACGCCGGTGCGATAGCCGCTGCGCGGATTGGGCGCATAGAAGCCCATTATTCGAAAATAGCGAAAACACCGTTCGGCATCCCCTCGGTGATCAGGGGAGTTGCCGCTCCTATCTGCCCCGCTGCGCGGTCGAGGCCTTTCGCCGTCGGCCGCCCGTTCGATGTGGCGAACAGGAGCAGATCATGGACAAGCAAGCTTGGTCACGACAGGCGATTGTCGTCGCCGCTGCGGTCGTGCTTGCGGCTGCCGTGCCGCTCGCGATGAAAGCGCACGCCTATCCCTTCGGTCACCGTATCGGCGCCGGCTATCAAGTCACGATGGGCGCTGACGGAGGCTCGGCGGTCGACAAGGTGGATCTAACCGATGATGGCTCCATCATCATCGAGTGCGTGGGTTACGACGGCCGCATGATGCCCTATGCAAACGGGACTGATACCGGCTCAACGCTGCACGCGGTGAGCATGCCGCAGCATCCGCTCGGCCCTTCGCAGTGCCGGTCCGGGGAACACAAGCGGAGTACCGGAGGTGGGGGTGCTGTCGGTAATTTAATGATGGTTTTCTGACTACGTAACGCAGATCAGGATTCGCTTCTTCAGATTCGATCCGGACGAGCAGTGGGGCTCGCCGGGCGATCACATTCGCGTCTGCCGCAGATGTGAGCAAACGTGATCACTGGCAACTTGATAAGGCCAAACGACGGGACGACTCTGCGAGCCCGGCGGCATGATCAGGTGATTGCATGGACCGCATGACCAGCATGGCCACCTTCGTGAAGGTGGTGGAGAGCGGCGGCTTTTCCGCGGCGGCGCGGACGCTGAGCATGTCTCCCAGCATGGTGACCGCCCACGTTCAAGCGCTCGAGGAGCGGCTCGGGGTTCGCCTTCTCAACCGCAGCACGCGCCGCGTCAGCTTGACCGAGGTCGGTCATGCCTATTACGAGCGTTGCTTGCAGATCCTCGCGGAAGCGGATGATGCCGACCAGATCGCCCAGGCGCTGCAATCGACGCCGCGGGGCACGCTGCGCCTGAACACCTCGATCGCGATCCCGCCTTTGCTCGCGCCGGTGATCGCCGAGTTCGTGGCGCTATATCCCGAGGTCTCCGTCAATTTGACGATGACCGATCGAATGATCGATCTGGTGGAGGAGGGGTTCGATCTCGCCGTGCGCAACATGGCGGTGCCGGACTCGAGCCTGGTCGTGCGGCGCGTTGCCACCTACCGTTTCGTCGTGTGCGGCGCGCCGGGCTATCTCGCCGCGCGGGGAATTCCGAGGCAGCCGGCCGACCTGTCGCGTCACAATTGTCTGGTCTACTCCCATTCGGCGTGGGGCAACGAATGGCGGTTCGCGGGGCCGGATGGCGAGCAATCGGTCGCGGTCGAGGGAAATTTGCAAGCCAACAGCGACAACGCGCTGCGGTTGGCGGCGGTGCACGGCCAGGGACTCGCGCTGGCCCCGAGCTTCCGGCTTATCGAGGAGATCAAATCGGGTCGCCTCGTTCCGATCTTGACCGAGTTCTTGCAGACCGAGCACGCCATCAACGCGATCTACCCGCATCGCCACCATCTCTCGGCGAAGGTCCGCAGCTTCATCGACCTTTTGGTCAAGCACTTTCATGAAGACCCCGGCTGGGCCGATGCGTGCAGGTCTCGCCTGGCCGCGAACCCCGCCGTGAACGCTGCTGTCGTCGCAGATGCCCCGCCCGTCGGCGCGTTCGAGGTCGCCGCCGATGACGTCGCCCGGCGGCACTATTAGCGAGCGGACGGCCGGGATCGCTTGTTTCTAGGCTTTGCCGCGCCGTCGCGATTTCGCTAGCTTGCCGGACCGTCGAAGGCGGCGGGCACGAGCTGCAGGGCATGGCGCAGGCGCAAATCGTCATCGCGGGCGTGAGCCATTGCTATCGCCCGCCGAGCGGGCGGCCGGTGCTCGCGCTCGAGGATGTGACGCTCGACGTACGGGGACGTGAATTCGTCGCGCTGCTCGGACCCTCGGGCTGCGGCAAGTCGACGCTGCTCTACCTCATCGGCGGCTTTCTTCCCACGGAAACCGGCAAAATACTGATCGAGGGCAAGCCGATCGGCGCGCCGGGCCCCGATCGCGGCATCGTCTTTCAGCATTTCGCGCTGTTTCCGTGGAAGACCGTGCGCGCCAATGTCCTCTACGGCTTGGAGCGCATGGGGCTCCCGCGCGAGGAACGCCAGCAGCGGGCGCAATCCTTCATCGATCTGGTCGGATTGAGCGGCTTCGAGGACAGCTATCCTTCGCAGCTTTCGGGCGGGATGCGCCAGCGCACCGCGCTCGCCCGCACGCTCGCCTTCGATCCGAAAATCCTGCTGATGGACGAGCCGTTCGGCGCGCTCGATGCCCAGACCCGCAGCCTCATGCAGTCCGAGCTGCTCAGCATCTGGGAGCGCACGCCCAAGACGGTAATATTCGTGACCCACGACGTGCAGGAGGCAGTCTATCTCGCCGACCGGGTGGCGGTGATGTCCGCGCGACCCGGCCGCATCAAGGCGATCGTCGATACCAAGTTCGACAAGAGCGATCCCGCGATCTTCAGGAACAAAGGCTTCACCGACAAGGTCGACGAGATCTGGAATTTGGTGCGCATCGAAGCGATCAAAGCGCAGACGGGGCGGGCATCATGATCGAGCCGGCCATTGCCGCGACCTCCGGCGGATCGCAGCAACGTCGCATTCAGGCGGCGCTGCTGCGATACCTCCCGCTGCTCCTGCTCGCGCTCGCGTGGGAAGCCGGCGCGCGCAGCGGCCTCATCTCCACGCTCGCTTTGCCGCCGCTGAGCGCGGTGGCGGCGGCCTGGGTCGATCTGCTCAAGGACGGCGAACTCGTCAGCAATGGCGCGGCGTCGCTATGGCGGACCGGCGCCGGACTGACTCTGGCGATCGTGATCGGCGCCGCGCTCGGCATCTTCATGGCCTGGTGGCGGCCGGTGAACGTGCTGCTCAGTCCGTTGGTGGAAATCTTCTACCCGATGCCGAAATCGGCGCTGATCCCGGTCACGGTGCTGTGGCTCGGCTTCGGCAACGGCTCGAAGATTTTGCTGATCTTTCTCGGCTGCATGCTGCCGGTCACCATCGGCGCATTCAACGGCGCGCGTTCGAGCGAACAGGCGTTGGTCTGGTCGGCGCGCAGCATGGGGGCGAACCGGCTGCGCATGCTGTGGGACGTGGTAGTGCCGAGCGCGATGCCCGAGCTGCTCAACGGCATCCGCACCGCGCTCGCACTCTCCTTCATCCTGTTGGTCAGCTCCGAGCTGATCGCGGCGCGCGAGGGGCTGGGGTATCTCATCGGCTTTCTCGGTGCCAGCGGCACCTATGATGCGATGTTCGCCGTCGTCCTCACGGTCGCGCTGCTCGGGTTCATCGCCGACCGGATCTATCTCGTTCTCATGCAAAGGATGCTGCGGTGGCGGGAATAGACATGCCGGGCGGGCCGCTGGCCGAGCTGGCGCGCGGACCCTCGGCCTATCGTTGGCTGCGGACGGCGGGCACGGGCTTTGCGCGCGTGTTTTCGTTGGTTGCGCTCGCGGTCGCTTGGGAGCTGGCGGCGCGCTCGGGCGCGTTCACGCCCTTTATGCTGCCGGCGCTGAGCGCGGTGTTGGAGCGAATCTGGCACGATCTGGTCGCCGGCGACCTCGTGCTCAATACCGGCGTGACGCTTTACCGCGCCTTCACCGGCTTCTTGATCGGAGCCGTCGCCGGCATCGCACTGGGCATGGGGATCTCCCGCAATCGGTTCACCCATTGGTTCTTCGATCCGATCATTTCGGTCGGCTTCCCGATGCCGAAGATCGCCTTCCTGCCGGTCGTCATGCTGTGGCTCGGCGTCTATGACATATCCAAGATCACGATGATCGCGGTGGAGGCGGTCTTCCCCGTAGTCACTGCGACGATCATCGGCATCCGCGGCGTCGAGCGCGAGCTGTTGTGGTCGGCGCGCAACATGGGTGCAACGGAGCGCGAGCTGTTGTGGCAGATCGCCCTGCCGGCGGCGCTGCCTCAGATCATCACCGGACTGCAAGTGGCTCTTCCCATCGCGCTCATCGTCGCGATCGTGACCGAGATGTTCATGGGCGGCTATGGCCTCGGCGGCGCGATGAACACCGCCTCGCGCTTTGCCGACTCGCGCGGCGTGTTCGCCGGCATCGTGGAGATCGCGGTCATCGGCTACGCCCTGGTCAAGGGCGTGATGCTGGTGCGGCGGCGGCTCTTGTTGTGGCACCAGGAGGCGCTAGCTCCAAGTACCGTGTAATTTTTCAAGCCGCTGATGCAATAGCTCGCGGCCCGACAATCAAGCTTGATGAAAAAGCGAGGCCTTTGGCGACCCGTGGGACTCAGCCCAGCGACGAACCGAGCGCCAGGCGCAGGCCATCAAGGATCCGCGGTCCGCGGCGGCCAATGACGTTATTGGGGCCCTCCATCGAGCGGTTCATGAACAGCCGCGTGCGATCCGGCGCCATTTTCGTCAAAGCCGCGACGTATTTTGCAGCGTTCGATTTGTCGCCAATCGTGGTGTAAATGGATGCCAGCCACGCCTGGACGAGAGCAGACCCGGGCATGAAGGCGTTGGCGCGCAATGCCCAGTCTAAAGCCGCCCGATCATGGCCGAGTTCGAGCTTGGCCTCGGCAGCGAAAAGATACCAGTAGCCTGTCGTCGGATCATTGGGAGTTGCGACACGGATGGTCTGAAGGATTTGTTCCAACCCCTTCTGCGGTTGTCCGATCCGAGTGAGGAGATTTCCGATCTGGCCCTGCGCCGGAAGGAAGCTTGGATTGAGTTCGAGACAGCGTTGCAGAGACCGGATGGCCGCGTGGTATTGGCGGCGGTACTTCTGCAATAGCGCCAGGCTGTAGAGTGCGGAAATCGAATTCGGTGACTTGGCCAATGCCTCGTTCACCAGCTGCTCGGCCTTGCCGAGATCGGGTGAAAAATCAAGGTCGATAAAATTCGCCGCCGCGATAATGTGCACCCGAGCGACAGCCAATAGGGCGGGCTGATAGTGCGGGTCGCGCCGCAAAGCCTCATCGAACGACGTCATGGCGTCGGTCAGGTTTTCTCGTATGGTGCCCCGGCGCAAAGCCAAATAGCCGCGTGCCACTAAGTCACTAAGCGTAAGTTCTGAGCTCGGTTTGGCGTGCATGCGCAGCGCGCCGACACGACCAATCTCGACCGCAAGCGCCCGAGCGATTCCACGCGCCGCTTCGTCCGCAACGAGCGTTGGGTCGCTGCGCTCGCGCTGCAAATGGTCGGACCAGAGATTCGTTCGGGTCGCCGTGTCCACCAGCTGAAAATCTATTCGCAGAGCGCTGTCCGTGCCCTGAACGCGACCGACGATCGCGTATTGCGCACCGAGGTCTGTCATAAGGTGTGCCACGTCCATCCGACGATCCCGATAGAAGTCGGATGTCTGTTCCGAGATCACCCGCAATTTGTCAAAGCGGCTGAGATACCCGATCAGGTTATGGGTGAGGACGCGCGCGAACGCGGGATCGTCTGGCTGCCCGGAGTTATCGACGGCAAAGGGCAGAACCACAAGCGCTTGGCTCCGCTGCAGATCGGTCTGCGGTGACCATAATTTCGGTGCACTTGCGACCCCCAGCGCGACGATCGTGCCCATCGCGAGAAAGGCAATGATCGCGCATGCAGCGGCAAGCGGCCAGCGACGCCAAAACGGCGGGTTGGCCGGCGCTGTCTTGCGTGGCGCCTGCTCGGCCGGAAGCACTATCGGAATGGAAACTGGCGACGCTTTGGTCTCGCTCAGCGCAAGCGCAATGGGGGCCGTGTCCGGCAAGCCAGCCGGTTTCGCAACGCTTTGCACTGCAAGCCGCCCGAGATCAGGCGCATGCGCCGATTCAAAATCGCCCCGTTTGATCGCATCGATCAAGGCGCGCGTCGCTGCTTGCGGAGAAACGTCGAGGTCGCTGCGCAGCAGATCCGTGAACTGCCTTGCCCGGCTCAGCGCGGCCTCGCGTCCCTCGTGGCGCGCAAACAGCATCAGCGCGGTACGTTGTCGATCCTCGCGCGTCGGCTCCAGCGCAACCAACCGTTCAGCCGCCGTAATGGCGCGCTCGCCATCGCCATTCGCATCGGCGTTCCGGCAAAGCGCCACGAACACGCCTGCCGCTGCCGTTGCAAGTCGCTCAGCTTCGTGACGATGCCAGGTATCGAACTCTTCGATGTCCAAAGCGAGGTCCGGCAAAAACGGCCCGCGCCAAAGTTCTGCGGCCCGGGTGAGTTCGTCCAGCGCGGTCGATCGAGCAAGCGATGTAAACGTCCGCGCATCCACAGAGAGGAATTGAGCGCGTAGCCCAATCGCTTCTCGATCCACTAAGAGGATGTCAGATGCCAGGCACAAATCCTGGCGCAGCAAAATGAGGCATTGCCGCAGGCTGTGGCGCGCCAGCGCATCGGGATTGTCACCCCAAAACAGTGTCGCGAGCTCTTCCCGCCTTGCGCGGTAGTCCGGTTTCATCGCCAGGAAGGCGAGCAGCGCTCGGGCCTTTCTGGATCGGACCGAAATCGGAATAGGGCGGCCCACGTTCGCTTCGATCGCGAACCCCCCGAGCAGACGCAATGTGACGTGGCTCAATTTGGACATGGATCGGAGCCGCCGCCGAAGAATCTACGGCTACGTAACTTATCATTCTTGATCCGCGCGCACCACGCTCAAGCATAAAGGCCCGTAGAACGCTCCTTCAGAGCCTTGGCTACGCATTAAGTACCTCATCCATCGAAAGGTTTCCTTTGACGGCGCAGTGACGCCGCGATGACCACGGCTGTGCCATCGTTGATGAAATTCGAAAGCTGCTCAGCGCTTGAGGCTCACTGAGCGCCGGCGCGCCCGCCCAGGATCAATTCGCTGGCCCGAGACGACAACATGACGACCAACCCGAAATTTGAAGCAGCGCTCGCATTGCATCGGTTCGGTTTCGGACCGGTCGCCGGTTCGATCGCCGCGATCGCAGACGATCCGCGCGGCGCATTGCTGGCCGACCTCGAACGGCCGGGCGCCGGGCGGGTCGCGGCGGCGAATCTGCCCAACAGCGGGCAGGCGGCGCGTGCCTTTTTCGAGTTCCGCGCTGAACGGCAAGCGAAGGAAAAGTTGGCGCAGCGCGCCAAGAAGGAGGCAGAGGCCAAGGGCATGGTTGTTGGCACGGCCGACAGCAATGCGATGAACCCGAACGGGGATGCGCAGGCTGTCAAGCCGGAACCGGCTCAGACCCAGCAGAGCCAACAGCCGCCGCCATTGCCGGCTCAGCTCGTTCAAAACGAGGCCAAAGTCCGCATCGAAGCCGCCGTCGCCGCGGACATCGGCTTCGTCGAGCGCCTTGTTTGGTTTTGGTCGAATCACTTCTGTGTTTCGGCCGACAAGATCCTTTCGATGGCCGGCGCCTATGAGCGCGAGGCGATACGCCCGCACGTCCTTGGCCGCTTCGCCGACTTGCTGACCGCGGTCGAAAGCCATCCGGCTATGTTGGTTTATCTCGATAACCTGGAATCCATGGGCCCGAATTCGGTCGCCGGGATCAACCGCGACAAGAGCTTAAACGAAAACCTCGCTCGCGAAATTCTGGAGCTGCACACGCTCGGCGTCCGCACCGGTTATTCGCAGGACGACGTCACGCACTTCGCCAATGTGCTCACCGGGTGGACCTGGATAGGACTTGGTGAGCCCAACCATGGCGGGGAGTTCGTTTTCGTCAAGCGCCTGCACGAGCCGGGCGAACAGATTGTGATCGGCAAGAGCTATCCCGACACCGGGGTCGATCAGGGCCGTGCCGTGCTCGCAGATCTCGCGCGGCATCCGGCGACTGCAAGGCACATCGCGCATAAGTTCGCCCGGCATTTCGTCGCCGACGCGCCCCCGCCGTCGCTGGTCGATAAGCTGGCGAAGAGCTTTACCGACAGCGACGGCAATCTTAAGGAGCTGGCCAAGACGCTGATTGCGGCCGAGGAATCATGGACGCCCGAGCGCACGAAGCTCAAGCGTCCATCCGAATGGATTACATCCGCGCTGCGCCTCACGGGTGCGCAATGGGCGGTCGGCCGTATCATGTCGGGGCAGGCGTTGCTCGGCGAGCCGCTGTGGCGTCCGCCGGCCCCAAACGGCTTCGCCGAGGACGAGTCGACATGGGTCGACGGCCTGTCGCAACGCGTCGACATAGCCAGCAATTTCGCCGAGCGCGTGGCTGACCGGTTGGATCCGGTCGCGCTCGTCGAGACCGGGCTCGGCCCGCTGGCGTCGGCCGAGACGCGCAACACGGTCGCGCGCGCGGAAAGCCGCGCGCAGGCCCTCGCCTTGCTGCTGATGGCGCCCGAGTTCCTGCGGAGGTAAGTCATGATCGCACCCCACGCACCGTCGCGCCGGGAATTGCTGCTCGCTTCGGGCGCTCTGTTCGCCTGGACGTATATGCCCAAGCTCGCGCGGGCCGAAGGGCGCGACCCGCGCTTTCTGACGATCGTGCTGCGTGGTGCGCTCGACGGGCTCGCGGCGGTGGCTCCGGTCGGAGATCCGGATTGGGTTTCGCTGCGCGGCGACAATGCGCTGACGCTCGACAGCAAGACATCGGCACTCAAGCTCGACGACTTCTTCGCGCTCAATCCAGCGATGCCGAAGCTGCATCGGATGTTCAAAGCGAACGAGGCGATTGTCGTCCACGCCGCTGCCACGTCCTATCGCGAGCGCTCGCATTTCGATGGCCAGGACGTGCTCGAGAGCGGCGTCGAAAAGCCAGGCGCGACCCACAGCGGGTGGCTCAACCGTTTGCTGGTGGGCCTTGCGCCCGGGGACCGCGTCAGTTCGAACGGCGGCAGGGCCTTCGCCGTCGGACCGGTGGCGCCGTTGGTCGTGCGTGGATCAGCGCCGGTGCTGTCTTGGTGGCCGCGGCGAGTTCTGCCGGCAAGCGACGACACGATCCTGCGATTGCTGGACCTTTATCGGCACACCGATGTCAACTTCGCGCGCGTCCTTGAAGGCCGCACGAAGCTCACGGCAATTGCGCCGGCCGGCAGCATGGATCAGAAGCCGCTCGGCCAGACTGCCGGCCCCGACCTCGCGCAGTTGCGTGCCTATTTCGCCGAGGCCGTTGGTACCGCCGCGAAGTTCCTGGCGCAGCCCGACGGTCCGCGCGTCGGCGCGCTCGCGCTCAACGGTTGGGACACACATTACAATGAAGGCATCGCGACTGGCTGGCTGGCGCAACTGCTGGGCGCGCTCGATGACGCTCTCGCCGCCGTCCGGGAAAACATGGGACCGGCGTGGCGCGAGACCGTGGTGGTGCTCGTCACCGAATTCGGCCGCACGGCGCGCATCAACGGTACCAACGGCACCGACCACGGCACCGCCACCGTCATGCTGCTCGCCGGCGGAGCGCTCAAAGGTGGTCGCGTGATCGCCGACTGGCCTGGGCTGAAGGCGGAGAGCTTGTTGGAGAACCGCGACCTCAAGCCCACCACCGATGTGCGCGCCGTGCTCAAAGGATTGCTGAAGGATCATCTTCGGGCGGATGACCACGCGCTCGCAGCCGATGTGTTCCCCGGCAGCGACGATGTGAAGCCTATTGCAGGCTTGGTCACGTCGGCCTGACCGCATTGAGTCGAATCCGCTCTCCAAGGAGAGAGCGGAATGCTCAAGCGCAGCTGTGTTGCTGGCGTACCGACGGACAGTGACTGACTTCAAGGGGGCGGCATGACGATTTCATCCCGATGCCATCTGACGATTTTCAACCAATGGGACCGCCCGTGGGCATTTCGGGTATGTTCCTCGCGTCGCATTGAGTATCGACCTGGAGCAAACCGCACCCGGCCCCTCTGGGCGGAGTTCATTTTTGCCCTCGATACCTGGTTGCGAAGGCGCGAGGGTGTGTTTGAGTACAGCCACAAGCCGGACTGCATTCTTCGGGCCCAGCTCAGCCGTCTGACCAGTGACGTGTTACTTTCCGATGGAACGTTTGGCCGGTCCGGTGACCGAGTGATCGAACTCCACTTCTGGAATGAGCAGATCCCCGTCAAACCTGTCGCAGGCTATTCCCTGGCGTGGGGATGCCGCTTCAACCGCGGCGTCGCAAAGTCCCTTCGCGGACTAGCGCAATTTCTGATGAGCAGGCCGCAACTCTCGGACATAAACATCATCCGCGCGATTACAAATCTCGACTCGCTTCAGCGCATCGCCGCGCGCCATGGATTCGAGGTCATTTGCGACCCGGTTAAGCTTTCACCTTGGCAACGCGTGCATCGGTTCGGCCAAAGTATTCTCTTTGGTCTGTTGACGCTTGCGTGTCATTCCGGCCGTGCTCGGCCGCGTAAATTTTCGCGAAGTCGACAGGTGATATATCTCGCTCGCGGAGTACTCGATTGCAAGTACATTGCCGCCGCGAGAGGGCATAACCAATCCATGTGTGTCGGTGAGCAACAAAAAAATTTGCTATGGCCGCGGGAAGCGGAGGCGCCGAGCACGGTGTGAAGAAAAGGCCCGGCGTCAGTCCCGCGCAAGCAATCGTTCAATTCTGTTGGGCCGTGCGGCTGCGCAGCTTCAACTCGGCGACGACGCTTTCGAGCGTCCGACGCACGCGCTCCGCCGCCGACGCATCGATCGCATCGGTATCGATGAAGAGATCGAGCCCGGTATCGTGCTCGTTGATGACTTGCGCAGCTTGGCCCGCCGCGCCGATGCCGCCCTCCACGGCGTAGGGCACGACCGGGTGGGCGATGCCCTTCAACGTGATCGGCTCCAGCGGGCGCGCACGCACCATGTCGCGCACGAGCATGAAGGTCTCGTAGCTCAGCACGATCCCGCCCGGCTCCGCAATCGACTGCAGACGCGCCGCGAGGTTGGCCTCGGCGCCGATGATCGTGTAATCCATCCGGTCGTCGCTGCCGAAATTGCCGACGTTGCAGAAGCCGGTGTTGATGCCCATCCGCACGCGGAAGGGCTCCTCGATGCCGCGCTTTCGCCATTGCACGTTGAGTTCGGCGAGGCGGCGCTGCATGTCCATCGCCATCGCCAGGCAGGCCTTTGCGTCCCTGACCACCCCGCGCGATTCGGGATCACCAAAAAACACCAGGATCGCGTCGCCGATGAACTTGTTGACCGTGCCGCCGTGCGCCGCCGCGATCGACGACATTTCGGTCAGATATTCGTTGAGCAGCGCGGTGAGTTCTTCCGGCTGCATCCGCTCCGCGGTCGCCGTGAAGTCGACTATGTCGGAGAAGAATACGGTGAGCTTCTTGCGCTCGGTGGCGATCTCGACGTCCTTGCCGGCGAAAATGCCGCGATAGAGCTGCGGCGGCAGGTATTTGGCGATTTTTTTTGCCAAGGCCGAGAGGAACTCGTTGGCGTGTCCCAGCTCCTTGTTGAAGCGCGCGATCAGGCTGGATTGGTGGCGTTGCAGCGCGATGAAGGCGAGACCGGTGACGGCAACGAAAGCGAAGTAAATGAGCAGATATTTGAATGCGAAGATGTGCGCCGCGATCGGCTGGCTGATGACGAACTCCTCGATGCCGCGCACGTCGCCGACTTGCCAGTCGTGTTTGGGGCTGTCGGGGTGCGTATTATGGCAACTCACGCAGGCGGCACCCATGATGATCGGCGTGGCCAAGCGGACGCGGCGGTCGAAGATTGAACCTGAAACCCCATACACGCGCGCATGCGGATCTTGCCGCAGGCTGTCGAGCGCCTTTCGCTCGAACTCGTCGAAGGCATGCGGCGGGCGGTTCTTGAAGGGATAATCTGAGAAAAAGCGGAATTGCGTGTTGCCGTTGTTTCGGTTGATCAGGTCGCCAAGCTCGAGCGAGAGCGTGGCGGGGATCGGAATGGCGCCGGGGACTTCCGCGTAATTGGGGAGCACGTTCGTCTTCTCGCCGTGCGCGAGCACGCGGCCGACCACGTTGCTGGCGTAATAGTTCCGAATGCTGTCGATCGTCGACGACAGCTCGTCGGCCTGCTCGGTCAGCGCGCGCTCCGACAGGTTGCGCAGGTCGAGCCAGACCGCAATCGGCAGTCCGGCCAGGACGAGCAACACGAGGATGATGGTGATGAAAAGCCTGCTCGCGACATATCCGCTGATGCGCTCGCCGAAGGCGGCCGGTCGGCCGGATAGCGTCGGAGAATCGTGTGGCGGTTCCGCGGAATAGGGCGCAGTTGCGACCATCTCGGCCTCGCTTTCGCGTTCTTCGGCGTTATCGCTTCCGGGGGCACCTAGTGTCCCGATTGCGACGTTCGCAAGCTCTCGCGGCACACTTTCGTGTGAGCTTCGGGATCGAACGGACGGGCTGCCGGACCGGCTAGGCCGCCCCCGTCACCCGCCACGACGCGAATCCAGCGCCGACCAGCGTCTGCGGGCTCGGGAAATAGTCGATCAGCTCGAAGCCCTTGCTGCCGGCGGCGGCGTGGGCGATCACCCAGTCGCGGATTTCGTGCGCGCCGTTGCCGGTGCGCGCAAGCGCATCGGTCAGGAACGTGGCGAGGCGCGCATCCTCGCCATCCTCGAAGTGCTTGATGCAGGCGTGATCGAATTCCTCGTCGATCCAGCCCATGGTTGGCTCGCCGATCGAGTGGCTCAAGCCGCCGGTGCCGAGCAGCGCCACCCGCAACGGCGCGGGGTAGCTCTCGATCGCTTGTCGCAGCAGCCGGCCCCAGGCGAGGCAGCGCCGAATGCTCGGCATCGGCTCCTCGAGGTCGTTGACGATCACGGGCACGATCGGCAGCTCGGCGTCGACGCCGATGCGCCAGAGCGGGATGCAAGTGCCGTGGTCGAGCTTGAGGCGGTGCGACAGCGCCGGCTCGAAATCGCCGTTGAGCGCGGTTTCGAGCAGATGGCGCCCGAACGCGGCGTGGCCCTTGAGGCGCTCGCGTGGAAACACCTTTTTCATGAACGGTTCGGGCGGGCCGTCGTGCTCGTCGCCGATGCCGATGCAGACCGCCGGCAAATTGCTGATGAAGAAGTTGACCCAGTGATCGGGCGATATGACGACGAGCAGGTCCGGTCGGCACGCCTTGAGGCGGCGCCCGATCTCGTCGAAGGCGGCCGCCAGCCGGTCGCGGTGATCGCGCGGCATGGTCTCCCAGTCCCGCGCGATGATCGGCCCATGACTGGCCGCGAACACGCCCACGAGATCAGCCATCGACCTTCCCTTTCCCCGACTTGAGCGCGTGCAGCCGCGCGATGAACTCGCCTTCCGGCATGCCGCGGATCTGGAAGTAGAAACGCAAGAGGTAGGCGTTGACGAGCGGCGCGATCTTGCCCACGTCGTCCTCGAGCAGCGCCTTGCGGATGTCTGCCTTGATCTCGTAGCGCTCGAGCACGGCGGGCATATTGGCGCGATACTCCGCCGCCAGCTCCGTATCGTGCTGCAGATCGAAGAACAGCTTGCTCACCCAGTAATCGGTCATTGCCGCTGAGACCACCCCGTGAGACGCAATTGCGCCTTGCGGGGTGATCTTAGCCTGCGTCGGGTGCAATGGCGACGGCCTGCGGCGCCACTTCGAAGTCGGGGCACGTCGTCATGAGGAGTCGTCCGATCGTGCCGCCGCTTGTGACCGCGCGCCCCGTGTAAAATTTGCATCAATGTTCCTCGTGCCGAGTTGCAATCATCGTCGGGGACGAACCACGGCGCTTGCGAATGTCCATTCCTGTTTCGCAAAGCTCCTCTTCAAAACCGCAAGGCGCGGAACGTTGCTGAGGCCCACCTGTTTCCTTCGCGCGGGCGACAATGAATGTAGGAGTTACGCAATGGCTAACAGAATGGTCGAGTCGGCATTGGTCCTCGGTCTCGTATCGGCTCTCGCACTAAGCACGACGGCCCCATCGTTCGCACAAACGCAACGTCAGCGTCCGTCGGCGCAAGAGCAGGGACTTGGGCAAGGACCAGGTCCGGCATCGCCGCCGGCGGATGAGACGTTCGGTCAGGCGCCGCCGCGCGCACAATCCCGCAATCCGGCGGCCGCTCAGCAGTCCGGTTCGTGCTGGATCCCCACCAACGAGGACTTTGGCGTCGGCTACTGGGGCCCGTGCTCCAATAAAGGGTCGCGCCCAGTCAAATAGCGGCAGCGTTTACGATTGATGCGGTGGAAGGCGGGCCCACGGGCCCGCCTTTACGCTGTCTTTGCGCGTCGGGAAAACGAAGGTCTAGCACGGTTGGCGAAGGCGGCGATTTTGTGCTGCCGCGCTATTTCAGCCGCGTCGCCGCCTCTTCCACGATGCTCAGGTCTGCGTGCTTCTTGACGTCGGGGGCGGATTTGACGAAGCCGAGGTCGCGCGTCATGTCCACGTTCTTCTGCAACGCCACGAGGTCGGGCAGCATGCTGGGATCGTGGTAGGCGTCGCGCTTGGTGAACAGCCAATCGAAGCGCTCGGGCGGCTGCTTGGTGACGCGGCCCGCGATCTCCATGGCCTCCTTGTGGTTGCTCGGGTCGAGGTACCAGCGCGTGATGCGCAGCGTGTCCTCCATGAAGTCGACCATGGCGGCGCGGTTCTTGTCGAGGAACGGCTTGCGCGCGGTCCAAACGATCATGTCGGTGACGCCGATCGCATCGCGCTGAACGAACAGCGTGCGGGCGATCTTGCGCAACTCGGGATCGTACGAGAACGGAATGACCGCGGGGATCATGTCCACCTTTTTTTCCGACAGCATGGCACGCATGGTGGGGAAAGCCGACTCGACCACCGTGTAGTCGCGTTTGTCCTCGAGTCCGAACTTGCGCAGCATCGCGCGCATGGCGACGTCGACGGCGCTGCCGGTGGCGTTGGTCATCACCACCTTACCCTTGAGATCGTCGACTTTCTTGATCGGGCCGTCGGCGAGAACCATGTACTCCTGCGAGTAATAGCCTTCGACGCCGTCGCGGAACTCGTCGGCGATGATGCGAAGGTCATCCATGCCGGCGTTCTCGATCGCGATCGCAAGCGTCGAGTAGGCGAGGTTGGACACTTCGAGCTCGCCGTTGGCGAGCGCCGTCACCATGGGCGGGGTGCCCGCGAAGCGGACCGGCTCGATCGTGTAGGACTTGCCTAGATGTCGCGCGAGGTCCTTCTTCTCCAGGATGATCGAGGCCCAGTTGGTGACCGGGGCGACCCAGGACAGGCGGATCTTGACGGGCTCGGCGCTCTGCGCCGCGCTCGCGCCGAAGAGCGCGGCGGCGGCAATGCTTGCAAACATCAATCGCGACAGGGGCATGCGTTCCTCCCGGTAGCCGGTTTTGCGGCGTTCGTTCGATGTTGACGCCACGTTGCAGAGCGCCAGCGTCCTTGGCAAGGGTCGAAATTGGCGCATGCTCGGCGAAGGCGCGGCAATGGATTCCGTCGCGCTGCTACGGCGAGGCCTCCTCCAGCACGCGCCCTCTTGTTTCAACGGCAAAGAGACCGGTGATGACAGCCGCAAGCCCAGCAACGGCAGAAAACGTCACGAAGACTGCCGGCAGGCCCGAGGCAATCATCAGCCCGACGACCGTCGGGCCGATCATGGAGGCAAACCGGAGCCAAGCCGTGGCTGCCCCCACCGCGATCGCGCGCACACGGGTGGGGTAGAGTTCCGGTGTATAGAGATAGACGCCGATATTGATGGTGCTGATGAAGAAATAAGCGATGGTCATAGAGGTCAGCACCTGCTCCGCGCTGGGAGCGGGGAAGAGGGCAAGCGTGGCCAAGGCCAGCGTCGCAGCCGCAAAGGAGATCGCAAACCACGCCCGTCGCCCGACATGGTCGATGGTCAATGCGCAGATCAGGGTGCCGAGAAGGCCGACGGCCTGCGTGATCAATCCGTACCGCAGCGAAACCTCGAGCGGGAGCTTGAACACGGTTCGGTACAAGGTCGGCAGCCAGATCGAGAGCCCGTAGTTCACGAAATAGGCCGAGAACCAGATCACCCACACCACCAAGGTGCGTCGCAAATAGAGCGGGCCGAAGAGATCGGCCAAGGCGGCGGGTTTGTCCGCGGTGGACACGACCGGCTTTACCGGCGGCAATGGCGTTCCGGTCGCCTTCTGCGTCTCGCTCTCGATCAGCGCCATCGCGGCCTCGGCCTCGGCGTGGCGGCCGTGCACCGCGAGCCAGCGCGGAGACTCCGGCAGCAGGCTGCGCAGCGCGAGCGCGAGCAGCGCCGGCAGCGCGCCGATGACGAACATGTATTGCCAGCCGAGATGCGGCACGACCCACAATCCGGCGAGGCTTGCCGCCACCAGGCCGATCGGGAACACCAGCTCGTACAACAGCACGAAGCGCCCGCGGCCCTGCGCCTTTGCCAGCTCGCTGATGAAGACGGCGGCGACCGGCACCTCGCCGCCGAGCCCGATGCCTTGGATGGTGCGCAGCACCAGCAGCGAGTCGTAGTCCCACGCCAGCGCGCAGACGAGGCTCATCACCGCGAACAGCGCGATCGACCAGACCATGGCCGTCATCCGCCCGTAGCGCTCCGCGATCCAGCCGAACAACAATGCGCCCAGCAATTGCCCGAGGAAGCCGGCCGAGATCATCAGCCCGATCTGCGGCGGGGTCAGCTTCCAGAGCGGGACGATGACCGGCAGCACCGATGCGATCGCCAGCGCGTCGAAGGCGTCGAAGAAGGTGGCGACGCCGACGATGATCCGCGCCTTCACCTGCCACCACGAGGTGGGCAGGCGCTCGAGCCGCGCGACGATGTCATCGACCGACGCGCGGGTCCCCGCAACGTCCATGTTTCCCTCCCCTTGGCTTTTATTCGACCGTGCGGATTGACTCGCTTATGCCCGCGGCAGTTTCAGAAGTCTTGCCGCGGTGTCGAAGCAGATGGCGTTTCGCACGTTGTCCTCGAGCGCCACGCCATCGATGAACTCCCCGGCCTCCTTGACCGATTCGAAGGGATAATCGGCGGCGAACATCACACGGTCATAACCAAGTGCGTCGATCGTGCAGTTCAGCGGTTCCGCCGCGCACATGCCCGAGGTCGCCACCACGATGTTGTCCTTGACGTATTGCGACGGACGCCGCGCGAGCTTGACCGCATAAAAATCCGGTCCCGCGCGGCTGTCGAAACGCCAGAGCAGGAACGGCAAGGTTTCGCCCAAATGCCCGAGTGCGAGCCGCGCGCGCGGGAAGCGGTCGAACACGCCTCCAAACACGATGCGCAAGGCGTGCGAGCCGGTCTCGAACGTCCATTCCCAGGTCGCCCGCCGCAACCCGTTGTAGCCGTCCAACACGGGCGCGGGCGTGACCGGGTCGGCCGGATGGAGATAGATGAGCGCGTCCAATGCCTGCGCGCGTTCCCAGAACGGGTCGAGCGAGGGGTGATCCAGATACATCCCATTGGTATGGCCGTTGATCATGGCGCCGCAGAACTTGAGCTCGCGCACGCAGCGTTCGAGCTCGTCCGCCGCGGCGGCGGCGTCCTGCAAGGCAAGATGCGCGAAGCCGCAATAGCGGTCCGGACGCTTCTCGATTTCACGCGCGAGGAAATCGTTGGCCGCGCGCGCCTTGTCGCGCGCCGTCTTGACGTCGCGTTCGGCTTGCACGCCCGGCCCCGCCAACGACAGCACGCAGCGTTCGATGCCGGCGCGATCCATGGCGTCGAGCCGCATCTCGCCGAAGTCGGTCAGGCGCGCGAGAAACTCCTGTCGTTTGCTCGCCGGAAGGCTCGCGACGGTCGGCGCCCAATAGTCCTCGACGCCGGGGCAGAGGCAGTGTTCTTCAACCGCGATCTTCTTGACCATGCCATCCCCGGTTGTTCCTCGCTTTAGCTTTCTGTACCGTATTCTGGTTGAAGCGCATGAATTGGCAAGGCTTATATCGCCCAACTCGACAACGTAGCGTGTGATCAGAGGGAGGAGTTGTGGTGACGAAAAAAATCCGCGGCGTCACGTTCGAGGAGAATCTATCCAACAGCATGGGGCTCGAGTTCTACAACCTGTCGCACCGTTTCGGTTACCAGTCCCCGAACTGGCCCTACTTCGAAGACGTCAAGATCGAGCGCATCCACTACCACGCCAAGTCCGGCGTCCTGTCGCAGCGCATCACGACGAGCATGCACAACACGACGCATATCGATGCGCCGGCGCATGTGGTGCAGGGCACGCCGTTCATCGACGAGGTTCCGTTGCCGCACTTTTTCGGCTCGGGAATCGTGGTCTCGATTCCGAAGAAGAAGTGGGAATCGATCACCTACGACGATCTCGAAAAGGCGGCCGGCGCGGCGGTGCGCCCGCGCGACGTCGTCATCGTCAACACCGGCTGGCACAAGGTCTACGAGGACAGCGAGGACTATTTCTGCCGCGCGCCCGGCTTCGTGCCGTCGGCGGGCAAGTGGTTCGTGGAGAAGAAGGTCAAGGTCGTCGGCCACGACACGCAAGCCAACGACCATCCGCTCGCCACCGCCATCGGCCCGCAGCGCAACGGCCCGCTGCATCCGCATCTCGCCGAGGAATACAAGGCGTGGTCGGGCGGCCGCGACTGGAAGGAGGATTTCCCCGACTGGGAGCCGGTGCATCGCATCCTGTTCAAGAACGGCATTTTGGGCATCGAGAACGTCGGCGGCGACATCGACAAGGTCACCGGCAAGCGCTGCACCTTCGCGCTGTTCCCCTGGAACTGGGAGCGCGGCGACGGCTGCATCATTCGCCTGGTCGCCATCGTCGACCCCAAGGGCGCCTATCGGATCGAGAAGGGGGAGAAGTTCTGATGGAAGTCAAACATCTCAGCGAAGCCAAGCCGTACGAGGCGCCCAATCATCGCGGCTATTCCTCGCTGCGCCTGTTCGGCCTCGATGCCGGCGGGCCGAAGCAATTCACCGTCGGCCTCTCGCACTTCCTGCCCGGCGGCGGCGCCGGCCCCGACGCCTCGCCCACGGAGAAGGTCTACTACGTGCTCGCGGGCGAACTCACGCTCATCGCCGGCGGCAAGCAGACCGTGCTCAAGGCCAACGACGCCTGCTTCATCGGACCGAACGAAAGCCGCGAGATCGTCAATCGCGGCAACGAGGTCGTGACCATGCTGGTCGCGGTATCGACGCCGCCGAAGTGATGTCGATGGCCAACCAACGTACACTGTCATGCGCGGGCTTGACCCGTGCATCCATCGTCTTGCGAAGATGATGGATTGCCGGCTCATAAGCGCGTTCACGCGCGTCTTCCGACGCGCTATGGCCGGCAATGACGGCGGAGAAACCGTCGTCGCTGCGAGTGTGTCATGTCCGAAGACTTCCTGAAAAATCCGCTCTCTCTGTTCGACATCCGCGGCAAGACCGCGATCGTCACCGGCGCCACCGGCGCGTTCGGCGCGCTGGCGGCGAAGGTGCTCGCTGGCGCCGGCGCCAACGTCGTGCTCTGCGCCAACAACGCCGGCGAACTGAAAAAAGTCGCGGCCGCCTGCGAACAGCTCGGCGGCAAGGTCGCGGCCGTCGCCAAGCGGCCGAGCTCGGAAGCGAATTGCGACGCGATCGTCGACGCGGCGGTCAAGACCTTCGGCCGCGTCGACATCCTCGTTGTCGCGTCCGGACAGAACAAGGTGTCGAAGATCGTCGACCAGAAGCCGGAGGACTTTCTCGACGTCATGGACGCCAACGTGACGCAGTCCTGGCTGATCGCGCGCGCCGCCGGGCGGCAGATGCTCAAGCAGGGCCAAGGCGGCAAAGTAATATTGATGTCGTCGGCGCGCGGACTTCTGGGCCATCCCGCCGGATACACCGCCTATTGTGCCTCGAAGTCGGCGGTCGACGGCATCACCAAGGCGCTGGGCTGCGAATGGGGCGACAGCGGCATCACCGTCAATGCGCTCGGCCCAACCGTGTTTCGATCGCCGCTGACGCAATGGATGTTCGAGGATAGCGATCGCTCGCGGGACGTGCGCAAAGGTTTTCTCACCCGTGTTCCCAAGGGCCGGCTCGGCGAGCCGTCCGACCTCGCCGGGCCATTGTTGTTCCTCGCGTCCAAGGCGTCGGATTTCTACACCGGCCATATCCTCTATGCCGACGGCGGCTACACGGCGGGATGAGAATGGCGAAGGCGCGCATCGCCGTCATCGGCGCCGGGCTGATGGGCCACGGCATCGCCCAGGTGTTCGCGCTCGCCGGCCACGAGGTGTCGATCCACGATTCGATTGCAGCGAACCTCGACAGCGCCAAGGCGCGCATCCTGGCCAATCTCAAGGATCTCGGCGACGACTCCTCCGCCGTCGAGCGCGTGCGGCCGACCGCCGATCTCGCCGCCGCGGTGCGCGAGGCCGACTACGTCGTCGAGGCCGTGCTCGAAGATTTGCCGCTCAAGCAGAAACTGTTCGCCGAGATCGAAACGCACGTGCGTCCGGGGACGATCCTCGCCAGCAACACCTCGGTGATTCCGATCACGAGGATCATGGAAGGCTTGCGCGACCGCTCGCGCGCGCTCGGCACCCATTGGTGGAACCCGCCCTATCTCGTGCCGTTGGTCGAGGTGATCGGCACGCAATGGACGTCGCCGGCGGCGATCCACTGGACCATGGCGCTGCACAAAGCGGCGGGCAAAATGCCGGTGCACGTGAAGAAGGACGTGCCTGGCTTCGTCGGCAATCGCCTGCAGCACGCGCTGTGGCGGGAGGCGATCGCGCTGGTCGAGCGCGGCATTTGCGACGCCGAGACCGTGGACACGGTGATCAAGGCGAGCTTCGGCCGGCGGCTCGCGGTCTTGGGTCCGCTCGAAAACGCCGATCTCGTCGGCACCGATCTGACGCTGGCGATTCACAAGACGGTCCTGCCCGATATCGAGAACCGCCGCGGCCCCTCGCCCTACCTCGAAGCGCTGGTGGCCGACGGCAAGCTCGGCTTCAAATCGGACGAAGGCTTTCGCCCCTGGAGCGCGCAAGCGCAAGCCGCGCTGCGGGCGAAGCTGCTGCAACATCTCAAGAAGGCTCGCATCGCCGATGGTTGAGCGGTCGCGACAACGGAGGTTGATTATGCCCAAGGACGCATCGCACGATTTCAACTCCCGCATTTCGCGCCGAACGCTCGTCCGCGCCGGCCTCGGCGCCATCGCGGCGCCGGCGGTGCTGCGGGTGATTGCGGCCAACGCGCAGAGCCGCGTCATCAAGATCGGTCACGTCAGCCCGAAGACGGGGCCGCTCGCGGGCTTCGGCGAAGCCGACGGCTTCATCCTCGAACAGGTCCGCGGCATCCTGTCCAAGGGTTTGCAGAGCGGCGGGCGCACCTACCAGGTCCAGATCATCAGCAAGGATAGCCAGTCGAGCGGCAGCCGCGCCGCCGAGGTCGCCTCCGAGCTCATCCTCGGCGACAAGGTCGATCTCATCCTCGCGTCGGCGACGCCCGACACCACCAATCCGGT